>Ga0123337_10000544_pt1 | contig 61552 bp, 44 predicted proteins | sample frozenSSSSmetaG_FD_89792 | JGI IMG/M metagenome (GOLD analysis project Ga0123337, IMG submission 89792) | Glacier valley bacterial and archeal communities from Borup Fiord, Nunavut, Canada, to study Microbial Dark Matter (Phase II) -... | ecosystem: Environmental > Aquatic > Freshwater > Ice >...
CCGTTCGACTTGCATGTATTAGGCCTGCCGCTAGCGTTCATCCTGAGCCAGGATCAAACTCTCCATCGTAAATATGTTTTGTCCCAGCACGAGTGCTGAAACTGTCTTGTTCAACCGGCTGTGCGAACACAGCCTCGCGGTTGTTTAGTTTTCGTGTGCTGTCCGTCTGTCAAAGAACTTGCGCCGGACCCGTTGGCCTGACGTGGTGAGAAGAAGCTATTGGCTGCTATCCCGGTGTTGGCTTGTTTTGTTTCCCGCGTCTCTTTCGATTTGGGAGTGCAAAGGTAATTGATTGAGTTGGTTTGTCAAGTAAATTGCTGAAATTATTTTTGGTATTGACTGTCAGCTATTTACCTGTAACTCATTGATTAGAAGCGTGTTGCTTGTTATGATTGCCCCGTGTCTTTCGATTTGGGAGCGCAAAGGTAGACAGACTAAATGCGCTTGTCAAGCATACGCTCCAAAATAGTTTAGGGGTTTATCTGAACAAATTGGCTAAGTAGCCACTTTTCAGCCACTTAGCGAATGAAAATAAATCAAACTTTTTTCAGCAGATGATTTTTCTTGCCCTTCGAGATCAATAAATACCGATCCTGAAGCCAGCTTGTAGGAACGGCGGCAGCAGGGTCAGCAACTTTTATTTTGTTTACGCTGACCGCATTTTGCGAGATGGCACGGCGGGCTTCACCTTTTGATGTGTACACCTCTCCTCTGCTTGCTACTGATAGCAGATCAGTTATATCGTTAGCCTCAGCCAGTTCATTCGCTGTGATTTCAGTTTGGGGTACGCCCTCAAAAATTACGGTGAACTCATCGATCTCAATCGACTGAAGCGTTTTTAGCGTGGCTTTGCCGAACAATACTTCTGATGCCTTTACGGCCAAGTCGTAGCCTTTCTGTCCGTGGACGCGTATGGTTACGTCCTGCGCAATGGCGCGTTGCAGAATGCGTAGATGGGGGGCATCGGCGTGTTGCTGCTCCAGCGTTTCGATCTCGTTTTTCGGCAGGAGTGTAAAAACCCGAATCAGGCGGGGGCAATCGGCGTCGGTCGTGTTGAGCCAGAACTGGTAGAACTGGTACGGTGAGGTCATGACCGGGTCAAGCCAGACGTTGCCACTTTCCGACTTGCCGAATTTAGTACCGTCGGCTTTGGTAACGAGTGGGGTGGTCAGGGCAAACGCTTCCCGCCCGGCCTTTTCATCTCTCTCTAACTTTATATCGGCTCCGGTTTCGCCGGCTTCCTTGCGACGTATCAGTTCGGTACCGGTAGTGATGTTGCCCCATTGGTCGGAGCCGCCCATCTGTAAGCGCACGTTCCGGTTTTTATAGAGCCAGTAAAAGTCGTATCCCTGCAATAGTTGGTATGAGAATTCGGTGAAGGAGATGCCGGTTTCGAGCCGTTTCTTCACCGAGTCTTTCGCCATCATATAGTTAACAGTGAGGTATTTCCCGGCTTCGCGCAGAAAATCCAGAAATGAGATGCCACTGAACCAGTCGTAGTTATTGACCATTTCAGCAGAGTTTTTGCCACTATCGAAGTCAAGAAATTTCTCCAGTTGCGCCCGGATGCCCTTCTGATTACGACGCAGTGTTTCTTCCGACAGAAATTCCCGTTCTGCAGCTTTGCCCGATGGGTCGCCAATCATACCGGTGGCTCCGCCTACTAATGCATAAGGCTTATGACCCGCCCGCTGTAAATGAACAAGCAACATGACCGTGGCCAGATTTCCGATGTGCAGCGATGCAGCTGTAGGATCAAAACCAATATAACCCGCTGTCATTTCGCGCTGAAGCTGTTCTTCAGTACCGGGCATCATGTCGTGGAGCATCCCGCGCCAGCGTAATTCGTCAATAAAATTCATGGTGCAAAAATAGCGGTTTACGGCAAGAGCAGTGATGAGTCGCCGTAGCTGAGAAATCGATAATCGTTTTGTAGGGCTTCGTGATATACTTTTCGCCAGTCGTCTCCGATGAGCGCGGCAATGAGTAAAATGAGCGTAGAACCCGGCTGATGGAAGTTCGTAACAATGCCTTTGCAGATTTTCATAGCGTAACCGGGCGTAATGTAAATACCTGTATGAGCCACTACCTGTTCCTGATTCGTCTGCTTCATATAAGACAAAACAGATTCCAGCGATTCCCGTACATTAGGCTGTTCATCCGTAGCAAGTTGATACGCATATTCCTGATCGAGCAAAAACGGGTTTCGCTCATGGCGCATTAGCCGCACTCCTATCCAGTACAGGCTTTCCAGTGCCCGCATAGATGTAGTGCCAACGGCAATGATATGATTGAGGTTGTTCAGTAAATTTTCAATATTTCCTCCCGAATATACAACCTGCTCGGTATGCATATGATGCTGTCGGATGTCGTCGGTTTTAATGGGCTGGAACGTTCCGGCTCCTACGTGTAATGTCAGATAGTCGTGCTGAATACCCCGTTTAATCAGGTTTCCGAAAACGTTATCCGTAAAATGCAGCCCGGCGGTGGGTGCGGCAACGGCTCCTTCCTTCTCGGAGTAAACGGTTTGGTACGTCACGCGGTCGGCATCGGTAGCGTCACGTTTGAGGTAGGGCGGCAGGGGGATCTGTCCTGCCTGCTGAATCACTTCAGCAAAGGTCAGATGGGAAGGGTACCAGCTCAATTGGACCGCCGACTGCGCGGGATCATACCAGGCAGCGGTCAGCATTATAATACCTGACGGAGTGGCAATTTGCGTTTCGAGCATCTCATCCGGTTTCCAGCGTTTGCGGTTGCCGATCATGCCCTGCCAGATTACCGGACCGGTAGCTTCCATGGCCAGCGAAATGGGTTGTAATTCGCCGGGTTCAGCAGAAAATGGGTTTAGTAAAAACAGCTCGATAACAGCTCCTGTGGCACGGGTAAAATGCAGACGCGCCGGTATGACCTTTGTGTTATTGAAGATCAAAAAGCTGTTTTCCGGCAATAAATCCGGCAATTCCTGGAAGTGAGCATGACTGATTTGCCCGGCACGGTATACAAGCAGTTTAGATGAATCGCGGTGAGTAAGCGGAAAGCGGGCAATGCGGTTGTCAGGCAAATCGTACTGAAAATCGCTCAATAGTAATGCACTATCCTTCATATTCGGCAGCGGGTTTCATGGCCATGCGTACTGGCAGGGCTACAAGTACCGAAATAAGGATAAACGCGCTCATAGGCATAAGCCAGGCATAATCGACGGCCTGCAGCCCCCGGTCAGAGCGATTCAGGAACGAAATGACCATCAGGGCGAGGCCAAGTATTGTGTTAATGGCAGCCTGAAGCGCGGAGAACCAGTTCATTACAATCTCGTTGAGCTGCGAGCGATTCTTAGCCCACAACGCCTGATTTGGCACGGGCACGCTATTTGACGGGACCCGCAAAAACAGTTTGCCCACCGCCCGAATAAGCGTATTGTTGATCAGAAAGATGGCAACAGCAATGTAGAACAGTGTTTCGCGCTGTACGTACTGAATGGGTGTGCCAAGATCATCGAACCGAACGGCAACTTCGCCGGGATACGATATATAACTGTTGAAGAGGGCAAATAATAGCCCGGCAATAGACAGTGTCCGCCAGACGCGGACGAAAAAAGTACCAGTTTTCATTCCTTAGATTTGAAGCGACAAAGGTACGGCAATGGTACGCTGATGACGCAGGTTTTGTGGGTTAACACTGATCAAACAAAGAAAAATCAGTGTTCATCGGTCTATTCTTCGTCATCTGCGTTCTATTGGTACAGCCGTTTGTACGGAAATTTAGTTTATCATCAAATATGAAAATTTACACAAAAACAGGCGACAAAGGCCAAACCGCGCTCATTGGTGGCCGACGGGTAAGTAAAGCTGACCTGCGTATCGACGCGTATGGCACAGTTGATGAGCTCAATTCATGGATCGGACTGGTACGTGATCAGCCCGTTAATGAATTACGAAAAGATTTGCTGAAGGAAATTCAGGACCGACTCTTCACCGTAGGTGCCGAACTGGCCACCGACCCCGGCAAGGCTCCGCGTCAGGCCATGCCCGCTATCATGCCTGACGACGTAGCGCGGCTCGAACAGGCCATGGACGATATGGACACCGAACTACCCCAGCTGCGGGCCTTTGTGCTACCCGGCGGTCATCAGTCAGTGTCGTTCTGTCACCTGGCCCGTACCGTTTGCCGACGTGCCGAACGGCTCACCATTGCGCTGGACATAACTCACCCGGGCGATCCGTTGGTGATTCAGTACCTCAACCGGCTGTCTGACTACCTGTTTGTCCTGAGCCGCAAAATGGCTCAGGAATTGGGTGCGGAGGAAGTTGAGTGGAAGCCGAGGGTGTGACTACAAGGGCTAAATAAAATACAATGTCACTAGCAATGGCGGTACCGTTTCCCCCCCTTACTGTAACGAAGAGACGATGCGGAAGCCGATGCCGCCGTCGTTCCGAAACGCGGGGGGGAAGCTGCCCCGAAGCGCCGACCGGCAGTAGGGCGGAGTGCCGTACCAGCTACCACTCCGCAACACTCGATATAAACCGCTATTAGGGCCAGTCGGATTAACCTGGGCAGCACTGCTGTAAGAACCGTACCAGTCGCTGCACCACTCATACACGTTGCCGCTCATGTCGTAGAGGCCCAGCGCATTGGGCGCGAAACTGCCTACCTGCGTTGTTTTGTTCCGATACACACCTGCTACGGAATACGTCGGGCGACCTGTATAGTCGGAGCCATTATAATTGATCTCGGCGGGGTTAGCAACGTCTTTGCCGTTGCCAAAGCGGTTACGACTGGCAATGGCCCCGCCCCCGGCAGCATATTCCCATTCGGCTTCGGTAGGCAACCGAAAGGCAGGTGTGTTAGCCGGGCGTTGGCTGTTCAGTTTGCTTAAAAATACCTGGATGTCGTCGTGCGAAACTTGCTCTACCGGGCAGTCATCGCATCCTTTAAAATTGGCCGGGTTACTGCCCATCACGTTTTGCCATTGTCGTTGGGTTGCTTCATACTGCCCCATATAAAAACTACTGACCGTGACGGTATGAACAGGTTTTTCATCGCTATCCCCCTCATTGCGGGTATCGCCCATCTGAAACGTACCGCCCGATATCAGCACCATTTTAGTAAATGACACGCCAGGGAGGTACTCGCGGGTAGAAGGGATAGGTTTTTGCTGGATGTTCACCGGTTGACTGCTAATGGCACTACCTCCTTCTCCGGATACCACTAATTTCACGGTATAGCTCCCCGCGTTGGCGTAGGCTTTTTTGGCGGTCTGGCCAGTAGCCGCAGAGCCATCGCCAAAATCCCAGCGGTAGCGTATACTGCCGTCGGCAGCCGAAAAGCTTACTTCGCAGGGGGCTTCGCAACCGCTATTGTTCACGGTAAAGACCGCACTACCTACCGGGGCTAATTCTTTGGTACAGGCCAGCAAGCAGGCCGTGCAAACGAACAGGACAACTAACAGATTACGTTTCATACGTGTGGATTGTAAGGAGGGGTGATTTGATTGCTTCGGTCTAAAACCGGGAGTGTTATGGTCAAAATTTCATCGAAAGTGATAGTCCGGCCCATCGCTGCGCTGGGTCATAAAGCGGTGATACCTGAGTAAGCTTGCTTAGGCGGTTGCGGGCAGCGCGGTAGTTGCGGCCAGCGCGGTTGCTCACCAACCAAAATACTACCCCGCCCACAGCCGCTCCGCCCGCTACCGCCAGCGAGCTACCCATGAATTCTCCTTTCGACAAGGGGGTGAGCAGGTCCGTTGCCGGGGCAGCCTGACCTGAATATAAACTGGCATACTGTTGGGTATAGGTGCTATTTCGACTGGTCACTTCGGTGGTGTAGGAACTGTATTTACCGCTGGCAATCAGGTAGGTAGCTCCCCCAGCGGCTAAACTGGCGATGGCGATGCCCAGAAACGTGTTTTTCCGGCTTCGGTAACGGGTCATGTCTGCATTAAGCTGCGTGATTTCCGCCGATTTCAGCAACGGGCGGGGGGTATCGGTGGGGGCAGGTCGGTTTGGTACCTCTTGGGTAAGCGGAGCCTGAGCGGTGGACGCATCGGCGGTTCTTTCCGGTTTTAGCATTGGCGGGTTCGGTACGGCCGTAACGGCAGTTGTTGGCGTGGGGGCTGTTGCTACAGCGGGTTTGGGGTTGTCGGCGAGTTTTCTGGCAATCTGTTCAGCTTCCAGTTGGGCCTGTGACTGCTGATCAGCGCGTTTCTGGCGGGCCACATGTTCCTGTCGTTGGCGGGTCTCTTCGCGTTTGGCCGTTTCTTCTTTCTTACGCTGATCGGCTATAGCCTTCCTGAGTTGCGGAATTGCCTTTAACTGATTCTTGCAGTAGTCGTCATTGGCCTTGATTATTAAGGCGACTTTGTAATACCGTTCGGCGCAGGCGTAGTCTTTACGGGCAAAGCAGCCATCGCCGAGGTTTCGTTGTTTGAAAAATTCGGGGTCAGTCTGAGCGTGGGCGGCACTGGCCAGCAATAGCAGCGCGGTCAATAGGGGCAGGATGTGTTTCATGATGGTGTGGTTCGTGTAATGAACGTACAGATTTGTCACGGTTAAGAACTTATAGCTTAAACTGATCCGCTAAGGCTTGATACTCCTTTGCCAGTGCCGGACTCACGGGTCTGAGCAGCCGGGCTTTGTCGGCAAAAATATGATACGCCTTTTCTGACAGTTCCGGTTTTACGTCAACAGCAGCCTTAAATTGGCTGGCGGCTTTTTGTTTGTCAAGGCCCTGATTGGTAAAGGCGGCTTTCGTAGCCGTAAACAACGAGTCAGCATTTAGCGTCGGCATGTTGCGGGCCGTAAATTCTGCTACCGGCGCGGGCTGTTCATGGATTGTAGTAGTCGGCGCAGCCACTGGTTCAGTAGCCTGGTCAGGCCGGGTGAACCAGAAAACCGCCAGTAGTAGCCCGCCCACGCACCCGACCAGCACCGCCCACTGCCACCCGGCAATTCGGCTGGAATTGGGTCCGGCTTGTGGAACCGGCGCGGTGTCCACCAATTTCTGTGAACGAGTTGGCGGGCGATCAACCGGCTTCGGGGCTGGCTCTGGTGCGGGCGACTTAACCCGCATCGGCTGTGGCGAAACGTACTCAACGGTTACGTCATCGTCGGCCTCTTCCGACGTTGGTCCGGTTGTTTGCAGGACTGTCTCACAGTCGGTCAGTTCGCGTTTGGCGTCGGCGTGTTGCGGGCGTAGCCGGAGCAGAGCCTGGTATTTTTCCTGTGCGCTGGTGTACTGGCGAAGCTGGTAGTGTAGCCGGGCGGCAGTCAACAGTCCCGGAATGTCGTCGAGCAGGTCGAGCAACTCGTCAGCCCGGCGTACGCGCTGACTCTGGTCCCGAACCAGACACCGCCGGATCATGGCCTGATAGGGCTGAGCTATGCTATTGAGCCGGTCGGGTAGGGCGGCAGTTGCCATCCGTCGCAGAATGGCGTCGCGCTCGTGGCTGCTTTGCTGGTTCGATAAGCGGCCAAAGGGCAACTCGCCCGTCAGGAGTTCGTACAGCACCACGCCAAAGGCCCACAGGTCAATGTTGAAGCCCACCCGTTCGCCATTCAGTAGTTGTTCGGGGGCGGCATACGAGGGCGTCAAAGCGTGGTCGGAGTTGAGCCACTGCGACCCTTCGCTGTCAGTCACTTTGGCCGAGCCGAAATCGGTAATGACTGGCACAAACTGCCCGCGCCGGTTGCGGGTAATGAGTACGTTAGCGGGTTTAAAGTCTCGGTGAGGTCGGTTCTGATCGTGGAGGTATTTTAACCCTTCCAGAATACCGCGCACAACGGCCTGAATTTGGTCGCTGGTAAGCGTCTGCTTGCGGATAAGCTGGCTCAGGTTGCCATCGGGGTAAAACTGCATCACCAGGTAGTCGCGGGTACCCACGTTACGCGCACTCAGGCGACAGCAGAGCAAATAGGTAGCTACGTTAGCATGTTGCAGACTGCGGGCAGCTTCAAATTCGTGGCGCAGGCTATCATCGTCGGAGCGCAGACTGCGTTTGATGGCCACGAATTGCTTGTTGATCACGTCCCAGCCTTTGACGACCTCGCCAAACGAGCCACGGTTTAGGTAGCTGTCGGGGTCGGCGAAATCAACGTCGTAGTCGCGCTCGAACTCGTCAAAGTCGGTGTAGATTTTCGGCATGGAATGGCGTGGATGGGTGTCTAATGGTCTTACAGTCCAAAGATATAAAAAACTACTACTTCATCTGAGCGTTCGATACGTAGAGTAAGCAGGTATCACAGTACAGAGTAGTATTCTGTTTGTATTGGGGCTAAGGCATCATCCCGCGTTAAAATATTGTTGTCTTAACAACTACCTTTCCTCAGCCTAATTTTTTAGCTTTGTCGCGGGCGGTATGTTGCCGTTCAACTCGTTAACCAACACCCTGATTATGACGACGGACGTCTTACAAATTGAACTGCGCCGGGCAGACCGCTCACGCATTCAGGAGGTCGATTTCAACAATCTGCCTTTCGGCAAACACTTCTCGGACCATATGTTTGTGGCCGACTTTATAGACGGCGAATGGACGAATCAGATGGTGGTGCCATTCGACAATTTTTCGCTCAGCCCCTCGCTCACGTCGCTGCACTACGGGCAGTCGATTTTTGAGGGAATGAAAGCCTACAAGAACGAAGCGGGCGAGGTGCAGATGTTCCGGCCAATGGCCAACTTTGAACGCATAAACGAGTCGGCCCGGCGTATGTGTATGGCTACGCTACCTGAAGAAGTCTTCATGGGTGGGCTGGAAATGCTGCTCCGCGTGGATGCTGACTGGGTGCCAACGCAGCCCGACAGTTCGCTGTATATCCGCCCGTATATGTTTGCTCTGGATGCCTCGCTGGGTGTGGCTCCGGCTAAAACGTACCGCTTCTGCATTTTTACCTGCCCGGTGGGGACCTATTATGCTAAGCCACCCAAACTCAAAGTAGAAACCGAATACATCCGGTCGGCACCGGGGGGCGTGGGCTACGCCAAATGTGCCGGTAACTATGCCGCTTCGATGTACCCGACTATGCTGGCCCAGCAGGCTGGTTACGACCAACTGATCTGGACCGACGCCCGCGAACATAAATACATCGAAGAATCGGGAACGATGAACATCATGTTTGTCATCGACGGCAAACTCGTAACCCCCGCTACGTCAGACACGATTCTGCGCGGCATCACGCGTGACTCCATACTAAAGGTTGCCCGCTCATGGGGTATGCCGGTGGAGGAACGGCTGGTATCTGTTGAGGAGGTTATCAACGGCATCGAGACCGGTCGGCTGACGGAAGCTTTCGGGGCGGGTACGGCGGTAGTAGTATCGCCCTACGCGCTGATTGGCTACAACGGTCACGATTATATGCTGCCCGAAAATGCCACAGACGATTCGTTTGCCATTCGTATCAAAAATTACCTGACCGACGTGCGCACCGGTAAAATTGCCGATGAGTTCGGATGGATGCATACGGTGTAATTGGTTTCTAAAACAGCAAAAAGGGAGCGGTCAGACCGCTCCCTTTTTTGCTATGTTCAACTTACTTTGCTGAGGCCGTCACTCTACCCGCTGAGGTGATGCTGACTTTCAAGCCGTAATCTTTTCCTTTTGAAACATCAGATAGTCTAATATGCTCGCTGACGGGGCCATGCCAGACCGAATTGCCGTTTACGGTTTTCGGTGTGCCGTATCGGTTGGTGAAATGATCTGACAAAGCTTTCTGACACTCATCAACGGCGAAACGATTATTGAGATAGAGATCGGCGGTAATGGCCGAGATTTTTTCGTTTTGTTGCTCATACAGTACGTCCATGCTTTCCAGATTCGGAAAATCTACGGCATAGCCTACGTGCCGGGCGTCCTGCTCGAAGGGTTCACCTTTTTCCGTTTTTTTCACCGAATCAAAATCATCACCAAGATTCAGGCCGCGCCAATGACTATCAGACGTAAGGCCGAGTCGGGTCAGGCGGTCTGCTACTGGCCGGGGCGCGTCGGTTATGGCAAGGGCAGGAGCAGCCGTTGAATCGGCAGTTTGAGCGGTATGCTTCTGTTTTGTGGTACAGGCACTGGTTCCGATCAGCAGGATAAGAAAAATGTAATAAACAGATTTCATTGACGTAGGAATTAAAGCGGTAAAAGTAAGTCAGAGCGCGTTGTTTTGGGGTATTTAGTAGTCAGAAATGCGGCTTTTCATTTTTGCTTTTCCGAATTTTATCCTAAACTTGCTGAACTGTAAAAATGAACAAGCGTTACTAAGAAGAATCAAAAGTCTTTCTAACCAACTTACGTTATGTTGAATCCTTTGTTCGGAGCCGATCCCATTCCTCTCGACAGAATCGACCTGCTGGAGAAGCAAATTCCCAACATTATTGTCTGGGCTGTGCCTGTAATGGTGTTTTTTACCGCCCTCGAAATGATCATCACCTACGTTCAGGAACGCGACCATTACGAGAAGAAAGAAACCATTGGCTCAGTACTGGTAGGTCTGGGTAATTTGGTTGTGGGTGCGGCTCTGAAATTGGCCCTGATTTACGGCTGCGTATGGCTCTACAATCAGTTACCCTGGCGGATGGAACTCAACTGGTGGACACTCATCCCGTGCTATATTATTCTTGATTTCTTCAGCTACTGTGCTCACCGCGTATCGCACGGGCAGCGGTTCTGGTGGGCAACGCATGTAGTACACCACACCGGCGAACGCTACAACCTGACCGTCTCATACCGGCTTAGCTGGATTCAGCACCTGAAAATTATTTTCTTCCTGCCGGTAGCTCTGATGGGTTTCCATCCGATTGTATTTTTCGTTACGAATCAACTGGCCGTGCTATTCCAGTTTTGGGTACATACCGAGTACATTCGCAAGATGCCCCGTTGGGTAGAGTACATCTTTGCGACGCCCTCAAACCACCGCGTTCACCACGGCTCGCAGGAGAAATATATCGACAAGAACTTTGGGGCTACATTTATCTTTTGGGATCGTATTTTTGGTACGTATCAGCCCGAAGAAGAGCAGGTTATCTACGGCATCACCACCAACCTGACGGGCAACAAAGCCAACCCGTTCTTTATCAACTTCCACGAAGTTGCTGAGATTGCACAGGATGTTCGGCAGGCCAAAGGCATCCGTCAGAAACTATTCTACATCTTTGGCAGCCCTACCCAGATTGCACTACAGAAAAAAGCGCTGGAAGACCAGGAAGCCCTATCTGTCGAGAATGAGCAGATGGTCACAGCTTAAACCATTGGGTGCCTCAGGCACTCTAACTCCCGGCAATAGTGTTCCGGGCTAACGCAAAAAAAGACCGGAGTCACGCTATGACCCGGTCTTTTTCGTTTATTGGCCGTAGTACGTTAACTGCTTCTTACGTATCCATGACCACCCGTTTCAATTCCTGTTTTCTGCTGGTGCTGCTGATCCCTTTTCTTTCCTTCACCGGTAACGCTGCCAACCCTGACGCGCTCAATGGGCGGTGGCTGAGTCAGAAAAGACGCAATCAGGTGCAGATTTACCGGCAGGGAAACCGCTACTACGGTAAAATCGTCTGGATGCTCGAACCGAATGACCTCGCTTCCAATCAGCCCAAGTGCGATAAATTCAACCCCGACGCGTCGATGCGAAGCCGCACACTGGTTGGTATGAACATCATGAGCGATTTGCAGTACACCGGCGAAAATGCCTGGACGGGTGGGCAGATCTATAACCCCGAAGACGGCAGAACCTACGGCTGCGAACTCTCGCTGCGCGACGCCAATACGATGGACGTTCGCGCTTATATGCTCGGTATGAAAATGATTGGCAAAACCATTACCTGGACCCGAGTTCCGTAAGGCCGGGAAAGGAAACGGGAGGGGTAGTAGCTACGCATTTTTCTTCGGGACCGCTACATCAACAATCTTGGTAGGAGTTCTTGTTTTGCGCTCTTCGATTTGTTCGAGGAGTTTTAGGCCCATCAGTCCGTTAAGCGAACTATCAGTGCCGTTGCCTGCGCCGTTTATGACAATATCAGGAATGATGCGGATGTTGCCCCGGCCAATCTCTTCAGTAATCTTAAAGCGCGTAAAATTCTCGTCGCCCATGGCCCGTACCTGCAACTCGTAGGCCTCGGCAGTGGAGCGGCCAATGGCCAGAATCGACCCGGCTTCGGCATCACCCGTTTTGGCAATGCGCTCGGCTTCGGCATCGGCGGTGAGTTTAGTTGCTTCAGCATCGGCAGCCGCCTGTCGGCGACGGGCTTCGGCGTTAGCCTCGGCCCTGATTTTGGTCGCTTCCGACTCGGCACCTACCTGCAGCGTCAAACTACGGGCTTCGCCTTCCGATTTCTTCACGGCGGCATCGGCAGTACGCTGGGCAATTTCAACGCTCTGCTGCGCTTTTACGACCTCGCGCTGGATGTCGGCCAGGGCCGTTTCGCGCTCCATGCCCTGCCGTTTTTCCTGTGCCATCCGTTGCGTTTCGTAAGTTTTCTCTTCTTCCTGCGCAATCTTCCGGTCGGTCAGTGTCTTCATCAGGCTGTCGGGCGGCACAATGTCACCAATGAGCGTATCAACGGCGTTGACGTTGTAGATTTCCAGTACCTCTTTGATATGATCGCGGGCGGACTCCTGCCGTTCTTTGCGAGTACTCAAAAACGCGATTACATCCGAGTCCTGTGCTGAGTTACGGAAGTAGTTGCCGATGGTTGGTTCCAGCACCTGCGAGACAAGGTTGGTCATGCTCCCAAAGCGGGCAATAACTTTGGGAGCTTCGTTAGCGGGAATATGAATAATCTGCGCCACGTCGAGGTTAAATGGAAACCCGTCTTTCGAGCGTACCGTAATCGTTGACAGGTTCCGGTCAAGATTATGCGATTCGGAGCGCGCGTTGGCCCAGTTCAGCACGAGGTTGGTGGTAGGAACGCTTTCGACCTTCATCGTGAACGTATTGATCGGATATTTGCCCGGTCCCAGGGGTTCCATCCATACTCCCCGGAATCCTTTATGAACAATGTTACCGTGTTTGAAGGATTCGCCGGTCATATCCTCACCATCTTCGCCGATGTACGAGATGACCACACCCACGTGACCAATGGCTACTTCGGTCATTGGAATCTCCTCGATCTGCACCGCCCAGGGGTTAATGTAGTACGAACCGGCCAGCACTACCTGCGGCTGCAAGCCCCGGTTACCGCCGTTTTGCAAAAACGAGTCTATATTCTGAAAGTTGTTATGCCCCTCCACGTGCCGCCCGGCAATTTGTCCCGGCTGCAGCGGTGCCCCATCAAGCGCGGTGATGATGCCGACCATGTTCTCACGAATAACCATCATGGGCGCAATCGTAACGGCAAACGCATAGGTGTTGATGCGGTAGGTACCGGTTGTCAGCACCGACGTTTGCCGTCCTTTCTGGCCACCACCGGAGAGAAACTGTTCGGTATCCTGAAAGTTGTCAGAATCAACGCGCCGGGCCATGATGTTACCGGTGGGTAGTTCGGCCCCGTCGTTGCTCAGCACCAGCCCGATATTACCTTCGGGAATAACCGTAAATGCCTGCATGTCAATACTATACTGCCAGGGCCATAGCCACCAGTACAGCCCCGGTGCCAATGATTGCGCCTGATAACCCGCTTCGCCTTTGGTAGCAATGATGCGGCCATCGGGCAAGCCCCGGTCATTACCAACCAGCACGAATTTTTTGGTCACGAGACCAATACGGTTTTCGGGTACGATGACCATCCCGAACAAAAAGCGCAAGACCAGTTTGTACAGCACTACGGCCAGAACGAGCAGCACAAGCCAGCCCCAACCCCCTAAAACGGAGAAAATTTCCATAGCATAAAATGATTTGATGGTTAAGAAAAAATGAATAATAAGTGGTAATGCGAAATGGAAGCCGGTCAACCGCCTGAACAGTAGGGTGGATTTACAAGCGGGTTAAGAGACGAGAGACGCCTACATTGGAGGAGTGACCAGTTGGTCGATTTGACCCGTCAAAGGTCGCACATAGCCAGGATCGGGCACATAAAATCGGACAATCGGACGCCGGAATATCAGATTGGCCCCCGGAAATGATGGGTGGGACAGACTTACTTATCAGCCTATAATTCCTGCGCTAAATTGAAAAAAAAGCCGGTTTTACCCTGTGCGTTGATGGTGCCGCTAAGCCGGAACACCATATTGTAGTAGGTCACAAGGTCGAGACTCAGCCCCGTGCCGAATAAGGCTTTGTTGGCCAGATTACTCTGATACTGAGCGGCCACGTTGCTACTCACATAGCCCGCGTCAGCAAAGGCGGTGAGATAGGCCGAAATAGGAACGGTACTAAACTGACGCACAGGTATCCAGTTCCATTGCTTCACGGTGTCGAAAAGCTGGTAGCGCAGGCTATTGCGCCAGATGCCCGTTCGCTGCCCGTCAATGACGAAGAGTTCATAGCCGCGCACAATGTCAGTACCCCGGCCCAGGCCACGCAACACAAAATACGGTTGCCGATCGGGAAACGTAACACGCCCGTATAAATTGGCAGCGGCATAGAACCGCCCCCCCAGTGGCCGGAAGCGCGTAACTGACCCACTCATTTCGACAAACCGTAAATCATCGTTCGGCAGCATACCGCTCACGCCCAGACTACCCGTCGCCACCGTACCACGCAACGGGTAGGGCGCATTATCGCGCCGGTCATAGCGGTAGCTGTAGCTCATACTCGTGTAGTGCTGCTGGGTCTGGCCATTCAGAAAATAGTCAGGGTTCAGCTCAGCAATGGTATCGCTGATCGTATTGTGGTTATAGCGGGCATCAACGCTATGATAGTGGTACAGGCCGCGCCGGTAAGTGGCCGTCAGTGACGCATAAACCCGCTGGCGCAACACATTTTCTGATTTGGCATAGACCCACTTGTCAAACTGGGTACGGTACGGAATTTCTTTATTGGTCTGGTAGCCAAAATCGGCCCGCAAACCAATACGCTGCGCCCGGTCAACGTACGGTATAGCGTAGGAAACCACGGTGCGCGACAGAAACCCGCGTTCAATGGCTAACTGGAGTTTGTCATTGTTGCCCGTAATGTTGCGGTAGCTGAGCCGCCCGCCGTAGATGACGCGCCGGAGATCGCGCCCGCGGTCGTACCACCATTCGTTCAGATTTCGGTCGGCCAGATCAAAAACGGGGTAAGCAATCAGGTACCACCGTTCTTTCATTACCACCGTCAGATCGTAGCGCAAGAGTTGGCGGCTATCGTTGGGTATGGTCAGGCTGGTTTCGATTCCGACAGTAATGAACAGATTCGTATTGCTGATATTCCGCCGGTCCCAGGCCAGCCGACCAGGCAAATCGGCCAGCCGGACGGTGTCGCCGGGATGTAGCGTCATCTCGCGCAGCACGATGCGGTCGCGGGTGCGATCATTGCCGGTTAGGGTCACGGCCCCAATCAGAACCGACTGGGTAGAATCAACGGTATGGTAGGCAACCGCAGGCTGAATAAGTACCGCAAGCGCCAGCAAGAGCAGAATAGTCCATACGCGCGTTTTCGAAATCATGCGATAAAAATACGCCATCCCAAAAAAATAAGCCAAAATTATCTGTCTATCCTGCAAACCAGCGTGTAATATTGTTGTCTGTTCGTTAAAGTTACAACGACCCTTGTTAACGCTCACTTTCATATGCAAACCGAACAAGTCAAACAGCCTGCCGTCACGATCAAACCCAACCTGACTTTCTGGCAAATCTGGAACATGAGTTTTGGGTTTTTTGGTATCCAGTACAACTTTGGTCTTCAGCAGTTCATTATGAGTCCGGTGTTCCGCTACCTCGGTGCCGATGAGAGCAAGATTCCCATTCTATGGCTGGCCGGACCGGTAACGGGTCTGCTCATTCAGCCACTCATTGGCGCCATTAGCGACCGAACATGGTCGCCACGCTGGGGTCGGCGCAAACCGTTCTTTCTGATTGGAGCCATCATTTCCAGCATTGCGCTGGTACTCATGCCCAACTCCAGCGCACTCTGGATGGCTGCCGGGCTGATGTGGATGATGGACGCGGGCCTGAACGTAACGATGGAGCCATTTCGGGCATTCATCGGCGACAAACTCAACGAGGGGCAGCGCACACTCGGTTTTTCTGTACAGAGTTTCTTCGTGGGTTTTGGGCAGATTCTGGCCAGCCTGATGCCGTACTTGTTGCCCATTCTGGGTATTGCCATGACTGTTTCAGTGGCCGAGGGGGGTAACGCCATTCCTCAGTACGTGCATTACCTGTTCTACATTGGCGCGTTTTCTATTGTGGCCGCCGTACTCTGGACGATTTATAGTACCAAAGAGTACCCCCCCGCCGATCTGGCCGAGTTTGAACGGCAAAAGCGCGAAACCAATGGCTTCGCGCACTCCATCGCCGAGATCAAAAATGCCCTGCTGGAGATGCCCACCACCATGAAACAGCTTTGGTGGGTCAAGTTTTTTACGTGGTACGGCCTGCCGCTCATGTGGCAATATTTGTCGCTGGCTATTTCGCGCCATGCCTTCAACGCGCCCAACCCCGGCTCGCCCGGTTTTGACGAGGGCAGTAAATGGGGCGGCTTGTGCTTTGCATTTTTTAATGTGGGCTGCATTCTGGTTTCGTTCATGATTCCGGCTCTGGCCAAACGATTTAGCAAACAGGCCGTTCATGCTATTTTCCTGAGCGTGGCCGGCCTGGGCTTCATATCCATGCTGTTCTCGGACGATAAAAACATCTTTGCCTTCGGAATGCTACTGGTTGGTTTCGGCTGGGGGTCTATCCTATCGATGCCGTATGTCATGCTGGCCGACTCGGTACCGGCCCACCGGATGGGTGTTTACATGGGCATATTCAACGGCTTCATTGTAGTGCCACAGATTATCAGCATGATTACCGTACCGCTGCTGTACGACACCGTACTGGGTGGCGACCCGCGCAATGCACTGGTGCTGTGTGGCGTTTGCCTGTTTCTGGCCGCAGCATCCTGCTTCCTGGTCAAAACACCACCTACCACCGGCGAGGTAGCCATACCTATGGGCGCGGGTGGGCATTAATTTGACAAACCATTTTATACTTTTGCCATTGCGGTCAGACCTATTCTGACCGCAACTTTTTTATGACAACCCCACCCCGTCCCTACGCCCTGCTGTCAGTTGGCGAATTGTTAGCCGATTTTATTGGCCATCACGTCTCCATCAGTTTACTTGATGCGCAGGATTTTCGGCGATATCAGGGGGGTAGCCCGGCCAATATGGCCGCTAATATGGCCCGGTTAGGCAACAAAGTGGCGTTGGCAGCTTGCGTTGGCGACGATAACATTGGCAAATATCTCGTTCGGCAGATCGAAGAAACGGGAATAGATACAACGCACATTGCTCTCGATCCCCACGAACCAACGAGTTTGGTAATGGTGTCGCGCACGGCAGGAACGCCCGATTTCGTGGCCTACCGCATGGCCGACCGTTGTCTGCACCCCAACCAGCTACCCGACTCGCTACTGGCACAAGCCGATATCTTCCATACCACTTGCTTCGCCCTGAGTAAACAACCGGCTCAGAACACCATTGTCGATGCGGCCCGACGCGCCAAAGTCGCCGGTTGCCAGATTAGTATCGACGCGAATTACGCCCCCACCATCTGGCCCGACCGCGAGCAAGCCTGGCGCGTCCTAACCGATTACATTGCCGGTGGGGCATTGGTTAAACTGAGTTTCGACGATGTGGAGCGGCTTTACGCCGAACCGAAAAATCCCGATGACGTACTGGCTGATTTCCACGGGCTGGGCGCGTCACTCATCTGCCTGACGCTGGGTAGCGAAGGCAGTCTGGTATCGTACGAGAACGGCGAAAAACAGGCTCGAATTCCGGGTAGAAAGGTTGACGTTGTTGATGCTACCGGCGCGGGTGATGCGTATTGGGCGGGTTTTCTGACGGCCTACCTGGATGGCTACGCACCCGCCAACTGTGCCTACGCGGGCGCGGCTTTAGCCAAAATGAAACTTACGCGGCTGGGTTCCCTCCCCCCTACCATAGACCGGGAAACGCTGTATCAGTTCTGACAAAATGCTTCAGAATACTTCGCCGAGATTGAAAAAGAGACCGCCCGTTCCGTCGAGACCTAAACCGTAGTCAATGCAGAGGTTAGTGCGGGAGAACTTGTTCATTTTCACGCGCAGTCCGGTCCCAACGGCGGGAGCTATTCGTTCAAACCGGTTGCTCTTCAGTTCGTTGACACTCTGCACGTTAGCAAATACTACTCCGCCCAGTAACCGATTGGCTGTGATGTGGAACCGATAGGCTGCTTCGGCGTATAAAAACTGCTTACCCCGAAAACGGCCCTGAATATGCCCACGCCCCACGTTTCCGTTGATATCCCAGCCGGTACTGGGCAAATCCAGAAACGGCGGGTTGCCACCCAGCGTCAGGTTGTTGTACGACCACAGAGCCAGGATATTGTCGGTAGTCGAATTCAGGTGCAGGTACTTGCGCACGTCGATCAGCAGCAACTGGTAGTTGTCATCGCTACCGAGAAATTGCAGATTAATGCGCAGTACGGCATTCGCGTAGGTACCGCGCTCGGGGTTAATGGCGTTGGCCCGGTTGTCGTAAGTCATGGCCAGCATCGGCCCGCTCGACACCGACTGCCCCGTAACGCCGTACTGATAGCCCGAAATACGGGTAAGCTCGTGGCGGCTGTTATAACTTCGGATGTCCCAGCGAAGGTCGAGCGCGTAGCCAGCGCCCGCGTATAGGTTTGGAGCCACCCTGGTTAGTACGCTCTGATAAGCCCGCAGATACGAATAATCCATATCCACCACCCGCCGTTCGGTGGATGTATACATACCCAAACCGTAGGTAGCCTGCGGATAGCGCATCAGCCGCCAGTCGTTGGTAAAAAGAAATCGATTGTCGTGGCTCCAGACCGACGAGGTTGCGGTAAAAATAGCCTGTCCGTTCTGAGTATAAGCCATCGTACCAGTCATTGCCGACAGGTTGGCATTGGGTCGGCGAAAAGCCGCGTTGACCAGCACCTGCGCCAGCAGCCGGGTTTGGAGGGTGTAGCCAATCTGAGGAATTACCCAAACAAATTTACCCCCGTCCTGCAACGTCGTTGAGTCGTGTGTTTTCAGCCGGGGAAACCAGTTGTGCAGCAAATCGACCAGGTCTTTTTGGGGAACAGCAGGCCGGACAACGTCGGCAGTGACCAGCAGGCTGTTAACCTGCGCCCGCACACCGAAACTGCTTAGCCAAAGCAGGCCAGTCAGCCATACTAAGCCTCTGTGCGGGTAATGAGGTATCAACGTAGTAGTCTTTCTGACAGTGGGTACGACAAAGAGACGGCATTCGTTGCAGCAAACTAATCCAGAACAGGTCTGCTCCCTGACAGAATGCACTTTTCAACCGTTTTGTTCGGCCCCACAGATTAACTATGCCAGAGAAAGTCCTGAAAAACAGCGAAATAAAAGCAGCTTCTGTTTGCTCAGTGAAGGCTCCGTGACCTCCGGGTTAAAATACGTTGATTCACAGATTTGGGCTTTGGAAGCCTAACTTCTTCATACCTGCTTTCACTTCAGGGCAGCTCATAAACAACCGCCACGGCAGGCCCGACCGCTGGTTTTCAATCATCACAATAATCGGCCCCTGGTCAATGGCCAGAAACTGATCGGAGAACCACAAATTACTCAGGTTAAACGCGTCCACAAACCCATACGGCTTCCAGAGCTTGTCGCCCAGTTTATAATAGAAAAACCGGAGGGCCTGCATCGACTCGGTAGGTGCGTAGGGCATGGCCGACAAAGCCGCCGTGGGCGAAATGGTACCGTTGTCGTTGGTGGGACTGTGGGCCGAGTAACCGTTCTGTTCATCGCTGGCCGTCAGCCCCCACACGCCGGGGCCATAGCCGCTAAACTGCTTCGGGTTGGTTTGGCAGTAGGTGTAGTTGATGAGCGTGTGGGCCGTGTTCTGCTGGCCATAATCGGCGTAGGCGTCGGTCAGGTTGCGCGGGTTGATGCCGAGGAACGAGTAGTGCGAGAAAAACAGCGGCCCGCCGTAAGCCGGGCCAAGCGGGAGCTTGATGCCGTAGTAACTGCTGCCGTTTTTCATGCCGCCATTTTGCGCCCAGCTAACGTCATAAATGGATTTCGGGATGGGAAACGTAGTGGACGACGCACCAAGGACGTAGGTAATCAGAGCTTCGTTCCAGCCCCGGATGGGCAGGTTAATGGCCCAGGCAAAGTTGGGCGACCAGTGCCAGTACAGATTGGTTTCGGTACCGTTTTTGGTGAACCAGTTCCATTCTACGCCGTTCCAGAGGTCGTTGATGGTTTTGCGGAGGGCAATCTCACTGGCGTCCGTAGGGCTGTCGAAATACTGCCGGGCGGTGAGTAATCCCTGCATCAGCAGCGAAGTCTCCACTAAATCGCCCCCGTCGTCTTTGGGGCTAAACGGGATGGTTACCCCCGTCGCGCCGTTGAGCCAGTGCGGAAACGCGCCGTGGTAGCGTGTGGCGTTAGTCGTCAGAAAACTGGCAATCTTCGATACGCGGGCCAGCCCATCCTGCCGACTGATAAACTTCCGGTCAACGGCCACAACCAGCCCCATAATACCAAAACCAGTGCCGCCCGTCGTCACTACATCGCCCGACGAGCTACGTTCGCGGGCCATACCCGACACGGGGTGGCCAAAATCATAAAAGTATTTGAACGTTTGTTTCTGCACCAAATCGAGCAGGGCGTCGTCGCTGATGCGCGGGAATTTGTCGGTGCTGTCGAGGGCGGTGGTCAGGTTAACCGTAACGGTGGTGTTGAGAGCCGTACCTCGCTGCGAATTGAGCGTTGGCAATACGGTAAGCGTGTAGGCCGTGAGCGCAGGGAGCGCGTTTTTGGGTGTTACGGTAGCGGTGGTATCATTGCCAAACGTAATGGTCAGGGGCAGCGTTTGGGAGGTCGATTTCTGCATGAGCTGGATGGCGTTCGCTGCGGATTTCTGGTCGGGTGCCGCCGAGAACGTAATAGTCACCACGGGTTTGGCCGCTACGTCCCGCGCAGTCAGCGTAGGCGATGGTTGCCCGTTGATTTGCACCGACCGATAGTAAAAAGACTCCGGCGGGTCGGCAGGCTGACTGTTTTTGCAGGACAGCACAGCGAGCGGGACTAAGAATGTGATGGCGTTGAGTAATTTCATCAGGTTTTTGATTCAGGCCTTTTCAATGAAAAGACTCAGGCTTTTTTCTATGACCTGTCTACAAAAAAACGGGGCGGCTTCCCCTCTGAGAAACCGCCCCGTTTTCGTGGTTTACCTATTCTGTCCTTCCAGTTGGTAGAGGGCACCAATTTCGGCCGCCGTCAGCACCTTACTATACACCCGTACTTCGTCAATACCACCTGTAAAGAGACCCTGAAAAGTCTGCACAGCAGCTTTCGTGTAGCCAGTATCAGCGTTGGGCCAGCCACCAATTAGCACCTGCGTAGGCGTATTCATGGTGATGGGTCCGATGCTAACAGGCGGAGTACCTGTGGTACGATTTCTAAAATTTTTGTTCGATACCAATACATTGTTGGCATACAGATCAATATTTGAATTTGCACCATCGTACACCATAACGTAGTGTATCCACTTTCCGGCACCCTTCACGGTTTGAAAGTCAACCCCGCGATTTCCGTAATCATTGATGTTATCCCCACCCAGATTATAATTCCCTCCGGTGTATGTGTGAAAAGCAGCATGTAAAACCAGTGTATCCCCTTTTGTAACTGGCGCACCCGTTTCGGCATACATATTGATGGGTCCCTGATTCCAGTCGGGCTGAACGGCCTGTGCCTGCGTCAGGGCAAAGACAGATGAGCCTGTTTTGCCATTGTTCGCTACGTTCACCCAGGCACTTACCGTTACGTTGGCAATAGCATTAGCAGTACTCAACGCCGGGATAGTTGGGTACGCCACGAATCCATTGGCCAGGCTCAACGACTGTCCTTTCGGGCCACCCGTGCCAAACGTATTGTTCTGCGCTTTTACAGGGGCCGCTTTGGAAATGTCTTCGTTTGCAGTTCCCTCGAAAGACCAATGAGCCAACAGGTTGGTAGCCGCTACATCATTCGAACTGTTGTAACCACCGATGGCTGGTAGTGATGGCGTGTCGCTGCTTTTGCACGAAGTAACGACTGTTGCGCCCGCCAGCAGGAGGGCAATAAGCCACGCATTATTTTGTTTGATTTTCATCTTGGATTTTGTTTAAAATTGGTAATTAATTGAAGCTTGTACTGGTAGTTCTGGTCGATAGGCGTCTGAATTATCCGTTAGTCAATACCCGTTGTTCTGGTCTAAGAGGCCCCCGCTCAACTGAATTTGCAGACTCGGCACGGGCAGCAATTCGTTTTTGCCCGCCATGAAATTCTTGCCCGCAGCCTGCATAATCTGAGCCGCCCGGCCCTGCCGTACAATGTCGAAAAAGCGGTCGTGTTCCATCGCCAGTTCAATGTGGCGTTCCTGCCAGATGGCCAGCCGCAGGTCATTGCCACCGGCGGCTTTGGTGGGCGGCAAACCGGCCCGGCTCCGAATCTGATTCACGTATAAAACAGCCGAGCCCGACTGCCCCAGTTCGTTGGCGGCTTCGGCATTCATGAGCAGCACGTCGGCGTAGCGCAGCAGGCGCAGGTTTTTCTGCTTCTGATCGCGGTTACCCAGAAACGGCTCTATGTTTTTGTTCTCGCTCGAATACGCTTTGTAACTGTAATACCGGCTCTGCACCGAGTCGGCACTCGGAATCCGAAAGCCGTCGAACAGCACCGTACCCACGTGTTGCGGGCTGGTATCGACGGTAATGATGGTCGATGCCCGCCGTTTGTCGCCGGGTTCGTAGGCGTTTACCAGACTTGGCGAGGGCGTATCGAAGCCAAAGCCGAGGTCGGTCCAGCCGCCTTTGCCGCCCACGCGCGGCCCCTGCCAGGTGCAATAGCCCTGTATGGCCAGATCGCCATTGTTGAAGGTGCCACTCTGTGTTTCAAAGATGCTCTCAGCGTTATTGTTCCCCGCAAACCGCCACAGCAGCGAATAATCGGGAATGAGCATGTACTGACCCGAGCTGATGACCGCCTGCGTCAGGGTCTGCACCTGCTGCCAGTTTTTGCGGTACAAATACGTCTTGGCCAGCAACGTTTGCGCGGCTCCCTTGTTGGCATGACCCACCGCCGACTGCGCCCGCAGGGGCAGATTGTCGATGGCGAACTGCAAATCCTGCGTGATGACGTTATAAATGGTATCAATCGGGGCGCGGGTCTGGAAAACGGGGTCGGTATTGGCGTCCTGTGCGTCTTTCGGCACCCGCACCACCTTCGGCACTTTGCCAAAAAACCGCACCAGATTGAAGTAGTAATATCCCCGAATAAACCGCACCTCGCCAATGAGCTGGTTCTTGGTCTTCGCATCCAATGACGCCGTAGTCAGCGCGGCCAGGGCCTGATTGGCGCGGGAGATACCGCTAAAATAACCGTTCCAGAGTGCGGCTACGAAGTTGTTGGTGGGCGTCAGGGTAAAATCGTCAATAGCTCCGAGGTTGGGCTGGTCGCCGGGGGTACTACCCTTATCGGCATCGTCAGACATGATATTGGTAGCGGCAATGAAGCTGATACCATGAATATCGCCCCCGGCCCCGCCAAAGGCTTCACCATTGTAGAGACTGTTATAAACGCCCGTGACCAGATTCGTGGCCAGATTCGGATCGGTGGCGGTGGTAGCCTGCCCCTGTACGGGCACGTCGAGGAAACTCTGCTGACAGGAAAGCGTCAGGCCGAGAATAAGCAGGCTACTTATAATGAGTGGGTTACGATTCATAATGGATGGCGTTGCGGATTTCATAAACTCGCGTTCAGCCCCAGCGCGAACGTTTGGTTGGTTGGATACGCGTTTAATTCGATGCCCTGACTGGTGGGGTTGCCGGGCAGTTCGGCATTGAAGCCGCTGAACTTCTTCCGCGTCAGCAGGTACTGGCCCGTCACAAAAATGCGCAGGCTGCTGAACCCGATTTTTTTGAGTGGATTGGCGGGCAGCGTATAGCCGATCGTTACGTTGTTGATGCGGATGAACGACCCCGACTCGATAAAGTACGATGAGGGCGGCAGGTTGCCGCTGTTGGCTGCCGGTTGGGTTTGCGAGTTATTACTGGGCGTCCAGCGGTTATACGCCAGCGACTTCTCTACGTTGTCCAGCACGTTTTGCCGGAAAGCCCGCTTGCCGTTATACACCTGATTGCCTACGTTACCGTAGAGATCAAGGCCGAGGTCGAAGTTTTTATAGTTCAGGCCCGCGTTCAGTCCGAAATACGCTTTGGGCTGGTACGATCCCGCAAATACCCGGTCGTTGTCGTCAATTTTACCATCGCCGTTGGTATCCTGATACTTGAAGTCGCCGGGGTTAGCCGAGGGCTGAATGACCTGTCCGTTGGCATTTTTATAGGTCGCCACCTCATCGGCATTCTGAAAAACGCCCAGCACCTGCAACAGATAGAAGCTACCCACCGGCTGCCCGTTGTCGGTGCGGGTGGTGTATTGCTGATTGGCCCCGATGCCCCCGTCCAGAATCGGTTGCCCGCCGTTCAGGCCCACCACCGTATTTTTGTTCAGGGTCGCGTTGCCACCAATACGGTAGGTCAGTCCGTCGATGATTTTACCCCGCCAGTTCAGCGTCAGTTCCAGCCCCTGGTTTTTGATCGAAGCCGCGTTGGTCAGTACCACCCCGTCGGCGTCGCCCGTTACGGACGGCACTTTTACGTTGATGAGCAAATCACGCGAGGTTTTATCGTAATAGTTCAGCTCGCCCGTCAATCGCCCGCTCAGGGCCGTAAATTCCAGACCGAGGTCATACTCCTGGGTAGTTTCCCACTTCAGGTTCGGGTCTTTAATTTGCGTAATGGCACTGCCCGGCGTAGCTACGCCCCCGCCAAACGGATAGGCCAGATTAGGCTGTACCGTTACCGTGTACGAATCGGACGGGATGCGGTCGTTACCCACGCGCCCCCAACTGGCCCGCAGCTTGAGCAAATCAAACACCCGCTGACTGGCCATGAACGACTCGCTCGTGATTAGCCAGCCCGCCCCCACCGACGGAAAATACCCCCAGCGGTTCTGCTTCGGAAAGCGCGACGACCCGTCGGCCCGGAGCGTGGCCGTAAGCAGGTAGCGGTCGTTGTAATTGTAGTTGATCCGGCTGATGTACGAGTTTCGGCTGTATTTGTCGCCCGTGCCATCGTTGGTCGATGTGTTGGCGTTGCCCGTGCCGATGTACCACAGTTCTTTCACGGCGGGAACGTCCTTCCGAAAGGCATTGAAGCCCGTCAGCGAATATTGTTCGGCGGTAGTACCAACCAGCACCGTCAGTGCGTGTTTACCAAACGTTTGGTTAACCGTCACTAAGTTGTTCCAGGTCCAGTGCAGCGAGCGCGTATTGCCAACGCTGAGGTTGCTGTTCGGGTTGCGCTGATTGCCACCGGGGGCGATAAACGTCGTAGTGTCGTTGTTAAACTGATAGGTATAAACGCGGCTGTTCTGGTTGACCCAGTCAGCGCCCATCTCGGAGCGAAACGTCAGCCACTCAACAGGGGTGATGTTGAGATAAGCCGACCCCAGCAGCCGGTTATCAATGGCGAGATTGTTGTTGTTTTCGATGTCGAGAATAGGATTACCCACGTTCTGGTAAACCGATGAGTTACCGTATTTGCCGTTTACTTTGGACGGGATAATAGGAGCCGCACGGTACGCGTCGTTGTAGGCCGGGCCGAGGTTCGCAATCTGGTTGTTGCCGTTGGCATAGGATGCCGACACGCCCGCCTTCACGAACTTGCTGAACGTAAAATCGTTGTTGGCCCGTAGCGAGAGCCGCTTATAGACATTGTCGATGACCACGCCCTGGTCAGTGAAATACCCTACGCTCAGAAAATACGTCGATTTGTCGGTGCCGCCATTTACCGACAGCCCGTGATTCTGGTAGATACCGTTGCGCAGAATCTGCCCGTACCAGTCGGTTGAGGTAGTACCCGGATTAACGAGGTTGCCACTGGCCGCGCTGACGTAGTTGGCGTACTCCGTGGCGTTGGCCATAGTTACTAAGTTGGCCGGTTGCCGCACCCCCACGTTACCCGTGTAGTTGACCGTCATTTTGCCCGACTGCCCGCGTTTGGTCGTAATAATAATCACGCCGTTGGCGCCCCGCGCCCCGTAAATGGCCGTTGCCGACGCGTCTTTCAGCACATCAACACTGGTAATATCGGCAGTGTTGATGTTGGTAATATCGTCGGTCAAAACGCCGTCAACGACGTAGAGAACGGCGGTTCCGGCGAGGGCCGTGCTGGTGCCGCGTATCCGAATGATGGGTGCCGTACCGGGCTGTCCGCTGTTGATAATCTGCACCCCGGCGGCCTTGCCCTGAAGTGCCTGCGTGGCCGTAAGCACCGGCTGTTTCACCAGTTCTTCGCCCTTTATAGTCACGGTCGCGCCCGTCACATCGGCTTTGCGCTGCGTACCGTAACCCACCACGACTACTTCGGCCAGCGACCTGGCATCGTCCAGCAACGTAACGTTGACGGTTGTCCGGCTCCCGACGGCGACTTCCTGCCCGACGAACCCGATGCTGGAAAACACCAGCGTAGCCGCATCGTCGGCCTGAATGGCATATTTTCCATTCACGTCGGTCACGGTGCCGGTTTGGGTGCCTTTCACCCGTACCGTAACACCGGGCAGACCGGCATTGCCTTTGTCAGACACGGTTCCGGAAATCGTGATGGGCGCGGCAGCCCGGCTTACCGATGCCATCAGCCCGATACCGAGCAGCATAACCAGCCCGACAACCAGCCATGAGGTCGGTCGAAAGGAAATATTTGCCATAATTAGTCGAGTAGGTGTTTATTCGTTCAGCAGTAAAACGCTGCAAAATTAAATTTGGCTACTATATTTTGTAATTATTTAACAGAGCTATCCCAACAAAAAAGGTAACAACCATAATAACAGGCCATTTGGCCTCTCATTATGGTTGTTACCCGAACCGGAATGGCCCACTAATTTTACTTCAGCGACGCCAGTTTGTCCAGATCAATGTCGTTAAGCGCGTTCTTGATTTTGTCCATCGATACGCCCCGTCCTTTGGCCGACACCACGAATCGCTTATTGACCAGCACGTTTACCTCGCCTGCCTTATCTGTATTGTCGTACTTTTCGTAGGCTTTATTATCTCCCATTTTGGTGGTTTTCTCGTAGCCGCTATCCGTTTCTTTATCGACCTCCATCATCGACCAGGCCGCCAGACCCATCATCATGGGCGAGCCTCCCCCATCCATGATGGTTAGTTCAATAGTCTCGCTTTGGTCAGCATTGGCGTAATCACCTTTGGCAGTTGAGTAGGTAAATCCAGCCGCTCCATTTTTCTCGCCAGACGCTTCTTTGCGGGGCAGGCCGTCGGCATCGGCGGGGAGCAGTTCTTTCAGGGCGCGAAAATCGACGGTTGCAACGGGTCCGTTTTTCTGCATCTCCTCGGCCTGATTCGCCATTTCGCGCATGGCACTGGCAGCTCCGGTCATAGAGACAGATTCTTCGTCTTTCGCTTCTTCTTTTTCTTTGCTGCCACAGGCGGTAAGCAGGGCAGCCAGAGCAAGGGCAGTCAGGTACAAAAGTGGTTTTACAGACATCTTCTTTAGCAGTTTAGAACAGTGTAACAATAGATCGGTCAGCAATATACAGTCTCTCTGGATTACACCCTCACACTTTTGAGCAAGCGCATCGTTCCTGAAAATTGAAACATGAAAAAAGGGCCATGAAGCCCTTTTTCTGTTGAAATCAGATTTTACCGAACCGCTTTTACATCGTCATCGTCAATCAGCGGGGGCAGTGCCGCCAGATTCTGATAGCTGCGGTATACCAGAAAGATACCCAGCAATACCGCCGGAATACTCAGTATCTGCCCCATATTCAGAGCCAGACTATTCTCGAACGATACTTGGTTTTCTTTCAGATACTCGTAGAAAAACCGCAACCCAAATATCCAGACCAGCCAGAAGCCCAGTAAACTACCGCGCGGGGTTTGGCTCCTGTAACGATTCCAGAACCAGTACAACAGAAAAAACAAGACCAGACACGACAATGACTCGTACAACTGCGCCGGGTGACGCGGAATCTTGGCGTACTCGGCATTACGCATGAACACAAACGCCCAGGGTACGTCTGTGGGGCGACCCACAATTTCGGAGTTCATCAGGTTACCCATCCGAATACAGAACCCGCCAATGCATACCGGAATAGCTATGCGGTCAGTTACCCACAAAAATGTTTGCCCCGTGGCCCGGCTCGACTTCCGGCGCGAGTACAGCCACATCCCCAGCAAAATACCGACCAGCGCGCCATGACTGGCCAAACCCGAATACGGTGGAATGAGTACTTCGAGCGGATTTTTGAACAGTACTGATGGCTCGTAAAACAGAAAATGGCCGATACGGGCACCCAGAATGGTGGACGTAACCATGTAAATCAAGAGCGAGTCGGTGTCGGAAACGGGCTTCTTCTCTACTTTGAAAATATGGGTCATAACCTGAACACCAATCAGAAAACCCATCGCAAACAACAGCCCGTACCAGCGAACGGAAAACGAACCGATGTGAAAAATCTCGGAATCAACGTCCCAGATAATATATTGAAGCATAACGAACAAAAGAATAATAGCCGGTTAGTTGTCCGGCAGGGTCAACAAATATACGGTTTGCCGGAAAGTTTTTGGTCGTTTCATTGTTTATCCGTTCATGACAAAGAGCCTGTTGATTGGACTTGTACGAATATACCAGGCCATCCTGTCGCCGTATCTGCCGAATGCCTGCCGCTATACGCCCACCTGCTCTCAATACATGATTGAGGCTATTGGTAAACACGGGGCCGTGCGGGGTGGGTGGCTGGGTCTCAAACGAATGGCCCGCTGTCATCCCTGGGGCGGTCACGGCTACGACCCAGTCCCGTAGTCTGTCTATCTTTGTGGCATGATTACGTTCTACCCCGGCCCGTCCAAAGTGTATCCGCAGGTGGCCAACTACGCTGCCGAAGCAGTACGGTCAGGTTTGGTTAGCCTCAATCACCGCAGTGCGGGTTTTATGGACATTGTACGGGAGACGATGCAACTGCTGCACACCAAACTCGCCATCCCCGACCATTACCACATTGCGTTTGTCTCCTCAGCCACCGAGTGCTGGGAAATCGTAGCACAATCGCTCACTGCCGAAACGAGTCTGCATCCGTATAGGGGTGCGTTTGGCCAGAAATGGGCTGAGTATGCGTACCGAATCAAATCACCCATCAACCTCACCGATGCCGATGTGTTATGCATCGTGCAAAACGAAACCTCGAACGGCACGCAGGTCAATATGGCCGCACTGGCCAACTTCCGAAACGACTTTTCGGGACTGATTGCCGTGGATGCGGTATCGAGTATGGCGGGTGTGACCTTGGACTGGACGCTGGCCGATGTTTGGTTTGCGTCGGTACAGAAGTGCTTCGGACTCCCGGCGGGGCTGGCCGTACTGGTATATTCGCCCGCTGCGCTGGCCAGAGCCGAAGCCATCGGTGAGCGCGACCATTATAACAGTCTGCTGTTCATCTACGAAAATTTCGCAAAATTCCAGACACCCTACACACCCAACGGCATGGGCATTTACTGCCTGATGCGCGTGTTGCAGCAGATCCCTCCTATTGCCGACATCGACGCGATCATCAAACGCCAGGCCGCCGACTGGTACAATTTTTTTGAGCAGGACATGGCCAACTCCCCGTTTCGGTTGTTGATTGACAACCCGGCGGTACGTTCTGACACGGTTATTGCAGTAAGCGGTTCGGAGGCCAACATCAGGGCGGTGAAACTGGCTGCGCAACAGGCGGGTATTACCCTCGGCAACGGCTACGGCAACTGGAAAAACACGACGTTTCGGATTGCCAACTTCCCGGCTATTTCGGAGGAGGAGATTGGAAGGTTAAGAAAGTTTTTTGTCAATTACCCCACCCCAACCTCTCCCCCGCAGGGAGGGGCTTAAACGACCCGGCTCCAATAGCCCGTCCCTTCGGGGGAGGGGTTGGGGTGGGGTTCCACTATGTTCAATTTCAAAGAGATTATTTCTGTTACGCTGATTCTGTTTTCGGTCATCGACATCGTTGGTTCACTACCGGTCATTATTGACCTGCGCCGGAAGGTGGGTAAGATCCAGTCAGAGCAGGCAACGGTGGTGTCGGGCGTGTTGATGGTGTCGTTCCTGTTCGTGGGCGAACGGATTCTGAACCTGTTTGGGGTCGATGTGGCCTCTTTTGCCGTGGCGGGCGGACTGATTATATTTCTGCTGGGGCTGGAGATGATTCTGGGCCGCAACATTTTTAAAGCTGGAGTCGACGACACAGACGGGGCCGCGCACATTGTACCAATCGCGTTTCCGCTCATTGCCGGGGCCGGTACGCTCACGACCATTATTTCGTTACGGGCCGAATACCAGACGGTCAATATCATTATCGGCATTATTATTAATCTGGTGTTGATTTACGCCGTACTAAAATCGTCGGAGTGGCTCGAGGTCAAGCTTGGTCCGGGTGGCCTGTCCGTGATTCGCAAGATTTTCGGCATCATTCTGCTGGCCATTGCCATTAAGCTCATCAAAACTAATCTGATGGCAGGTATCTAAGTCATTGCGTATCGCTTTTAGCTGTCGTTCGTAATTCACTGCTCGGATGGTTTATAACGACTGACGAACAAGGGCAGCGAATGACAATTAATGATAAATGCCTTTAACCCTCATTTGCCGTGATACGTAATTTACTACTGGCCATACTTGTTCTGGCCCTGTTGATTGAACTGGCTCTGACCGGTGGCGCATTTTTTGCCCGTGAACTGACGCTGCAACAGTTTGGCGTTACGCTCACATCCGATACCTCGTTTCTGGGTTACGTAGTGGCCTGGCTGCTGTTCTTCGTCTCGCTCGTGTGCGGGCTGGCGTTGTGGCAGGTGTGGCAGCGGCAACCGGGCTATGCCACGCTGTGTTACCTGCTTGGTTTCTGGTGGATTGGCATTGGCATCGGTATCTACGTGGCTTTTGGCAAACCAGACAACCTGGTGCTCGATTCGCTGAAAGGACTGCTAATTGTTATCCTGACCAGCCGCAGTAACAGGCACGAGTAACAATCTATAACTACGATGCACCTCTTTTATCAGCCCGGCGTGGAGTTGCCCCGCGCAAATTTGCCCCCGGCTGGATGGCCCGGCATGGATTTGCCCCCGGCTGGATGGCCTGACAGGGTATTGCACCTGACCGAAGACGATTCGCGTCATGCCATGAAAACGCTGCGGCTCAAACCCGGCGATCCTATTGCGGTGACAGACGGGCGGGGCAACCGGCATTCGGCCATCATCACCCCCTCGACGGGAAAACTAACTACGTTTCGGATTACTGACACGCGAACCACCCCGCTCCGTCCGTTTTCCATACGTATCTGCGTGGCTCCGACCAAGAGTCCAGACCGCATTGAATGGTTCGTAGAAAAAGCCGTGGAAATTGGTATTGAGCGCATCAGTTTTTTCTATGGCAAACATTCCGAACGGCGGGTGCTGAAACTGGAACGAATCGAGAAAATTGCCGTTGCTGCTATGAAACAGTCATTACAGTCGTGGCTACCCCGGTTTGACGATGCCGTGCCGTTTACTGAATTACTCCAGACCATTTCTGAACCGCAGCGGTTCATAGCGCATTTGCCAGCCAACGAGTCACCGGTTAATCTATCAAAAGTGGCAACACCCGGTGGCAGCTACGTTGTCTTGATTGGTCCCGAAGGTGATTTTTCGGATAATGAGTTGAAGCAGGCTCTGGACACCGACTTTCGGATGGCGACGCTCGGCCCCACCCGGCTCCGCACCGAAACAGCGGCTTTGAGTGCCTGTCACATATTGAACTTTATCAACTTCTGATGGTACCGACGACTATGAAAAAATACCTGCTTTCCTGCTTGCTGTTAACGGCTACCTGTTCATTGGCAACGGCGCAATACGCTTATAAAATTGCCAAGCTGAAGTACAACGGCGGGGGCGACTGGTACGCCAACAAAACCTCGCTACCCAACCTGATTAAGTTTGTCAATGCCAACCTGCGCATGAACATCTTCCCCGAAGAAGACATCGTGGAACCTGACAGCCCTGATTTGTTCAGCTACCCATTTGTTCACCTCACCGGACACGGCAACCTGACATTCAGCGATGCCGAAGCCCGTAACTTACGCCGGTATCTGATGTCGGGCGGGTTCCTGCACATAGACGATAACTACGGCCTCGACAAGTTCATCCGGCGCGAGATGAAAAAGGTCTTTCCCGAACTGAATTTCGTGGAACTGCCCTTCAACCATCCCATTTATCAGCAACGGTTCAAATTCCCGAATGGCCTGCCTAAAGTGCATGAACACGATGGCAAAGCACCGCAGGGATTCGGGCTGATTTACGAAGGGCGGCTGGTCTGCTTTTACAGCTACGAATGCGACCTTGGCAACGGCTGGGAAGACCAAAGTGTTCATAATGATCCCGAACCCGTACGGCAGCAGGCCCTGCGCATGGGCGCCAACCTACTGGAATATGCTACGTCGGTCGAATAAAGTTTGGGTATTATTTGGGGAAGGAAACCCAAATGAGTCCAAATTTCGTTAGTGCTGTAGGAGTATTTTTAGTCCTGTTCATCTTCACCTTTAACTCATCACCCCTGTGATTGTACTGGCCGCCTTTATCGGACACTGGTATCTGTCTTTGTTCTGCCAAACGTTCTTCCTTCATCGCTACTCGGCGCATAAGATGTTCTCGATGAGCAAATTCTGGGAGCGTTTTTTCTATGCCCTGACGTATATCTCGCAGGGGTCGTCGTACCTCAGCCCACGGGCCTACGCTGTGTTGCACCGGATGCACCACGCCTTCAGCGACACCCCGCGCGACCCGCATTCGCCCCATCATACGAAGAACATTTTCACGATGATGTGGACAACCAAAAACATTTATAATACCGTATTGCACCGCACCCAACCCATCGAAAAGCAATTCGACCGCAACTACCCGGAGTGGAAGTTCATCGAAAAAGTGGGTGATTCCTGGGTTTCGCGGGCGGGCTGGGCTGTGTTGTACAGTCTGTTCTACATCTTTGCTTATCTCTATCTGGACATGCACTGGACGTTTTTCTTCCTGCTGCCCGTTCACTTCGTAATGGGACCAGTACACGGAGCCATCATTAACTGGAGCGGCCATAAATATGGCTACTCAAACTTTGACAATCAGGACGAATCAAAAAACTCGCTGATTCTCGACGTAGTGATGATGGGCGAACTCTTTCAGAACAACCACCACAAGCGGCCTAATTCGGCCAACTTCGGCGCAAAGTGGTTTGAGTTTGATCCTACCTACCCAATGATTGGCATACTGCATAAACTGCATATTGTTCGGCTCCGTCCTTCTGCCGAAGCCCAGAAAGCGCAGCAGGAAGTTGGCCACGACCGCCTTGTGGAACGGAAACGAGAGGTAGAGGAAGTGTAGTTGCATAGGTATTAGATACCAGTAAAAATCCCCGCCGTGACCCGGCGGGGATTTTTACTGTGGGTTTACGGCACTACCCAACCTCACACAATGCGTACGTAGCTGCCCAGCAGTTTAACGTCGGAGGTATGCCGGGCTAAAATGTCGTGCAGGGCCGGGTCGCTGGCGTGTCCTTCGCACTCAAGCAGAAACCAGAACCGGAACGACGTCCCCTCGCGCAGCGGACGACTCTCGATCTTGGTCAGGTTGATGCCCTTCTGATTAAACTCCTGAAGAAACCGGGCCAGCACCCCCGGCGACTCGGTATTGGAGAGCCTGGCAATGAGCGTCGTTTTATCGTGACCGCTGGGCTGGTTTTTAAAGTCTTTGGCCAGAATCAGGAAGCGGGTGCGGTTCAGATCCGAATCCTCGATATTATCGAACAGCACCGGTACGTCGAAGAGCTTGGCGGCAATGCTGGAGCAGATGGCCGCCGTGTTAGGCTGTTGTCCGGCCAGTTTAGCGGCTTTTGAGGTTGACTCGACCGGTACCAGTTGGGCAGGCAGACCGTCAAAACTGTCGTTCAGAAATTTGCTGCACTGCCGAAATGCAATGTCCTTGGAGTAGATATGCGTGATATCGGCAAGGTTTTCGGTCTGGGTAGCAAACGTGAAGTGGACCGGAATCTGGGCTTCAGCGGCAATACTGAGGTCTTTTTCGAGCAGCAGATCAATGGCCTCGCTAACCACACCTTCCTGATTATTCTCGATGGGCACAACCCCGAACCGCACCCGACCCGTTTCCACACTCTCAAACACCGACCGGATGGTGGGCAGGGCCATATACGCGCTCATGGCCCCAAACCGACTCTCAGCGGCCTGGTGCGTGAAGCTGCCTTCCGGCCCCAGATAGGCCACCCGTTCGGGTAGTTCGAGGTTGCGCGAAACGGCAAAGATTTCCAGAAATATGGCTTCGATGGCCGCCCGATTCAGCAGTCCGTCATTTTGGTTGTGCAAACGGTCCAGAATCTGTTTTTCGCGTTCGGGTCGGTAGATAACGGTGTTGGTGGTACGTTTGAGTTCGCCCACTTTCCTGACCAGCTCCATGCGCTGATTGAGCAGCGTGAGCAGTTGGTCATCGAGGGTGTCAATATCGGTACGGAGCGATTCGAGGGTCATTGTAACGGTATTCAGTTTACGGATTTCGGTCTGCAAATGACCCACCGAAATCCGTAAACTAAAAACCGAATCTCGAAATTCTTACACCAAAGCCACTTCGTCCACGTCTTTCTCGACGCGGAGATTGTCGATAATGAACCGCTGCCGGTCGGGCGTGTTCTTGCCCATGTAGTAGCTAAGCAGTTTGGCTACGGACGTCTCTTTCTCCATAATAACCGGCTCAAGACGCATATCTTCACCGATGAAGAGGCCAAACTCGTCGGGCGAGATCTCGCCAAGACCCTTGAAACGCGTGATCTCAATCTTCTTACCCCCCTTAGTCAGTTTGTTCATGGCGGCCTGCTTTTCCTCTTCCGAATAGCAGTACGTTGTTTCCTTGTGGTTTTTCGGATTCCGTACCCGGAACAACGGCGTTTCCAGAATGTACAGGTGGCCGTTGCGCACCAGGTCCGGGAAAAATTGCAGGAAAAACGTCAACATCAACAGCCGGATGTGCATCCCGTCCACGTCGGCGTCGGTGGCAATGACAATACGGTTATAGCGTAGCCCCTCCAGCCCGTCCTCAATGTCCAGGGCGTGTTGCAGTAGGTTAAACTCCTCATTTTCGTACACCACTTTTTTGGTCAGGCCGAAACAGTTAAGCGGTTTTCCCCGCAGACTAAAGACCGCCTGCGTTTGTACATTGCGGCTTTTGGTAATCGAACCGCTGGCCGAGTCGCCCTCGGTAATGAAGAGCGTGGTCTCGAGTCGGTCGTCAGATTTGAGGTCGGGCAGGTGATTGCGGCAGTCGCGGAGTTTCTTGTTGTGCAGACTTGCTTTCTTGGCCCGGTCGTTAGCGAGTTTCTTGATACCCGCCAGTTCCTTACGTTCGCGCTCCGACTGTTCGATGCGCTTTTTCATGGCATCGCGCACGGTAGGGTTAATGTGCAGGAAATTGTCCAGCCGCTCCCGAATAAAGTCCTTCACAAATGAGTTGACCGACTGCGCATTCGCATCGGGCGACATGTTGACCGAGCCGAGCTTAGTTTTGGTTTGCGACTCAAACACCGGCTCCTGCACCCGGATGCTTACCGCGGCAATCACGCTCGCCCGAATGTCAGTGGTGTCGTAGTTTTTGTCGAAGTGCTTCCGAATGGTATCGACTAAGGCTTCTTTTAGAGCCGTCAGGTGGGTACCATGCTGGGTAGTATTTTGCCCGTTCACGAACGAATAGTATTCCTCGCCATATTGGTTGCCGTGCGACATGGCAATTTCGATATCGTCGCCTTTGAGATGAATAATGGGATAGCGCAGGTCCTCTTCTTTATGGCGGTTACTGAGCAGATCGAGCAGGCCGTTTTGAGAAACAAACTTCTGCTTGTTGAAATTAACGATCAGCCCGGCATTAAGGTAACAATAGTTCCAGATCATATCTGATACGAACTGGCCCCGGTAGTGGTAATTCTTGAACACGGTATCGTCCGGCTCGAAGACGATGAGCGTACCATTACGCTCGGTGGTTGCCTCCTCCTCCTTCTTGCTGAGATCGCCCCGCACAAACTCGGCCCAAACGGCGCGGCCATCCCGAAACGACTGTACCCGGAAATATGACGAGAGCGCGTTAACGGCTTTAGTACCGACGCCATTCAGCCCCACTGATTTCTGGAACGCACCGGAGTCATATTTACCACCCGTATTGATCTTGGACACGACATCCACAACCTTACCAAGCGGAATACCCCTACCATAGTCCCGCACCTCGATACGGTGTTCGGACACCCGCACGTCGATGGTTTTGCCGAAGCCCATAACGTGTTCGTCAATGCAGTTATCAATCGTTTCTTTTAGTAATACGTAAATACCATCGTCGTAGGCGGAGCCGTCGCCGAGTTTACCGATATACATACCAGGCCGAAGCCGGATGTGTTCGCGCCAGTCGAGTGACCGGATGCTGTCTTCATTATACTGAACGGGTTGTGACGTTAAATCAGCCATAAAAAATTGGTAGGCGGGTAATGCGCAGAAAAACGATGTTTGTAGTTGAATTAGCGGCATCGGAAAAATCATACGCGCTCAGGCGAGTCTGAAATGTATCCGTAGAATCGGAAACTGTTCAAAATCCCGTGAAAGTTCGTTTACTTTGCCGAATGAACTGTACTGTGTACGATAACGGCCTAAAACAACACTTCAAGTGATTGTGTACTTTTACTACCGTCTAACCGTTCCACTTCTTAAAAATATGCAAAATCTGCGAATTATCCGCATCTTTTCTCCAAATTCTTTTTCTACCGCCCTGGACGTAGTGTATCGCCGGTTAGGTCTGTTGGTTTTAACGGTAGTGTTGTTAACAGGTCATGTCAGGGCGCAGGTAGCGCCCGCACCGGCACCGGCTGGTGTTCCCACCTCTCCCGGTGCTACTCAGGCGCGGCCCGGTGCGGTATCGCCAGCTACTACATTGCCTGGCGGGGTAAATATCAATAACCTGCCACCCGGAGCCAAGCAGCAGGCCCAGCAACAGATCAATCAGCTACAACAACAAAACGGCAATACCAACGGACGGGGTAACGCCAACAACCCGGCCAATGCCAACAATCCAGCCAACGCCAACACGCCCACTAGCGAACGAAGCGTGAACGGACTTGAAGAAGGCGCGGCCCAGGCCGACGATAATCAGTCTGATAAGCAACGGAACGAGAACTTAGTCAGAGACAGCTACGAGCAGGCCCGCGCAGCCGAACGGTTGCAGCTCCGCCGTCGGATTTTTGGTTACGACGTTTTCAGCGATACAGAACTGAGTAAATCGTTTCAGCCTAACCTGACCATGGCCACGCCCCGCAACTACACCGTTGGACCGGGCGATCAGCTAAACATCCGTATCTACGGCTACTCCGAGACCGACTTTTCGCAGAAGGTAACTCCCGAAGGGTACGTGTATTTCGCGCAGCAGTCGGGTGTGGGGCCGGTTCAGGTAGCAGGGCTGAGTGTTGAGCAGGCCAAAACCCGCATCGAAAGCCGGTTAGCCAGCAAATTCGCCGGACTGCGCAGCGGGACATACGGCCCCAAAAATACGTTTCTGGAAGTGTCGCTTGGCGGAGCCATCCGCAGCATCCGGATTACGGTAACGGGCGAGGCCGTGCAGCCGGGTACCTACACGCTCTCGTCGCTCTCGACCATTATGAACGCCATTTTTCAGGCGGGCGGGCCGAACGAACTGGGGTCTTTCCGGAAAGTGCAGCTTATTCGTAACAATCGGGTAGTAGCAAATCTCGACTTGTATGATTATCTGCTGACGGGTATCCAGACCAACGACCTCCGCCTGCAGGATAACGACAACATCCGATTCACAACCTACATTGAGCGCACCGAAATTACTGGTCCCGTAAAGCGTAACAAGATTTTTGAGATGCTACCCAGCGAAACCCTCGACCGGCTGCTGTTCTATGCCGGTGGGTTTGCGGCCAGTGCCTACAAAGGCCGCATTAAGGTCCTTCGCCTGACCGACCGCGAACGGAAAGTCATTGACGTAACAGCTGCTGAATTCAAAACTTTCGAAATGCAGGATGGTGACGTGGCTTCGGTAGAGCAGTTACTGGACCGTTTCGAGAATCAGGTTACGGTTGAAGGAGCCGTATACCGCCCCGGTCAGTACTCACTCGATCAGAATCCCACGCTCAAACAACTCATCAAATCTGCCGAAGGCCTGAAAGGTGATGCCTTCCGGGGGCGGGTCAACATTATCCGAACGCGCGAAGACCTGGCCATCGAAAATATTACGCTGAACTTAGCAAATATCCTGGCCGGTACTGACCCCGACGTGGCATTGCAGCGCGAGGATCAGGTTATTATCCCGTCGGCGTTCGACCTGGCCGAAGCGGCTCAGATTTCGGTCCTGGGCGAAGTCAACAACCCGTCGCCAACCATACAGTTTATGGCGAACATGACCCTGGGCGATGCTTTGCTGAAAGCCGGTGGGCTACGCGAGTCGGCGGCTGCGTCGCTGGTTGAGGTAGTCCGGCGCAAGAAAGACGTAGATCCGCGTTCAGCGTCGGCGCAGGTAGCCGAGATTCAGCGGTTCAACGTCAACCGCGATTTATCGACCAATGCCGATCAGAATAATTTTTTGCTTCAGCCCTACGATCAGATCATTGTTCGGCGGTCGCCCAATTACCTGGTGCAGACCTACGCAGCCGTTGAGGGCGAGGTGATTTTGCCGGGTTTGTATGCCATTCGGAGTAAGGATCAGAAAGTGTCGGATCTGATTGAGCTGGCGGGTGGTTTATCACCCCAGGCTTACGTTGAAGGAGCCACACTGATTCGGCGAGTCACACTGAGCGAAGACGAATTGGCCCGGCGCAAGCAATCTATCGAAGAGGTGTCCAATAACGTCGTTACAGGCAAAGCAGTTGTCGAAACCGAGGAAATTTCACCTGATCAGCCTGAATCAATCAATATCAATCTGAAAAAGATTCTGGACAACCCGAACTCGGCAGAGGACATGCTGGTGCAGGAGGGCGATATTTTGCGTATTCCCAAGCGGCTGGAGACCGTGCGGATACAAGGTGAGGTTATGCTGCCCAACACGGTAAAGTTCCGGTCCGGGCAAACCTTCCAGGACTACATTAGCCAGGTAGGCGGGTTCACAACCAAATCGCAGCGCAGAAAATCCTTCGTCGTGTATGCCAACGGCTCCGTTGACCGGACGCGAAAATTCATGTTTTTCAACGTGTATCCACGGGTAGCGCCCGGCTCGGAAGTTGTTGTGCCGAAGCGAACGGCATCCAAGCTCACTCCACAGCAGCTACTAGGGTCAGCTACGGGTATCGCTTCATCGCTGATCACGCTGATTGTTACTGTACTGGCCCTGTCTCAACTCCGCAACAGAACGCCGTAACTGCTCATTCCTCTCTACTACATGGAACAGACCAACACAACCCCAGCGCAGCAACAGGACACCTACCCAGGCCGCCCGCTGCCACCCGATCAGTTCTCACCCAAGTCGGTGTTGCTGCAACTATTCAAGCTCAAAGACGTAGCCAAACGTAACTGGAAAGTCCTGATAGGCTCGCTTATCATTTGCGGGTTGATTGGCTATGCCTACGATTATTTCAACGAAGACAAACCGCTTTATACCTCTTCGATCCTCTTTAACCTCGGCGGGGGCTCGTCAGGAGGTGGCTTCGGGGGTGGAGATCTGGGTGCCCTGGCCAGTGCGTTCGGTATGGGGGGCGGGGCTTCTGACGCCAATATTTTTTCGGGCGACAACTTCTTGGTCTATGCCCAGTCCCGGCCCGTTGTCGAGAAAACGCTGATGCACCTGGACACCATTTACGGCAAGCCAGTTTTGCTGGCCAACTATTATATCGAGAACAGCGGCATCCGTGATAAGCAATGGGAAGACAGCGACACACTACGGGCATTTCGGTTCACGCAGGCTAAAAAACCCAGCGAATACACGAAGTTAGAGCAACTGGTCATGTCGCAGATCTACGCCCGCATCGGAACGGAGATAAGCGTCTCGCAACCGGAACGTAAATCATCGTTCATGCAAATTTATTGTGGCATGGAAGACGAACAGTTAACAGCTCATTTCCTGACCACGCACCTCAAGACCATCGAAGAGGACTACCGGCAAAAGGAAACCAAGAAAACCCGCGAAATGTATGACCTGACCAAAAAGCGGGCCGATTCGCTGCTCAGCGTAATGACGGGTACGGAGAACAAACTGGCCCGGTATATGGATCAAAATCAGCAGATGGTCGTGGCACAGGGTCGGATCACCGAAACTAAACTGACCCGCAACTCAACGTTCCTCTCTACGCTGTACTACCAGACGCTGCAACAACTGGATGCCATCCGGCTATCGCTGATTCGGGAGGCTCCGCTGTTTACCGTCATCGAGCCCGTTGCGTTTCCGCTGACCCGCACGGGCGTTACGCCGTTAGGTCTGCGCCTGGGCATTGCACTGGGTGTTGTGCTGGGCATCATCATTATTTTCCTCCGCGAAACTTACCGCAGCATCATGCGGGAAGAGTAACCTTCGTGGTTGTAAAGTTGTAAAGTCATACAGTTGTGTAGTCGTGCAGTTGTATAGTTTCTCAGGAGACAGCCCACTTTACAATTGTATGACCTTATAACCGCAGTGGCGGACCACCTACAACTTTCCTCTGTTTTGAAAACATACGAAACAATCATACAGCCGGGCCGCTCAGAGCGGCATTACTGGCGCGACCTCTGGCGCAACCGCGAACTGATGTGGATTCTGTCCATGCGCGACGTATCGGTACGGTACAAACAAACTGCGCTCGGTACGGCCTGGGGTCTTATTCGCCCCCTGGTAACCATGATGATCATGGTGGTGGTATTCAGTAAAATTGCCAAGCTACCCCCGGATCCAGGCATTCCCTATCCACTCATGGTGCTGGGCGGCATTACGATCTGGACATTTTTCTCGACGGCTTTTTCGCAGATCAGCAGCAGCGTCCTCCTCAATGCTAACCTCGTCACGAAGGTGTATTTCCCCCGGCTCATCATGCCCATCAGTGCCGTGGCCGTGAGTTTTGTTGATTTCCTTGTTTCGCTGTCGCTGTTCATTCTGCTGGCTATCTACTACCAGTTCATTCCCGACTGGCATCTGTTGTTGCTGCCGTTTTTCATTCTGCTGGCTATTCTGGCCGCTTTTGCGTTTGGTCTTTTCTTCGCCACCATCAACGTACGCTTTCGCGATGTGGGGCAGTTGATTCCATTCATAGTGCAGATCGGCTTTTACGCCTGCCCCATTGCCTATACCAGCCGCACAGTGGCAAATGACTGGTGGTATCCTATCTACATCCTTAACCCAATGGTGGGTATCATAGACGGATTCCGGTGGTCACTGCTGGGCGAGAAATCGTTTTTCAATCCGCAAAGTCTGGTAGCATCCGTAGCGATCGTCAGTGTTTGCTTAATTTTGTCTCTGTACTTTTTCCGCAAACGGGAGAGTACGTTTGTGGATGATATTTAAATTTGGGGTGTAGGGTATAAACAGCAGGGAGTAATCCTGACAAGAACCGGTCTGTGCACCTTATACCTTTATCTACCCCTTGTACCGTCTTTCATTATGGCTGTCATCACCGTTGAAAATATAAGTAAGCAATACATCATTGACCATAAAAAAGGCAAAGGTGGCACAACCCTGCGTGATGTCATTACGAATAACATCCAGTCTATTTTTGGCGGAAAGCAGCAGCAGGCAGAGCTGACCCACGAAGAATTCTGGGCCCTGCGTGACGTCAACTTCTCAATTGAGCAGGGCGACCGGGTTGGCATTGTAGGTCATAACGGTGCAGGAAAATCGACCATGCTCAAGATTCTGAGCAAGATCATCGAACCCACTACGGGTACCGTCAAAATAAAGGGCCGCGTAGCCAGCCTGCTCGAAGTAGGTACGGGTTTTCACCCTGAACTGACGGGCCGGGAAAATATTTTCCTTAACGGCGCGCTGCTGGGTATGACCCGCAGCGAAATAAGACGGCAGTTCGACGAGATCGTGGCCTTTGCCGGGGTGGAGAAGTTTCTGGACACACCCGTGAAACGCTATTCGTCGGGTATGTACGTGCGGCTGGGGTTCGCTATTTCGGCCCACCTCGATCCCGAAATCATGATTGTCGATGAAGTGCTGGCCGTGGGCGATGCTGAGTTTCAGAAGAAGAGCATCGGCAAAATGCGCGACAACTCAGCCAGCGGTCGTACCATCATCTTCGTGAGCCATAACCTGACTGCCGTACAGGCTTTGTGCAACAAAACGCTGTATTTCGAGAAGGGAATGCTCATTGAGCAGGGCGAAACCAATGAGGTGATTGCGTCGTACCTCAGCAAAGTGTCGCGTACGCAGCTGGTACGGCAGTGGGACACGCCCGAAGAAGCACCCGGCAACGATCTGGTCCGGTTCCGGCGTGTTGAACTGATTCCTGACTATCCCGAAGATACGACCCACATTGACGTCCGAACACCCATGAAGCTCCGCTTTGAGTTCTGGAACATGATGGACCATGCCAACCTGAACCTGAGTATGCACCTCAACTCCCTGACGGGCGAATGCATTTTCAACGTCGGAACGCGGTCGCAGCCCTACGGCAAAGGGCTGATTGCGGGCGAGTGTACCATTCCCGGCTATTTCCTGAATGATGGGTCGTACACGGTTTCGGTCATGATCGTAAAAGATACGGTAACGCCCCTGTTTATAATGGACGACGGGCTTACCTTCGACGTAGAAGATTACCGCGCCGGTATTGCCTGGTACGGCAAATGGCCCGGCTACGTGCGCCCGCAGTTTCCGTTCGAGATGGAAATGATGGAACCCGTTGTCAGTGAACAGTAATCAGTTACCAGTTATCAACTTCGTCTGCGGATTGATGACTGTCTATCTGTCACGAATCACTGATAACTGATAACTGATAACTGAAATGATTAACGTTACCAAATCATACCTGCCCGATTTAGCCGAATACACGGCTTACCTAAAAGGAATCTGGGACCGCGTGTACCTGACCAACGATGGTCCGCTGGTGCGGGAGCTGGAAGATCAAATAAAGGCGTATTTAGGCGTTCGACACCTGAAATACTGCACGAATGGCACCGTTGTGTTGCAAATGGCCCTTAAAGCCCTCGACATCACAAAGGAAGTTATTACTACGCCGTTCTCCTACGTAGCCACAACCAACGCGCTGCTGTGGGAGGGTTGTACGCCCGTTTTCGCCGATATCCGTCCCGATGATTTCAACATCGATCCTGACGCCATTGAGCCGCTCATTACGCCCAACACGCAGGCCATCATGGCCACACACGTGTATGGCAATGCTTGCCGGATCGATCAGATTCAGGCCATTGCCGATAAATACGGGCTGAAAGTTATCTACGACGCGGCTCATACCTTTGGGGCGAGTTATAACGGTCGCTCTATTCTGAGCTACGGCGATTTGAGTACGTGCAGTTTCCATGCGACCAAGGTATTCCACACAGTAGAGGGCGGCTGCATCGTAACCGACAATGATGAGATGGCGGAGAAACTGCATTTTTACCGCTCATTTGGTCATCGTAATGACGACTACCGGAGCATTGGCATCAACGCCAAAAACTCCGAACTCCATGCGGCTATGGGTTTGTGCGTATTGCCCAAAGTGCCGGAGTTGATTGCGGCCCGCAAGACTATCTTCGATCAGTACGCGGCCCGGCTCGACTTTTCCAGAATAACCCGCCCCACCCTGTTGCCGGGCATGGACTATAACTATGCCTATTACCCCGTTGTGTTTGAGTCGGAAGAGACGTTATTGCTGGTCTTTGATGCATTGCAGGCGCAGGAGATTATAGCACGCCGGTATTTTTACCCGTCGCTCAATACGCTGCCGTTCCTGAAAAGTTACCAGCCGTGTCCGGTTTCGGAGAGCGTTGCCCGGCGGGTACTGTGTTTACCCCTGTACCCCGGCCTGCCCGAAGCCGACGTAGACCGCATTGCCGGTATCGTAAACGAAGCCCTTGTCTTGTCGGGTGTCGGGGTATAGTCCTGCCTATTACCAGAACACGGTGTTGATCCTGACAGATACTTGTAATTTGACGGTATGATTGCCACTACCCCCCCGCCCCCCTACTACGCCGTAATCTTTACGTCTGTCCGTACCAACGTGGCAGATGGGTACGCCGACACTGCCGAACGTATGGTTGGACTGGCCCACGAGCAGCCCGGTTTTCTTGGTGTAGAGTCAGCCCGCAACGACCATGACGATGGATGGCCCGGCATTACCGTTTCATACTGGGATAGTCTGGACGCCATCCGAAACTGGAAACACCACGCTGAACATCAACTGGCCCAAGAGCAAGGTCGTGTGTATTGGTACAAAACGTATAAGACCCGCATCTGCAAAGTAGAGCGTGATTATGAATTTTAGAAGGGATATCCAACACCGATATTAAAAACCAGATTCTGCTTACGCCAGGCCGAACTACCAAAGTCAATCTGATTAATGACCCACTCGCTGCCATTGGTTTTATAGGGTTTTCGCAGCGGAAAGGCCAGGTCAAGCCGGATTAAAAAATAAGACAGGTCAATGCGAACACCTACGCCTGTACTGACCGCGATTTGTTTGTAGAAATCCTTCGTAAACTGCCCCGCTTCTCCGGCTATTGTGGTACCGTAGTAAGTCCAGATATTACCGGCGTCTACGAATACGGCGCCTTCCAGATATTGCCCAAATTTAGCCCGCAGTTCAGTGTTAGCTTCCAGGCGTATGTCGCCCCCACCGTCCTGGGTTGTAAACCGGTTTTGCAGGGTATCACGCGTTACTAAACCGGGGCCGATAGCGCGGGGCCGAAACCCCCTGATACTATTGCTACCACCCACAAAATACTGACGAATCAGCGGCATGGTCTTATCGATGGAATTACCATACGGTAGCCCCAGCCCCACGAATAACCGATTGGCCAGTGTTACACCCGTACCCAGCCGGCGGTAGAGCCGCCCGTCAGCATCGAAGCGGACATACTGCGCAAAGGGAACGCTGAAAATCGTTTTATCGCCCACATCGTTCCTGTTCCGAATCAACAAACTGGCCAGGTTTCCTGATGCTTCCAGATTAGTTGTGAGCCGAAACGTGGTTGGTCGATTGCTCTGGAGTGAAGAATTGTAATTGAACGTATATAAGGAACTGGGCAGCAACTGCTCAGAATTAAGAATATTGACGTACTGCGTAAAAATAAAAGGGTTATTGGCTGCCGAATCGGCAAAAGCCTGACTAATGTTCGATGGCCGGACGTACGTTATGTTAAAGGGCTGGAACGTATGCTCCACCTGCTGATTTTGCCGCCATGAATACCCGAATGTTGTCTGGAACGAATTCAGGTTGTACAGATTTCCCCGGATAATGGTCTGGTAACTCAGCGTAGCAATAGTTTTGGGGAGAGCCCGTTGGCGGTCGTCCTGTCGAAAGCGAACGGGACTCACCAAGCGCGGAAAACTTAGCTGCACATCAGCTCCATACCGGTAGTTTGTTATTCCCTGATTACCCGCATTTATCTGAAATTCGATACCGCTATTCAGGTTGACCGTAAGTAGCTCGGCCCGTTTCAGTGCATTCCGGTTACGCCAGCTCAGCGTCACCTGCGAACCCGTAAAGTTGTTGGAACGCGAGGTGCCGTCGATCTCAAAGCGGACAGACTTGGCTTTATAGGGCGTAAGGTAATAATACAGATTCAGCAACGCCGAATCTCCCTGCTGAACGGGGCTGAACCGGTTACGGACAAACTTAAAAGCCCCCACATTAACAAACCGGGACAGGGTCAGATCTTGCGCCCGGCTATTGTAGAGTTTACCCGGCTGCACCGTCACTACGTCACGAAACAGCTTGGGATTGAATTGCTGACTCGAATCGACAACGGTAAGCTTTTGCTCGGTTTTGTAGGCCAGGCTGCGGTTTGTATCGGTCTGGGCGGTTGAAAGGTTGTAGTTCGGATAGATAAATATATCCCTGATGTAGTACGGTTCGCCAGCGGCCACGGGCATATCGGGCTTGACATACATGTGCAGGGCCGTTTTGTGGGTAACGGAGTCATTATCGGCCAGGGCTGCGGTATATTCAGGAATGAAGTAGAAGAATCCACGCTGCTTCATAAACTGCCCAACACGTTCGCGTTCAAGCTTGATATTGTCGAGCAGATATGGATCCCCTTTTTTCAGGATGGTTTCTCTGGCCGACGCCTGAAATCGCTCCTTGAAAAGTTTCGACTGTACCAGCGTGGTATCGTACAGAAAATCGACCGAGTCAATGTAGAACCGTTGCGCTACGTTTGCCGCATAAACGCCCCGCGCCTTGTAGCCCCCTTTATCGACAATCTGACCCGTTACCTGCGATCCGAAATACCCCTGATTTTGCAGATACGCTTCCCAGACCGGGATATTGGCCGTAATGACACTCGCACTGGCAAACACCGGCTCCTGACCAAATTTACGCCGGAACCATGCCCGGAAGCCATTCTTTTTGGGCGTACCAAACAAATAATACAAACCTACTTTCCAGGGATAACCAAAAATCTGGGCATTAGGCTTAGGCCGGGCCAGTTCGGCCAGTTGATCGCTGATTAATTCCTGCTCCGATTTTGACACCGTTGAATCAGCCCCGATGGTGATGTCGGTACCCATGTACAGCCGCTCTTTGGCGGGCAGCTTTTTGGCTAAGTTACAGCCGTTGAGCAGCAATACCAGGCCGAAAAAAAGTACCAGCGGCAATCGACCAGTCAAAAGAAAAATACGTGTATTCGTTACCTTCATAGTTTTTGGCAGAGACAGATCCTTACTGAAACTTATCCGCCGATTTATTGAACAAACCCGCCAGCGTGTTGTAATCGATAGTAATCACAAACCCGACTCCGGTCTCGATGACAAAGCCATCCAGCACAGCCTGGTAATCATTCTGGCGGTAACCACGCAGCACGTAGCGGCCATCAGGGGTGATTTTATAATTGACCGAAAGATTGTCGAACACCTGATTTTGCCGGGTGGCCGTCGATCCTGAATTGTCGAGTAAGAAGTTTTTACCAACTGATACCGTCACGCGTCCATTGGCGAAACTCTTCGACAGGCCCACCGCCAGATCAGTGCGGACACCGTTGCCAGTACCACCTGTATTAGCACTGCCCGACTGCGAGAGTAAGTTAAAATCAACGTCAACAATGCCGCTCAGCGCACCCGATGCCAGCCGCCCCAGTTGATCGGATAGCAGTTTGCTCACACTGGTAAGGGCCGCGTTCTGCGCTGTACCACCCAAGCCACCGCCCGACCCGCCAGAGAAGAAGTCCGATGTGTTTTCGGGCAGGAACCGCCCCAGAATCAGCAACGCAAACACCTGCTTGTTGATCTGCGACTGATCCTGACGCAGGCTTTTCAGCTTATTCTCAATGGCCGTAGCAAATGGGCTTGACGAGACGTTACCCGTGTTGTTTTCCAATTCGGGCAGGCGGATATCAAAATCGAGTTTGGGCTGGGCAATGTTATCGCTGATGGTCAGGGCAACCACAAAAGGCAGCTTGCGTTTGAGTGCGGCAGCATCAACGTTGGTTGATTCGTTGGCGATCAGGTCGGCAGGGGGTACCTCTACTTTGTACAGGGCCGTCATGTTGATGTCGGCCTTAAGCGGGTCGCCGGTAAAGTTGATATAGCCGCCCTTCTGAATCTCGAACTGGCGTTTCAGCACTTCGTACGTCAGTGAGTATTCGCCCTCCGTTACGTCGTAGCGGCCCAGCACGGCCAGGTTACCCGCTGCGTCAATGCTAACGTTCAGTTGGGCGTTGCCCCGCGCCCGCAGGTAGTCGCCGTTGAGTTCATCGATCACAATGGTCAGTTCCGATTTTTCGTCTATTTCCAGATCAAGCGAGATGTTGGAGTTGGCCAGTTTGTCGAACGAAAGCCGTTTAATGGACGTGGTATCGGTTTTGGGTCGATAGATATATTGCCGCAGAGCCAGTGAATCGCTGTGGTCAATAAACGTCACAATATCCTTGCCCACGTCTGCCCCCAGCTCGTCGTCGGGTAGCACGAGCGAGATGTTGCTGCCTTCATCAAGCTTGATTTTACCCGTTACCGATGCGTCGGCCCCTTCGCCCTTCACACGCAGGTCGAGGGTGGCAGCCGCCCGCCCATAGGCGAATTCATTGTCTTTACGCGAGGCATTCAGCACCAGAAAATTATTAGCCTGAATGCGCAAATTATAGGCCGCGTTGGGCAGGTTTTTCAGCACAACGGTACCATTGGTTGTGAGTGCCTGCCCGAGTGTATCCATCACGGCAAAATCATTGAAGGTAATGGTCTGCCCCCGGAACAGGATACTTTCGTCGTTAATGCGGTACGTAGCGTTAAGCTGTTTGATATTAAACGTTACTGAATCGAAGGCAATGCTGCCGTCGGTCTGCGGATTATCCAGCGAACCCGCTACCTTGAGGTCACCGGTAAGTTTACCCCGCGCCTGTCGGAGCTCGCCAAAGCTGAAGGCTTCAATGGTACGGGCGTCGAGCCGTTTAAGATTGATGGCTAAGTCGAGGGCGTCTTTGGCATTTTCGGGGTTGTAAAACCCTTCTATTGTGGCGTCGTTATACGGTCCGGCCAGCACTGTGTTTACATTGATACGTCCATCGGCAGTGTTATTGAAACGGGCGGTCAGGTTGCCGATCGGCTGCTGCATCACCCGCAAACTATCTACGTAGACCGAACCGGTAAAAGCCAACTGACTGTCATCGCTCAGGTAGTCCCGCACAATAATAGTACCGTTCAGTTGCCCATTGGCTAACGTCGTATCCTGTCCGGCCAGCTTGGCCAGGTAGCCAAGATTAACATCGCGGGTGGTTACCCGAATGGGCGCGTTGGGATACTGCTCGGTGCTGCTGATGTTGAGGATTTGCGGTCCCGACTGCAGTACAATATTATCAATCAGCACCCCACCGGGACTATACTCTGCAAAGCCGGTAGAATCGGTTTGCCAGCGTTCGTAGTTGGTGAGCAGCCCGTTGCGGGCAAACTGAAACCGGTAGCTACTGTCAACAATGCTGAGCGTGCCGGCCAGTCCAAACCGGTCCTGATCGACCGAATCTTTATTGACGACATTAAACTGGAACTGATTGTCAGCCGCCGTGCCGGTCAGAAACGTTTCGCGGAGGTTGTAAGTGCTGTACCGTATCCCATCGATTTTGCCATTGACCGCCAATTCGTTTCCCGTACCGTGCAGGGTCAGGTTGGCGTTTTTGACCGTAATAGTATCATAAATTATGGTGCCGGTGCGGAGCGTGGCCGAGAGTGTTGTATCGCCCATAAACCCGTTGCGCTGACTATCAACAAAGGCCGTCAGTCGTACCGTATCGAGCCGGGTCAATGCCGGTACAAACGCTTTGAAGAGCGGATTCTGGTACGCTTTCAAGTTGGCCGTAAGGGCATAGGGCGTCGTGACCGGCTTATAATTCAGGGCAGGAAGGACAATGTATTTGGCAATCTCGCCCGCTACGATGTCGTACAGATTAGCGTACTGAAACTGCCCGTTCAGAATAAGCCGGGCGCCCGGCAGCTGCGCCAGCACCCGTTTGGTATCGCCGGTAGCCGACAGCCGCGCGTACAGCGAATCGACGGGATAATTTTTACCATCGAGTGTCACGACCGCATCAGCCGCCGACACCGTACCGACAGGCCGCTCAGGATCGACCGTGGCCATATCGAGCAGGATTTTTCCTTTCAGCGAGAGCGGATCGGCGTAAAAGCCCAGTGGCTTGAGGTTTAACTGGCTCAATACCACCTGCCCGTTCACACTCGGAAACTCCGGCTTCAGATTGACTTTCGTATCGAACGTAGCCTTAGCGTTAGGATCGGCAATAGTCCCGGCAATGTCCAGCAACCCGTTGGCCAGGTTACCGGTTGCGTCGAAATTCTGGTACGTGTAGCCCTGCAACTCTGCCGATTTTATGGCCAGATCAAACGTTGTTGTCAGTGTATTGACGTCAATACCGCGTCCATCCACCGTGGCCCGGCCCGTAATCTTACCGACCGTTTCGGGCTGTTTGGTCCACTTGCCCGCGTCGAAGTTTACGAGGTTGAGCGTGCCTTTGTACGTCTCGTTTTTCCCGGCTACAAACCCCGCCACGCGCCCGTCGAAGTCGGCACTGCCCCAGTCGGTAGCCAATTTGGCATCGACAATCAGGTTGTTAAGCGGTCCTTTCAGTTTACCCGTCAGGTCGAAGGTTGGCGGCAGAGCAATGCTTTCGGGAATGGTGCCAGGGGGCGTCAGTTTGTTAATGTCGGCCAGCCGGGTGGTGGCGTCGGTAATGTTGAGGTCAACGCCCAGCCGGTCAGGGTCGGTCACGTTGGTCAACCGTCCGTTCATGCGCAGGTGCGTACCGGATAACAGATCGAGTTCTACGCGGGGCAGGTTGAGCGCGGCCAGCGTACCGGTTGCCTGCGCGTTGGCCTGGAACACCGCGCCGGGGCTGTTGCTGAAGGGGGGCGTATCGGCCAGGAACGGCGCGAGTTGCAGCACATCGGCTACAGACAACCGGCTTTGCTTCAGGCTCACCTGTACCTGCACCCGGCTGGCAAACCGCGGATCGCTCAACTGACCCAGCGAATCGTAGCGCAACACGAGCTGATCGCGGATGAGCGAGGTGGGTGTTTTAACGTACAGGTTAGTGATTTTGGTGGTCTGATCAGTATAGAGCAGATCGCCATCGAGTTGCTGTAGTGTGAAACCGCTCGTGGCTTTTGCCCGGCCATTGCGCAGTTGCCCGCTCACCACCATACCCTGCTTGCCGAGGTCGCGATACACCAGGTCTTTTCCGTCGATGCCGAGGCTGCTGAAATCGAGGTGGCCATAGTCCAGCCCCTTCGGCTGTCTCAGCGCCGTTTCATCGTCAAACTTGATCCGGTTGTTGGCAAAGCGTACGGTGCCGAGTGTGGCCGCCCAGCCCGGCCCGGTTGCGGGGGTTTCCGGCGCAGCAGGTACAGCCTTTTTGGTTGGTTTGGTAAGTGTGGCCGCTACGTCAGCGTTTTCGAGCAGCAAAGATTCGATGCCAATTTTTTCGCCGTCGAGATAGAAGTAGTTCGACGCCATCCTGAGCTTGCCGACGCTACCCTTCGTTTTAAAATCGGCGGTTGGCACGTTAATATCCCATTTGGCGCGGTCAATGACCCATTTGCCAAGACCAATATCGAGCGTATCGCCTAATTTGGCAGGGGGACTGGGGGGCGTGGGTAAACCATTGTATAGACGGGCATACACATTCAGACCATCGGCGGTCAGGTCCTTAATGTGGTAAATCGACTTGTCAATATTCGTTTCCCTGAAATTCGTCTGTAACTGCTTTACGTAGGCATTGACGTCGGCCCCCGTTACGTCGTCGCGGTACTTGATGCGGACATCGTTAAGCCGGATTTTATTGAGCGAAATCACCATCGACGAAGCGGCACTGTCCGTAGGTGTTGCTGCCGTATCGGGCGTTACAAACGCATCAATCAGGTAATTGAAATTAAACGCGGTGTCGGGCAGCGTGCGGGTAATGTTCACCTGCGTCCGCTCAAGCAGAATTTCGTTGATGGATAAACGACTGTTGAGTAATCCCCACATGTCGAGGTCAACGCGCAGCAATCCCCCGTTCACGAGCGTATCGCCCTGTGGTGTTTTAAAGAAAACGTCGCGCAGTTCAATGTAATCGGGAATCTCGTAGCGGATGCTGCCAATACGGAAGGGGGAGGTTATTTTTCCAGCTAAGTAACTGTTTACCTGCTTGGTAACAAATCCCTGCCCCCAGGGCGTGGTGGCCACAATGAGAACGAATCCCACAAGTAGCAGCACAAGAGCAAGCAGACCAAGCAGCGCACGGACAACAATTTTTGATGCAGACATTCAGTATCAATATCGACTGGCAGGGAACAGACCGACGGTATGAGTTACGCATAAAACCCTCCCAAACAACACGCTTCCGGGCTATTATGTTATCGAATGGTCTTGTCACATTGGGTAATCAACCGACCGTTCCCTCAACAAAGTTAGTTTTTCAGGCCGACGTGTTTGTCCAAAAACGCGTTACTTCGACCAAGAAGTGAAACAACTAAATTTCACTCTCATGTCCACATCAGTACATACTCTCCTGGCCATTACCGTCTTTTGCCTGCTAGGCGTAAGCGGTTGCAAGAAAAACGAAGTTGACCCTACGAAGGGCTTCTCCGACAAAATTCAGTCCATTATTTCAACCGATGAGATTGCCAAACTGCGTACACGCGGCATGATCATCAACGAAGGGTCGGTGCCGCCCACTATAGAAGGCATTTACGTCTCCTCGCCCCACGAACTGCTAAGCGGCTACGAAGGCGATTCGTACAAAACCGGCGATAAATTCACAGACCTGATTTTCCGGTTTACCAACCAGAGCAGCACCGATAAAACCGCGAAGGTTGACATCAAGAACGGGGGCGCGACGGGTACGGGCGTAGGTGGTTTTTTGGCGGGCAACGGCAACAATTTCACGTTTTTCGCCGAAATCGACCTTAAATCAGGTACGGCAACAGCCAAACAGGTGCGCATTTTTTCGGGTGAGATTACTGCCGATGGGATCAAAAATTTCTATACGACACTGCTGGTAACCAGCAAAGTTGACCCCAACAACGAACTGATTCCAGTAGGCGCGTCACGCATTATCAAAGATGGTAATAGTCTGGCCAGCAGCCGTACCACGTTCCGAGCCGGTGCTGACGACGTAACCAAACCTGACGAATCGGTCCGATAGGGTGTTACGGGTAAGCTTGCTGCGAAGCGAGCCAAAAGCAGCGGGGTATGCTCATAATGTGCGCATACCCCGCTGCTTTTTTTACAGCCATTATAGATATTCGTAGGAGGCATCTGCCAACCGGTGCTGTTCGATGTAGTCGGCTTCCCATTCGTCATAATCGTCGGGCAATTCTGGTACACCCGAAGGAAACGTCAGACTGGCGAATTTAGGAACTCGTTGGCTAATCCTCATCTGCCTTCAATACGTTGAGGCCACCATTCTCAACTAATGCCAGAATAGCCTGAGTCATCTTTTCTTTTGTCACCTTGGTCAGGATAAGAAGATTTTCTTCAAAGAAGTACGGGTTGCCTTCCTCTAAATGCAATGTGATGTCCTGGCTAAGACGTACTGCATCATAGAAGCTGATTCTATATAATTTAGAATCAGCTTTAACGTATACGTCCACAAAATATCCTTTACTTTCAATCTCGAACTGAACGTATTCGTCATTATTATAATAGTCAGGAAAGCTTATGAGCAGATTATCTCGTTCCATTAGGCGCAAGGGGTAGTTGTTTTTATTTTTCTAAGTTCAGCTTTATAATCTTCAATTGACATCGGCTCTTTAGGCATTATCTCAAAGTGTCTGGGGTCCTGCCCGCGTTGATTAATGGCAAGCTTATCAGAAACTGAACTTGGGTCAATTTTGTGAGGCTCGAATCCTTTTGATTTTATGCTTTCAGGGTTGTCAAACACAGACACTCCATGAGTTGGTTTAACCTTCCCTGTTATTTTGTCGATCTGATAATCTCCCGAAGTTTGTTTGCCTTTTTTATCAAAAACGGGATCGCGGGGTTCAAAAGAAGGGGAATTACCTCCTTTGGCACCTCTGTAAAAGGGATTTAATCCGAATGGGTCAACCCAAAACGCAGAATTTTTAACATAACAGTACAGATTCTCACCTCCTGCCAGCCCAATCGGGTCTTGAGAAATGTATCCTCCTTCCTGAGGGTCGTAATAGCGGAAGCGGTTGTAGTACAGACCCGTCTCCACATCTTCGTACTGCCCCTGAAACCGGAACGGACACGCGGCCCGCGTACCTTCTTCCATCCGGATGCGCCCGTAACTCGTTGTCTGCGCCGACCACCGCGTTTGTCCGCCCTGATCGACCATTTCCAGGGGTGTACCCAAGTGATCGGTCAGGATACTGTGTCGGCTGGTGCCCTGTAGTTTAGCTACCGGCGCAAAGCTGTCTTCCTCAAAAAGCCAGGTAATCACCTCGTCGGTGTTGGTTCCGTCAAGATTTAGCTCCGCCCATTCGTGCAATGGCTTGTTACCTTCCCATACCCAGCGGGTTGTTCGGCTTTTATAGGTTTTACTCAGTCGCCGGCCCAGCGCATCGTAGGTAAACGTGACGTCGGCTCCGTCTGGGCGCACGACCCGGTTCAGCATGCCATTACCACCCCATTCGTAGTGCCACACCGCCCCGCTGGGGGTTGTTTTCTGGATCAGGTTTCCCTCAGCATCATACTGATACGTGCCGTGTGTACTGCTCAGCAACTGCCCGCCGGGGCCATATTGCCGGTCGGACCGGGTTGCACTCTCAAAAAGATTGCCTACTTCATCGGGAAGCCGGAACTCCTCGCTGCCGTCAGCATAACGGGCTTTGGTCAACGCCCCTAACAAATTGTATTCGTACTGACTGATACCCGTCTGACTGTCGTCAATTTGGGTCAGGGCGTCGGTACCGGTCCAGGTATAGCTACGTTGCCGTGTTTGTTGCCCGCCTGCCGTAATGCGCTGCTGGGTTGGTCGGCCCTGGGTGTCGCGCTGCCAGCTTAGTTGTACGCCACCACTCAGTTGCCGCTGTATTTCCAGCCCGCGCTGGTCGTAGCCAAACTGCGCCTGCCAGCTCTGGCTACCCAGCCGGGTGAGGTTGCCCCCCGCGTCATGCGTCAGCGCGATGTCGGCACCCAGCGACGACCGGATGCCCGTACGTTGCCCCAGCAGGTCGTACTCGTAGGCTACCCAGGCTTCGTTTTGCTCTTCGCGCATCACCCGACCCAGTGCATCACGTTCGAGCCGCACAGTGGCCGTTGGGTTACGGGCTTCGATCAACACACCCGATTTATCGTAACTAAACGCTTCCTGCGTACCGTCGCTATGTTGGATGGCCGATACCTGGCCTTTAGCCGTATAGTCGTAGCGGGTACTGCGGCTGGCGGGACGTAGGACCCGCGTAACCCGCCCGGCGGCATCGCGCTCGTACCAGCGCACCAACCCATCGAACCCTTCTTCTTCGATCACTTGCCCAGCGGCATTCAGCCCAAAGCGGTAAGGCAAACCGGCTTCGTTGGTCAGGCCCGTCAGTCGCCCTTCAAGGTCATAGGTAAACCCTATCTGCTGCCCCGCCTGCCAACGTTCGCTCAACCGACTTTGACCGTTGTACCGGAAGGTGGCCACCTGTTCGCCCTGCTGTACGTTCACTACGTTGCCTACCGCGTCATATACCAGCAATTGCTCGCTACCATCGGATTCGGTGATGCGCACTAACTGCCCCAGCCGGTCATACTGCCGGGTTTGTACGGCTCCGGTGGGGTCGGTCAGTTTAATCAGTCGTCCCAGTGCATCGTAAGTACGGGAGCGAATCTGCTCGTCGGCACTTTCCTGTCCGGGCGAGACAATGTGGGCTACGTTACCGTGTTCGTCGTAGCGCAGGTTTGTGGTCTGTTTCAGGGCGTTTGTACTGGCTGTCAACTGCCCCTGTTCATTATAAGTATAGGCCGTAACTGCACCCAGCGGATCGGTCTGCCTGATCAGTAACCCCTGTTCGTCATAGGCATATCTCCAGACACTACCCCGCTCATTAATGAACGTTAGCGGCTGGTCAGCATTATTGTAACTGGTTTGCTGGCTGGTACCGTCGGCATATCGCGTACGGAGCAGGTTACCCGCTTTATCATAGTCAAAGCGGGTAGTTTGATTCAGCTCATCTGTTTGAGCCAGTAATTGGTTTGCTTCGTTGTAGAGCCATCGCTGTATGTTTCCTAAGGGATCGGTTTGCTCGATAACGACTCCGTTCTTATGCACATAACGCGTCGGCTGGTCGTAGCTGTCGCGAACCAGCGTTGTATGCGGGTTGAGGTACTCAAGTTTAGTGTCGATAACCCCCGCATCACCCCAGGTATGAATGCAGCGGGCAGGCAGGTCGCCGGACTGATTTATAGGTTCGTAGGCAAAGTAAAAGCTGAATCCTAAGGCATTGGTTTCCTGCACCAACTGATGACCTGCGTAGGCAAACGTTGTCTGGTGATCTTCCGCATCGGTTACGGCGATCAGGTTATTCGCTTCGTCATAGACATAGCCAATGAGTTGTTGCCTTGCATTAGCGTCGGCGTCATCAGGATTGGGCCCATAGAAGCCCGTCAATTGTCCCCGTTCGTTATAATCGACCGTCAGTAGCCGTCCTGCCGAGTCCGTGATCTGCTCAAGCCGCTGGTTTATCCCATAGCGAAAGCCGATATAATCACCCGATTGGTTTTCGATGGTGTGCAGGGGCTGGTATTTCCCGTTGGACGAGGGGGGTGCAAAAACGTACCAGATAGCCTGCTTTTTATCCCAAACCAGCCAGGGTTCGGGGGCATCAGCCATTGCCGCAGTCTTAGCAGGCCGCTGCAACGACAGGCCGCTGGTCAGGTCCAGCACAGATTGACCCGGCGAAGCGGGTGGTCCAAAGGCCACCTGCCTTCCATCAGCCATCCGCAGTACAGCCGTATCGGTTTCCAAATCCAGTGCCAGCCCCAAGTCATAGGTATGGTGCCAGCCGTATCCTAACGGCCCATCGTAATCCGACGCCGAGTACCAGGTACGCTCCCAAACGAACGGGATGGGGCCGGGTAGACCGAAATCAACAGCTTCGGTAAATAATAGCCCCGTAGCTACGTCGATAGGGTGTCCTACCTTAGTACATAAATCTTTGCCTGCCGAAGCAACCTTATCTAACTGCTTAATGAGTTTGGGGGGAATGAGCTTTTTGGCTTTCTGGGCCAACGCGGCCCCTCGTCTGGCCAGTTTTGCCGCGCCTATTGCATTACCCGCCAACGGAATCATCGAGGCCGCACTCAGGGCAGCACTGGCATAATCACCTTCTGCGGCATAGAGCAGGGCGTTGGCTCCGTCGGCAAGTTCGCCCACGACCGGAATCATGCCCACTACATCGAGCAGCGTATGCAACGCTTCACTTTTCGCCCTCGGTGGTGGTGTTTCAACCAGGTCGGGCATGGCGTAAATGGGCGTTTGCTCAGGCCAGTTATTATCGTGGAAAACACCCCCTATCTCAATCTGTTCCGGCGAGACGCGCAAACTCAGCCGGAAGCTCGATGTACTGGTAGTGCCATCGAAATGGATACCCATGCCCACGCAGTAAGCATTATAAAACTTGATGGTTTTCAGCGTCGTATCAAAGTCGCTGCGTTTGAGAACGAGTTTACCCGTAAGAATTTTTGTGGGGCTAAACATCCACTCAAAAAGGGTAGCGTCCTCGCTGGGGGGCATATTGAGATCAATGGTGAAGATGCCCCCCTGAACCGGCGAAGCGGGCCGGTTCAGGGGGTCGGTCTCCCGGCCCATGAATAGGTCGGAATAGAGAACCTCGTATTTTTTTCCGCCAACGTGCAGAAAGACCTGAAAGGATACCATATTGAGTGGTGTGAATAGTTCTCAATGTACATACAGGAATTGATACCAGTCCCGCGAATTGAGTTAACGGCTGTAAACGGGCCGGTAAGCGCACCGAATCTGTATTCCGCAGCAAATGTTTATCGATCTACCCAACAACATGCTCGCTCCGGCGGGGACACGTACCAGCCTTTTATCCGATCATTGGCTCATTCATAAACGGAACAGTTGCACACCCAACCTACAGCCGGTAGTTTTGCACAACTTTCCTGTTCTTATTGTTTATGGCCGAACTATTTACCGCCGAATCTATCATTAGTCTGCTAACCCTGACGTTTCTCGAAATCGTCCTGGGTATCGACAATATTATCTTCATTTCCATTGCGGCCAACAAACTGGCCGCGGGCGATCAGGCCCGCGCCCGTAACATCGGGCTTATTCTGGCCATGGCTTTCCGGCTCATTCTGCTGCTGGGTATCTCATTCGTTATCGCGCTGAGCAAGCCGTTTACGCATATCGACGCGGGTTGGTTTACAGCGGCTTTTACGGGTCAAAGCCTGATTCTGTTCGCGGGTGGGCTGTTTCTGCTCTACAAAGCCACCTCGGAGATTCACCATAAACTCGAAGGCGTGGACGAAGCCGAACTTGAAGCGGGGGCCGCAAAGGGGAAAAGCACGATTTCCAGCGTCGTTACGCAGATTGCCATCACGAACATTGTCTTTTCTATCGACTCCATCCTGACGGCCATCGGCCTGACCAGCAATGTTCCGATCATGATGATTGCCGTAGTGGCATCGGTACTGGTGATGATGTTTTTTGCCGGGCCGGTAGGTCGGTTTGTCAATGAACATCCTACCATTCAGATGCTGGGGCTGGCGTTCCTGATTATGATCGGGTTTATGCTCGTGGCCGAGGGGGCACACCTGTCCGAAGTCGTTATCTTCGATCAGGAAGTAGGCACCGTGCCAAAGGGGTATCTCTATTTTGCCATTGCTTTCTCCCTACTGGTCGAGTTCCTGAACATCCGGCTCCGCAAAACAAATACCCCCGTTAAGCTGCGTCCGTACGAAGGCCTCCCGCAACAGGACGGTATGGTTTAACCTTTTTTGTCGTGCTGATTGCTTGTCATGCTGACGGAGGAAGCATCTCTCTGTAATTCAAATTATAGCTACAAAGAGATGCTTCCTCCGTCCGTATAATAAAAAAACCACTCCCCCTTTGTCGCTATCCGATCAACTTTTTGATATTCTCGACAGCTTCGGCGGATTTGGACCGGTGCTGTGGCTGATGGCAGGTTTCTGTGCCCTGCTGCTGGCAGAGTTGCTGACGCTGCGCCGGGCCAACGCGTGGAACTGGCTGGGCGGGCTAACCCTGTTTGTACTGGCGGTAGCTCTGGTCTGGGCGGTACTGCTGCCGTGGCGGGGGTTTCTGTTTGGGCGGCTGCTCTTCGTGGATCATCAGGCGCAGTTTATACAGGTAGTAATAGCGTTGGCCGCGCTGCTGGTAGTGGCGTATGCGTTAGCCGTCTCTCCCCCTTACCCCCGGTCCCTCTCCCTGAGGGGCACTCTGAATACCGGAGCGCCCCTACCCTGGTACGCCCTGCTGGTGGCTATGACGCTGGGGCTATTTCTAATGACGGTTTCGGTCAATCTACTCAGCATTTACGTCAGCATCGAACTGGTATCCATTGCGTCGTATCTGCTCACGGCCCTGAGCGGTACACGCCGGGCGTCGGAGGGGGGCATCAAGTACCTGATCTTTGGCGCGGTCAGTTCAGCCATTATGCTCTACGGCATGTCGTTGCTCTACGGCATGACCGGCACGCTTGACCTCACCGCCGACGTTTTTGGCGTTGAGCTGGCCCGGCAGGATGCCACCGCAGCCACGATCGTGGTGCTGCTGACCGGAGCCGGACTACTCTTTAAACTATCCGGGGTGCCGTTCCATGTCTGGACGCCCGATGCCTATCAGGCCGCACCGGTACCGGTAGCCGCCTTCTTCTCGGTGGGCCCCAAAGCCGCTGCCGTACTGGTGCTGATGCGCGTCATTACCGCCCTGCCCGTGGAGAACAGCAACCTGACCGGGGCTACGGCGGGCGATCTGCAAATACCACTGGCCGTACTGGCTCTGGCCGGTATGTTCATCGGCAACCTGTCGGCCCTGCGCCAGACCGACGCCAAACGGTTGCTGGCCTACTCCACCATTGCCCACGCCGGTTTTCTGCTGGTGGGCATTGTTGCGCTGAATCAGGCGGGTTTCGAGGCTGTTTTGTTTTACGCCGGAACGTACCTGTTTATGTCATTAGCCGCATTTTTTCTAATCGACCTGCTCGCCCGCAGTCAGGGGCGTGATGAACTAACCATCGGCCAGTTTGCCGGACTGGGTACAAAACAGCCGCTACTGTCGGTGGCCCTGACCATTACCATGCTGGGACTAACGGGTTTGCCACCCACGGTAGGGTTCACGGCCAAGCTACTGTCTTTCTCGGCCCTGTTCGATGCGTATAGTCAAACGGGCAAACCCTGGCTCCTGGCTTTATTTGCGCTGGGGCTGCTCAATGCGCTGATTTCGCTGGTATACTACCTTAAAATTCCGTTTCTCCTCTTTTTCAGACCGCTATCCGGAGACTATCAGGCCGAAAAACTGCCCCGCAGAGCTGTATGGCTGGTCGTTGGACTAACGGTTCCCGTCATCGCTCTATTTTTGAAACCTGACTGGTTATTAACTTTGCTGACCGGATGGTACTAATTCAACGCGTTTCACCGACGGAGTCAATCGCTCCGCTTTGGCGTTTCGATTCACTCTTTCGCTCTTTGCTCTTCAATCCATGAATCCTGTACTTGACTTATCCATCGATGAACTCTTTGATCAGTTCGACCGCCTGCGGGTGCTGATTATTGGCGATGTCATGCTCGATTCCTACGTCTGGGGCCGGGTAGAACGCATCTCGCCCGAAGCCCCCGTACCCGTTGTGACCGTTGACCGGCGCGAACGACGACTGGGCGGAGCGGGTAACGTCCTGCTGAACGTACAGGCCCTCGGTGCCGAAGCCATCGTCTGCTCGGTGATCGGCACCGATCTGGCAGGAGATCAGCTTGTACAGGAACTGCACGAGCGGGGTCTCAACTACGACGGCCTGATCCGGTCCGATTCGCGCATTACAACCATCAAAGAGCGGATTATTGCCAGTGCGCAGCACGTGGTCCGGGTGGATACCGAAACCGATAAACCCATCACTACCGATGAACGGACACAATTGATCGAGAAAGCCAAAACGTTGATCCCAACCTGTCACGTCGTGATTTTTGAGGACTACGATAAGGGCGTACTGAGTTTCGAAGCCATCGCGGAGATCACCGACTTCGCCAACGCGAGAAATATACCGACGGTGGTTGATCCCAAGAAGCGCAACTTTCTCGCCTACCAGAACACGACCCTGTTCAAGCCAAACTTAAAAGAACTTCGCGAAGGGCTAAAGGTCGAGTTTGACGTGGATAATGCCGATGAATTTCAGGCCGTTGTTGACCAGCTCAAAGAAAAATTACAGCTGAAAGGCACCCTCATTACCCTCTCGGAGCGGGGGGCGTTCATCGACTATAACACCGAAAAGTTGAAAATACCCGCCCACGTCCGCCAGATTGCCGACGTATCGGGCGCGGGCGATACCGTCATCAGCATTGCCGCCTGCTGCGTGGCTCTGCACCAGCCACCCGCCATCATTGCGGGCCTGTCAAACCTCGGCGGTGGCCTCGTCTGCGAATTCGTCGGCGTTGTACCGATTGATAAAGTCCAGCTCAAAGCCGAAGCAAAGGAAAAGTTGTAGCTTAGAAACACGATGATTCATCAGGCACGAATTGGTATGGTCGTGCTGAATCGGACAGTGTTCTTGCGTAACTTCGATTATCATGGCAAGTCCTAACAAACCAAACACTCCCCATCGCAAGTTCGATAAAGCCTTTAAAGCGGAGGCTCTACGC
>Ga0123337_10000547_pt1 | contig 61497 bp, 47 predicted proteins | sample frozenSSSSmetaG_FD_89792 | JGI IMG/M metagenome (GOLD analysis project Ga0123337, IMG submission 89792) | Glacier valley bacterial and archeal communities from Borup Fiord, Nunavut, Canada, to study Microbial Dark Matter (Phase II) -... | ecosystem: Environmental > Aquatic > Freshwater > Ice >...
ACAACTACTACAATCCGGTGCGCAAGCACTCAGGCATACACTATTGCAGTCCTGTTCAATTCGAGTCTAAACACAGTTCTAAAAACTAGCAAGACAACTGTCCGCCAAAACCCGACCACCCCATGTACCGTTACGTGCTTCTTGATGCCTGCTTGCTCACAGGCCTGTTTCAGGATCAACTGAATACTTTTGCCGAGTAAGTCGGGCTATCCTGCCCCTCAAACAGGTAATTTACGGGTTTGTATTCCCAGGATAGTTGACTATTGACGAAGCTGACGGTCGGGAAACCCGGTCGGTAGTCATGTCGGTGTTTTCCGTACAGCGCACGAGCAGATTATGGTCGGTGGCGGCCTGCCTGATTTGAGCCACTATTTTGTCAGAATAGGGCAATGTCCACCACTTGTTTTTGGTATCCCATTTACAAAATGGCAGGGCTTTAATGGTTTTGACAATGGCGGGCTGATAGCCGAAAATAACCCGTAGTCGGGTGACATTATGGCGATATATCAGTACTTCGCCCGGCGTGGCATTATGGGTTTGAGTGGCTTTGTCAGATGGTATTAATAGCTGATGCTCAATGATTTGTGAAATACGACTGCTGAAATAGGTTTGAATTGAGTAGTTTGTCTGGCTTCTTCAATAGCTACGGAAAGATAGCGGTCGAAGCTGTCAGAATAGCGGAAAACGCAGCCCTATTTTGGTTGTCAGGTAACTATTTGACTGAGCCGCTGGTGTTTCGGCGGGTACGATATACGCGTCAACTTCGCTGAAAAGCCCCACCGGTTTCGAGAATTGCCAGTTCATGCCGAAGCCAGCCATTGCGTACAGCGTACGGTGCGAAGCTGACTCCAGCGACAATAGCTGCGTTTGTGAACTGTACAGGGGCGCAGGCAAGGTGATGATGTTTAGCCCCGCCCCACCCGTCAGAAAAGCCCGCACTCGGCGCTGACCAATGTGCCGGATACCATACAGACCGATTGCGTTGGTGATGTAGTCGCCCTTTAGATTAGCGATGGCGGGACGCAGGGCCGGGTCGAGTTTGGCCAGCAGCTTAGCCGACTGAACCGGCAGGGTATTGCTGTCCCAGGCCCCGGCAACAGACCAAACGGGCGTTAGCTTATATTCGAGTGTGAATGACGTACCTCGTCCGTTTTGGGTTGCCGTTCGTAGGTTGCCCGCCGGAAACGCCAGACTAACGCCCGTCGTCGTAAAAAAGCGACCGTCGGATACCGCGTTGGTGGGCGTTTGGGCCGTTGCCAACTGAACCAAACCCGTACCGATGGCCAGCCACAACCAGCACCGGGATAGACGGGACTTTAGCTGTTTTTTTGTCACGTTGTGGTCTAAATAAGGCTGATGGTTCAGCCGGGATTGCCCGTCCATAGTTAGTGCGCCTGATGCTGAACTGTTGAGTAGGCCACGCCGAAATGGGGCGGCAGGACAATCATGGCGAAATCGCTGTTGACAGCCACCTGAATCAGGGCCATATGGTGAATGGCGTGTTCGAGATTATAGAGCAGTTCGCGGGCAAACGACGACGGAATCTGAATGCGTTCGGCACCGGCCACTGACAAATCGGCTTCGAGGTGCAGGGGCTGGCTGAGGTCCATCCGGTGAATGGCCCGGTCGAGGGTACTAATGCGCCGGAGGGCTTCGTCGGTATCCACTTCGAGCCGGAGATCGCGCTGCCGTCGGTCGTAGTTAAGCTGTCCGGTTTCGGCACTGTTGACCAGGAGTTCGTAAAATTCAAGAATATGCCGGACATGCTTCCCAATGGTGTTGCCCGACAGCACACCCAGCGAACGGGTGTAGTCGGCATCGCTAAGTTGGTTCACTACGTCGGCGAGTTGCAGCAGAATATCGGTATTGGCGGATTTTAGGGACATCACACAGTCAGGTGTAAACGATGAATAAGGAAGGTTAGTAATTGGCACGGACGGTCTTTTTACCAAAAATGGGGGACAGCAACCGGCTCACGACGGGTACCCACTGCTGCCGCGTCAGGGCGAGGATAATGCCACAGCTAACTGCCACAATGACGGCCAGGAAGAACAGATAACCACCATCGCCAAGGACGTCGATGCCCAACACGGTCAGATGTGAGAGAATAGCCCCGCCCATGACGCTCAGACCAATGCCGGCACCAATCCAACTGGTACGTGGCACCAGAATCAGAATAGAAGCAATCAGTTCAACAACGCCCGACCCGATGCGGCCCCAGGGTTCGATACCCAGTTTTGAGAAGATATAGACCGATTCGGCCTCGGCTCCGAACTTGAAATACAGCGTCTGAAGCAAAATAATGGCGGCAGCTAAGCGAGCGGCCCAAAGCAGGTATGTCAGTGGCTTTTTCATGGCAGTAGTTGTTTTCGTGAATCGGTTATGGCTACGTATCAGCCGTTGGTTGCTATGGATAGGCCAAATACCGTTCCAGTTGCTTTGTACGCGCAGAAAACGCTATTTCTGTACGATAGGGCCGCTTTTTCAGTCAACTGTCTGGGAGGTTTCGGTTTTAAGTTTTTCGATATTTCCGAACTAATTCGGAATGTCAGGATGTGTTGCTTCGCGTTCAGTTTGTAATTGGGTGGGATACAAAAAGGGCTTGCCCGACAATGAATGTCGGGCAAGCCCTTTTTGTGAACTGATTTTATCCCGTGCTTATTCGGCTTTGGTGTCTTTGAGTGCAGGCCAGTTGGTATCGGCTTTTTTGATGCGGTCGTCGCGGTCTTTCGTCCAGAGCGATTTTACCTTCGGGTTGTAGTTGAGGTACAACTTGTCATCCACAATCGTGAATGCATCGGGATCGGTCGGCGATTTATGCCCTTCCGACAGGCCGTAGGCGCAGTAGCCACCGTATTGGGGTGCGTATTTCGCCGGGTTGGCTTTGAAGGCATCGAGGTTGGCCTGGCTGGCAAACGACCACGTCACGTCCTGCCACTGATACGTAAAATTCGGGTTGCCCTTTACGGGTTTATTCCCGGAAAAATAGGCAACAGGGTCGTACCCCCGAATAGCCTGATGGTCGGGGGCAAACACGTCGGAGCGCCGATCGGTCGTTTGCTGGGCAAACGCTGTTGCAGTCAACAGCATAAAGAGTAGCGTGAACTGACTGAATTTGGTTTTCATAGATGTCATGAGTTAAACAGAATTGATTGGTGAACGGATTGGTTTATGGCAACCCGCCAGCAGCATCGGGTGCTGCATGATAAGGTTGTCCAAAACTACCCGCCAAATACCGCTCCACAACCATAACGTTTACCGAAAAAGCCCCTGAATGACCCATTGACGCCCATAAAAGCCGTTTTCTGATTACGAATGCATCGCCTGGGCGAGACAAAGATTCACGGTATATCGTATTTGTTTCGTTATTCAGGGAGGGCATGGTTCGCAGCCGAATCCCCGAATCTGTTAGCCGGGTCTGGGTTGTCTGTGGTATACTTCCGGCTCTACGACAATACGAACCGGCTACTTCACGGTCCACCGTGAAATTTCCGATATTTCGTTAGTTCACGGACATATACTACAGAGAATTAAGATAACTAACTATTTGATTTTCAATTAACTATGAACTAATTTTTGGACTGGCACAGGGATTGGAGAGGAGGATAGAACAATTCCTTACCTGCTATGTGTACCGTCACGTTTTTACCCGATGCCACCAACGGCTTTATCCTGACCCACAGCCGGGACGAAAAATCTATCCGGCCCGCTGCGCTGCCCCCCCGCACTCTGTACATGGGTGGCCAGGACGTTACCTTTCCGCAAGACCCGCAGGGCAAAGGCACCTGGGTAGCCACGTCCAGAACTCTTACCGCCTGCTTGCTCAACGGCGGTCTGGTACCCCACCAGTTGCAGCCACCGTACCGGCACAGCCGGGGTTTGGTGGTGCTCGATGTGTTTGATTACGTCTCCATCGACTCGTTTCTCAGGCACTATCGCTTCAACGGGCTGGAACCCTTCACGCTGTTACTGGCCGAAGCGGAGCGGCTGGTCGAGGTTCGGTGGACAGGCAGACGGGTGATTACCAACGAAAAAGACAACCGACAGCCCCACATCTGGTCGTCGGTTACACTTTATAGCACCCACGTCATTCAGGAGCGGGAACGCTGGTTTGCCGACTGGCGCCAGCAAACGCCCGTCTGGTCTTTGCCGGGGATTCGGCAGTTTCACAAAACGGCGGGCAACGGCGACCCGGCCAATGCGCTGCGGATGAACCGGCAAAGCCAGTATTTTACCGTAAGCCTGACCAGCGTAGTGCATGCCAACGGGCAAAGTAACATGCACTACGAAGACCTGAGTCAGTCCACCCTCGCCCCTGTAACACCAGCCCCCCAACTGTCCAGCTATCCCTATGCAACCCACTGAGCTAACCATCGACCGCCCGGTCGAATCCGTCCTGCCTGCCCCAACGGTTCGGCCTGCCCGTCAGTCCCGCGCCATCCGTTCGTTGCTGATTCGGCTGGGTTCGTGGGAATACTGGCCGTTTAGTATCGTTTACCTTCCCGTATTCGGGTATTGGCTCTATCTGTCGCTCAAAGCGCGGTCGTTCTTCTTCTTCTCGGCGGCCAACCCATCCATCGAATCGGGCGGGCTGCTGGGCGAATCGAAGATTGACATTCTGGACCGGATCAGCGGGGAGTTCAAACCAAAAACCCTGTTCGTGGCCGTGGCTGATGCCCTGCATACTGTCTGGACGCAGATGGACGAGGGAGGGATTACGTTCCCCATTATTGCCAAACCAGATGCCGGGGAGCGGGGTTGGGGCGTCGAGAAAATTGAGCATTGGGAAGGGCTGGTCAACTACGCGCAGCAAAGTCCGGTCGATTTTCTAATCCAGGAATACGTCGATTACCCCCTTGAGTTGGGCGTGTTTTATTACCGGATGCCGGGCGAAACGAGGGGAACCATCTCGTCGATTGTCCAGAAAGAATTTCTGAGTGTAACGGGCAACGGCCACGACAGTATCGACGCGCTGATTCGGCAAAACGACCGGGCGTTGCTACAACTCGACGCGCTGACGGCCAAATTTGGCGACCGCCTACACCGCATACCCGCGCCGGGCGAACCCGTGCTGCTTATGCCTATTGGCAACCACAGCCGGGGCACAACGTTCCTGAACGCCAACCCCCTCATAACGCCCGATCTGGAACGGCTCTTCGACCGCATCAGCCGACCCATCGACGGATTTTACTACGGGCGGTACGACCTGCGGTGCCGGAGCCTGGCCGATTTGCGGGCTGGGCGACACATCCGTATCCTGGAACTCAATGGGGCCGGGGCCGAACCGGCGCACATTTACCAGCCCGGCTTTTCAATCTGGACAGCCTGGGGGGTATTGCTAAACCACTGGCGGGTATTGTATGAGATCAGCCGCGAGAACCACCGCCGGGGCATTGCCTACATGACCTTCGCCGAAGCCCGTACCATCTACCGGCGCATTCAAACCACCAAAACCAAACCGAACTAAGCCATGCCAACGCTTTTTATGAACTTCGCTACGGGCTTGCTGGTCAGTTTTTTAGGGACGCTGCCACTGGGCGTACTCAACATCACCATCATGCGGGTATCGCTGCGTCAGGGGTTGCGGGCAGCCTTGCAGTTTGCGGTAGCCTGCGCCCTGGTCGAGCTGGTGTATAGTTATATCTCGGTCGAACTGACGCAGTCGCTGCTGCATTACCCCGCCCTGAAACCGCTGACCGGGGGGGTGGCGGCCATCCTGCTGCTGGGTATGGGGGTGTATTACATCCGCAAGCAGTCGCTGCCTGTGACCGATCAGCGAACCATCCGCCCGTTTTTGCTGGGTGCGCTGCTGAGTGCCGTCAACGTGGTCGCGTTTCCGTTCTGGATTCTCTACACCACGCTGCTGCAATCCAACGGATACGTCGGGCTGATGGGCGATGCGCTGATATACCTCTACGTGCTGGGTATTGCTGTCGGGACACTGGCTGGTTTGCTGCCGTTCATTCTCGGCAGTCGTTACCTCACCCGCTGGTTCGTTGCCCATCAGCATCAGCTCGACCGCACAATGGGTGTCCTGTTCGTAGTCCTGTCAATTTTCCAGACCTTTACGCTTCTGTACTAATTAACTCATCATCAATTAATTACAATCAACAATAAACCGCTTAAAATCATGAATAAACAATCATTTCTCCGAATCGCTGGTGGATTGCTGCTGGGCGTACCCCTGCTATTTTCGTTGCCTTCGTTCGTATCGACAACGCCGGCAGATGGCGCACTATCAACGCTAACGGTTGGTAAGCCACCGCGCCGGGTGGAGAAGACGGAAGCGGACTGGAAGAAAATTCTGACGCCCCAGCAGTTCAGCATCATGCGGCAGGCCGGTACCGAACCGGCGTTTACCAGCCCACTGGCCGACAATCACCAGCATGGTGTGTACCGTTGCGTGGGATGCCACGAACCCTTATTCACCTCCGAAGCCAAGTTTGAATCCGGTACGGGCTGGCCCAGCTTTTTCACGCCCGTCAGCCCGAACATTGTGAACAACCGGCGGGATACCAGCTACGGCACCGTGCGGACCGAGGTGCAGTGTGCCGTTTGCGATGCGCACCTCGGCCACGTCTTTGCCGATGGGCCTAAACCCACCGGACTTCGGTACTGCATCAATGGCACCGCGCTGGAATTTGTTAAAAAGTAAGGTGAATCACAGACCATCAATCCCATGAAAATCAACCAAATCATTGCCCTGTCTCTGTTCGTTCTGGCGGGTTGCGTGCAGGCTCAGGACACCACACCGGCCAAACTACCCGTGCTCAAACCCGGCGAAGCGGTAGCCACCTTTGCCGGTGGCTGTTTCTGGGCGCAGGAAGAAGCCTTCGACCAGCTTAAGGGCGTTCGCGAGGTTATATCGGGCTACTCGGGCGGCACCGTAAAACAACCGACTTATCAGCAGGTTGGCACCGACGAGACCGGTCACGCCGAAGCCGTTCAGGTCTATTACGATCCCAGGGTAATCTCGTATCAGGAGTTGCTAACCGGCTTTTTTGCCGCCCATGATCCCTCCACACTCAACCGACAGGGGCCGGACGTGGGCCGCGACTACCGGTCGGTGGTGTTTTACCGGACACCCGCCGAGAAGCAGGCCCTCGAAGCAGCCATTCAGCGCGTGAACGCGTCGCACCACTTTTCGGGACCGGTCGTGACGGAAGTAGTACCGTTTTCGGTGTTCTATCCCGCCGAGAACTACCACCAGAACTACTGCAAACTGCACCCCGATCAGCCGTATGTTCAGCACGTGTCGTTGCCCAAAGTCGAAAAACTACGGCAGGCAATGGCGGGCAAGCTGAAGCCCGACAGCCGCCTGTAATACGTTAATCACCCACTTAGATGCGCTGGTACCCCTTGCTCATTGTCTTCGTCCTGCTTGTTGCGCTGTTACCGCAGTGCATGTCGCTGCGCATGTCGGACAAAAAAATCGACGCCTATTTTGCGGACAAGCCTGTGAAACCCCGCTTTGCCACGATCATGGTGGGCGACCGACCTATCCATTACGCCCGCATCGGAGCGGCTGCGATGGGAAACGATACCCTGCCAACGGTGCTGTTTGTACACGGTTCGCCGGGGTCGTGGGATGCTTTCATCAGCTTCTTCGCCGATTCGTCGCTGTACAACCGGGCGCAGTTGATTTCGGTAGACCGCCCCGGCTTTGGCAAGTCGGGGCTGGGCGAGCCGGAGCCTTCGCTACAGCAACAGGCGGCCGACATCGCTCCGCTGCTGCGGCTGAATCATTCGCACCGGAAGCCGATTCTGGTGGGCCATTCGCTGGGCGGGCCGGTCATTGCCCGCATTGCGATGGATTACCCCGATGAGGTGGGCGGGCTGATTTTCGTGGCTCCCTCGGTGTCGCCCGAACTGGAGAAACAGGAATGGTATCGGCCCATTGGGGCCGTATTTCCGTTCCGGTACTGGTTGCCTGCCGAACTCGACGTGAGTAATCGCGAGATTCTGCCGTTGCGGGCCGAACTGGAAAAGATGCGGCCCCTCTGGTCGCGGATTCGGGTGCCGGTAACGATCATTCAGGGCGAGGATGATCCGCTAGTGCCGCCGGGTAACGCGGGCTTCGCCCAAAAAATGCTCATCAACGCACCCGTGACGGTGCAGATGATTCCGAAGATGAACCACTTTATTCCGTGGAGCCGTCCCGACCTGATTCATGATGCCATTATTCACCAACTCACGACAAACCAGTAATCTGACCAGGTGGTCAACCGAAAATTATGATCGCTACCATGCTCTCAACTACCCGCCGTACGCGGCTGCTGTTCGCTTTTCTGACGGTATCGATGCTGCCAGTCCTGGCGGGGCCGTGGCTGCCGGGTGCCCGCAAAGGTTTCGTACAACTCGGCTATTCGGGCCTGTACTACAACTCGGTATTTGGCTCCAACGGCTCTGAACAGGCGTCGTTCCGCAACACCAGCGACGTAACCCTGCAACTCTACGCCGAATATGGCATCGGCAAAAAGTGGGGTCTCCGGGGTGTGTTGCCTTATAAACGGCTCAGCACTGGACCCAGTACCAGTACGGTAAACAACCCGGCGCCAGCAGGAATGCTCAACGGCATCGGCAACCTGGGTTTCGGCATCAAACGCGCCCTGCTCGACGGCCCCGTTAAAGTCAGCATCGGCGTTGACGGGCTGGCCAACACGTTCACCAACAACGACCGGCTGGGCCTGCGCACTGGCTATGAGGGCTGGACGGTACTGCCGTATTTGTCGGTCGGGTCGGGGGGGAGTCGCACGTATTACTTTGCCGAAGCGGGCTACGGGTTTATGTCGCAGAACTACAGCAACTTTCTGAAACTGAACGGCGAACTGGGCTATAAACTCCTGCCCCGCCTGTGGGTGGCCGGTACGCTTGACTTCCGATTGCCTGCCAAAAACGGCCCGTTTTTCAATACCGAAGCCTACCGTTTCACCGGCACCTACCTCAACGACCAGATGTATCTTGGCGCGGGTGTCAAAGCATCGTACGATCTCGTACCTGACAAAGTTGGTCTCAGTGGTAGTGTCATCGGTGCATTGGCTGGACAGAACGTGCCGTTCTCGAGGTCGTATAACGGCGGTATTTTTTATAAATGGTAACTCCCCCTTCATGAATCAACAATAGATTATGAAATCAAGAATCGCATCAACCGCCCTACTGCTCGCGCTGGCTCTGCTGAGCGGATGTAACTCCAAAGAAACCATCGAACCCGTGTCGTCGGTACCGCCCCTGACTACACCCGTGACCGTAGTAGCCACGCCCGCTGCCGGTACCGACACAACGGGGCGGAAGCTCATCGTGCAGGGTACATTCGTCTCTAACGTACACACGACGAGTGGCACGGTGGCGGTGTACGAAAAAGCGGGAGGACGAACGCTGGTATTTACCAACTTCAAAACCGACGGAGGACCCGACCTGCGGATTTACGTAGCTGAAAACACCAACCTCCGCAACTTTGTGGAACTGACTAAACTCAGTAACTCCGGCAATTTCAGCATGGACCTCCCCGCCAGTATCGACCCCAAAAAGCAGCGGTACGTACTGATCTGGTGCAAGGCGTTTTCGGTGCTGTTTGGTAATGCCGAACTGAAATGATACCAACCCGTTTATTGGGCGCATCCTTGTCGGGACGCGTATGCTACTGATTAAAGTTGACAGGTATTAAAAAGAACCGGGTGATTGAAGAAGCACGGCGGGCCTGCGGTGAACTCGAGTTAAGAAAGCAGGCCCGCCGTAAACTACCTCGCAATCAGGCCGACCGCCCTATCGAAATCGTTAGGCAATTAGGCAGGTACCTTGCCCGTCAGGTGCCTGCCACGTACCGCGGATGGTCGTGTTGTTTTGGAGTGCTGCGAGTTTGGCAATCCCACAAGCCTGGTACCACTTACGGTCCTGTGTCGACTGGAATACCACTTGCAGTTGCGTGGTACCGGCCGGGATTTTTGCCCTGGACGGTGATTGCCCCCCACTCATGGTCAGTATCGAGGTCCAGGTGCCGTCTATCAGGCAGTTTAACTGGATGCTGGTAACCGGCTTGATTTCATTGGTGACCGTTACATAAAGTTCGTTCGGAATGCCGCCACCACCGCCCGGCGTAGGGGGAAGGGGAAGATTATATGGATTGGTGCCCAACGTACTACAATCCAGAACACCAGACGTGCTGGGCTTACCGGCTGAGAAGCTGGTGATTGCCTGATAGGCTTTTTGCAAATTGGCAAATCCACCGAAGGACGTTGGCTGATCGGCTGCATCCACCAGGCCGAAGCTTGCACCGTCCTCTTTATAGCGAAAAACAAAGCCACCAGAGAATATGTCGGCCATATTGATCGTGTTTCCGTTCCATTCAACGGGTTCACTACCAAAAAGATAAGGCACATCGTCGAAGAGACGTGGATTGACGGCATTGGCGCCATATTCGGTCATGATGACCGGGATGACGGGGGTAGTACCGTTGACCATGAACTGCTGAGCCAGGTGATAATAGGCGTCAAGGTGACCTGGCAAACCACCGGCTGCCCACCGGTAGCAGTTATAGCCTAACACATCCAGTCGTTCCTGTGGCGAGCCGCACATGTAGGCCGCTACCGCCGGAATAGTGTAAGCTGGATCGTCACGTTCAGCACAACCGATCGGGATGTTACGATACCCTTTTTGCGCCATATAAGCCCGCAAATCACGCGCACCCGCTTTGACAATGCCTGGAATGGGGTAGCCCGGTGACAAGCCGGGTGTAATGGCCTCGTTGGAGATGGAAAAATACAACACATTATCGTATTTGGCGAAGGCATCTGCCACACTTTTGATGCGGTTCAGAAACGTGGCGGTATACTGGGGATTTTGGGCATTGATGGCCGTTTGACTCGTTACCGCGCCCACCTCCACGTAAATCTGGTTGGCGGCCAGCAGGCTCATCACCTTATCATGGGGCAGGCCGGGATCCACCTGATATACCCGTATGGCGTTGATACCCAACTTTTTCCAGTTTCCATTGACCAATCCCTCAATGACCGACAACTTATCGTCAGAAAGAGGATCTACCCCATCCTGCGGCTGGTAACAAAGCCCTTTGGGCGACCACCGTTGGTTATTGAGGTAGAAGAAGTTGTTTTTGATTTGAATGCTAGCGACCATATTTTTGAGGGTTTATGGAGTAAAAGAAAACAATAGCGGCTCATTTTGTGGGCATTTGCCACTTGTAGGGGCCCGGCAGTACGAACCGGTAAATCCTGCGAATGAGTACAATAATTAAACTGCACACTACTGACTGTTCAATTTGACTGTTGCCACCAGTATCTGCCCATTGACTTCCCAGGCACATAGAGCCGTTTGTCCTGTCACAGCCAGGCTGGGCATCTGTCCTTTACCCATCGCAACCGTTGGCCCATTGACCGGTTTTACCCAAACTGCATTTTCTTCATCCCAGGCATAGACTGCCCCTTTATTGCCTGCGGCCACTGTGATATTTTTACCCGTACCAATACTGCTTTCTGCATGACCGGGTATGCAGGTATATAATGTGTTCTCGCGTCGCCACGCAGTTACAGGCTGTCCAATGGATGAAAGTACTACCGCTCCTCCATCCATCGGACAGCCGTTTAATTTCCAGGTACCCAGGCCCAATTTTTGTGGGGAAGGATATGTCAAACCACCATCGGTCGAATGGGCTAAGTATAGGTCGCGGGAGCCACCAAGCCAGTTCCTGAACTGAATATAAACGTCATTACCCCGGGCGGCAATGGATACTTTACAGCATTCGCAAACGGAGCCGTCCGGCGATTGGTAGATTATCTGGTTTGGAGACCAGCTACGCCCCCCGTCGTGCGAGGTTGAGCCAACAATCTTATTGTGATTATTGCCCCGCAGATCCAGCCAGACACTGTGAACTACGCCTTCTGAGGTGCCGGCAATAGCCTGAAAACCTTCCTTGGCAACTGCTGGCCTATCATTGACGCGCACCGCAGATGACCATTTACCCTTGATTCGATCAAGTGAGTAAGCATAGATATTTCCCATCCGATCTACGGCTGTAATGACAACGTACTGACCGGCAACGACGACCTGCGGCCCGCGCTTAGCTCCGGCTACTAAATTTGGCAGGATGGCTACGGCCACTGGTTTGGTAAAGGTAGACGACGGGTTATTGGTCGTTGCATAATAAATGGTGGAGTCCTGCCCATAGACCAGATGGAAGGTTCCCTTTGCATCAGCCATGACGACTGGCAGGTGTCCAGGACCAACAGTCTCAACAGAAGTTAATGGTTGGGTAGCAGACAGCATGGTCGCCATTAACCCCAAAAGCAGCATGAAGATGTTCATCGGCAGCAGAATTTACTTGATAAACGCAGTGAAAAGGCGATAAAGCACTGAATTGTCTGCGTTGGTTTTAACCTTTTACCCCGGCGAATTCCGGCCTTACTTCTTCTGATCAGAAAGAAAGGCAAGTAAGGAGGCAAACTCTTCGTAAGACAAGGCATTCACTAATCCCGTTGGCATCATGGAGGTATCCATCTCCTTACGGGATAGAATATCAGATACTTTTACGGGGTATACCTGACCGGTCACGTCACGCATGACCACTTTGTTGGCCGTTTCTTCTGTCACGAAGCCCGTGTAGCTTCTATTCCCCTTTGCTGTAATCATGACCGTGGAAAACCCCTGCGAGATGGAGGCATTGGGTTTCAGGATAGATTCGGCAATCTGCTCCCGATTCATAATCGAGCCGATTTGCCCCATAAATGGCCCCTTCATGACTTCGCTGCGGCTCAGGCTGTGGCAGGCAATGCACCCCTGCTGGGCAAACAGGCTTTTCCCAATTTGGGCATCTCCCTTTATTTTGGCCATAGCCAACATGACATCCTCAATGGATGCTTCGCCTACCTGCCCCTTTTTGTTCCTGATTTTTTCCAGGTCCACCCTGGGTTCCTCTTTTGCCACTACCACCGAGTCAGGGCCAAATTCGGTAATCTCCATCCGGTGCCGACTGTTCAGATCGGTATAGAATTTCTTGTTCGATGACTTAGTCCATTCGCCCACCAGAAAGTCCCGGATGCCGGGCGACGATTCCCACGCAATGGCTTTGTAGTACGGGCCGTGCGTATCGGGCCGGGTACTCCACCACCAGGACCCGTCGTAGTCGGCTTCCTGTTTATAGAGTCGCGAGAGGGTAACGAGCATTTGGTTTTTCAGGGCTGTATCGTCTGTTTTCCTGTAAGCGGCCATCAATCCATTCACGGCTTTGGGGTTGTGCATGTAGCGCAACGCCCAGAGGGCCAGCGTGCTGTTCTGCGTTCCAATGGCCTGTACACAGGCATCCACCGCGTTGAGAGCGACCAGGGCCCGCACGGCCAGGTGAGCCGGAATAATGGCGGAATTGGGTGTGGCGTGTGGCCCTTCGGTGCCGAGTACCGGAGCCACAAACGAAGCGGGTACCTTCACCTGCAACAAAGCCGAAACAGACTCCGGACGACCCAATCGGCCCAGTCCGATGATAGCTGCCGTTTGAACCCGCACGGACGGGTCGCTGAGTCCCTGCATGAACGGTTCGATGGGTACCTGAGCGAGTAGTGGTCTCCGGTCGGACAGGGCGCGGAGGGCATACGGCCGCATAGCGGATTCCGTACTTAATTTGACGAGGTTAGCAATGCCATCTGCCCCGGTAACCTGGGCGTACGTGTATAGACCGGCAACCCGGCTGGCTGCGGGCAGTTTTGTGTCAGCCGCTATTTTCCAGGCCATTTTTGCCATTTCTTTCGGGGGGCGGGTCAGCATTTCCTGCTGGGCGGCAAGACGGGCAGCGGCACTACCCGAATTTAGTAAACTGGCCAGTTTTTTTGCGGAGAGTTTTTTAAGATCAGGGAAGGCTTTGTAGGACCAGCTCTTAGGCACCATGCGCACCACAAACCCTTTGTTAGGATTGCCGGAATACCCCGCTCCATCCCAGGCCGACAGGTAGGCCCGGCCCGATGCGTCGATGTCTATGTCAGTAATCTGCGCCAGTTTTACGAATTCCTCTTCTTTCTGAGTGAAACTGGGTCCATCCGGTGTAACCCGGTGAATATAAAGCTGACTCCGGCCCCAGTCGGCCATCATGGGAACCTGATTATATCTGGCGGGCCAGGAATCATCGTCCAGAAACAGGGAACCTGTTCCCGAACCACCCCCTACATCGACTAATGCCGGAATAATTTCATCCGTAAAATGCTTGAACAGCATGGGATACCCGTACTCGCCCGATTGAATCTGATTACTGAACCGGATGTTCCAGCCCCCGCCATCGTTGGTATTACCCCGCGCAAACATATTCATGAACGGGTCGATGGCTACGTCGTAGATGTTGCGCAGGCCATGCGTATACACCTCCATCCCGGTACCGTCGGGACGAACGCGCACAACACCACCGCCCAGCATCGTCAGTTTTTTGCCCGACCGATCAACAGCATCGTAAAAACCGAAATCACCCACGGCAATGTAAATCCAGCCATCAATACCCATTCGGATGCCGTTAGTAGCGTGGTCTGTTCCCCGGCTTTTCAGAAAAGTGGGGTTACTGATATGTTCGATTAGGGGCCTGGAAGGGCCGTCGGCCAACCCGTCTCCGTTTTTATCGTCAAAAACCACGAGGTCCATGCCTGTTGCCAGCCCCGTTTTCTTCGAGAACATGGTATGCAGGACGAAAAGCTGGTCGCCAACGGGTAGAATACCACGCGGATTATCGACCGTAGCGAATTCGGTATGAGAATCCACTTTCCCGTCGTTGTCCGAGTCTATCAGTCGGATAATGCGCCCATTACCGGGTTTCTTGCCCAGCGAGCCAATCATATCTACCCCCACATAAACTGCTCCGCCGGGAGCCACGGCCAGACAGGCAGGACTGGGGACCAGGTCGGCACTGGCGAAGTTAGTGATGGAAAAGTCGGCGGGCCAGTTGCTGGCGTTGCGGAGTGAATCGGTCCGGTTCAGCACTGAATGGCTGGCCGCTTTCTCTACGCTGTTTTGTTCTGAATTATTCCATATGCTGAGGAGCAGAACGAGTAGAAAGGACAAGTGAAATTTCAGCATGTTGATTGGTAGGCTAACCCCCTGGTCGTGATATGTGAAATGCCGTATGACATCCTGTGGAGAAAGTATATCCGGGGCTTTCACTACCCATTCTACAGCAAAAAATAAGGACCGGTTTTCACCGCTTTGAAATCAAACTGTTTACCCAATGGGTAAAAGGATTTACCAGAAGATGATCTCAAAAGCGTCTCGCTGAGAGGAGCAAGGCAGAACGGCTCGTGTTGAGTGAGCCGCACCGGCGGATTGAATTCAATAACAGACTGCGCCAACGGCAACCTTATTTGACGGGCACTACCTTATCTTTTGCCAAGCCGATGGTAGTCATTTTGGCCGATCAGCTGCGATAGCGCATCAACATCAGCTTTTGTAATGCCTGTGTTGTCGAAGTCGAGGTCTTCCGAGAACCGCTGATTGTCGTGTACGATGCGCCGGCAGGTTCCACCCGCAAAGGAACCGGTCGGCGTACTCACTCTCATAGATGAGCTGGAGCAGCTTATGCTGCCAATACTCCCGCAGCATAAAGCGACTAACGTCAAAAGCTTCAGCCCTTTAGAAGCTTTTGACGTTAATCGCCCGATTTTCTAAATAGCCGTATGGGTCGAAGTGTTTACTCCGACTCATACGGCAAGATGCTTCACCCTTATTTCAACGGCTTACCAACCATGTCGAACATCAGGTCTTTACCGCCTACCTCAGCTTCGTACTTCTTCGTACCCGAGGCATCGACAATGATGGCCGCTTCCTTGATTTTCTTGCCCGGCATCTGTTTAGCCACGTAGTCACGGATGGCAGCTGGTAGCTCAGTCACAGCAATGTCGGTTTCGGTCTCTTTCAGGGCGCCTTTAGTGTCAAAGAGCAGCGACATGGCTTTGCCCTTTTCGGTAAAACTGGCTTCGTAGCCGCCATTTTCTTTATCCCACTTGAGGCCCTTAGCCTGAGGATACAATTTGGCAAACGTTGTTTTGGCCGCAGCCGGAACCCCTGCGTTCTGAGCATAGGTTGCACCACCGAGGGTGAGCGTAGCTAATAGCCCGCTTAACAGGTACTTCTTCATGAGTCGTTGTGTTTACTTGGGTTAATTGGTTAACCGAATCAAATGTAGAAGGCGATTATGGAGATAGTCTGTAGTTATAGCCAGCTGAGTACCACAGCACAGACCCGTTCGCTCCATATTTTACGTGCATCCTGGGTTTATCTTTTTTTTCTGAGAGTCAGTAAACCGGCAGATCAAAGCGGGGGGATTGTTGCGCTGCTCCCGGGAGTGGGCAAAATTGCTACGACTGGGTTAAGAAGTACCACTGTCTAAGACTACTATAAGTTATCAGAAATCCATAAAAATTTCGTAAACGGTAGGAACTCGTTCAGGAAGAGTACTGCCTGATAGCCAACACTGTAGTCAGTGCAGATGCTTTTTGGGGCTTTCCAAATCAGTCTTATTTATATAAGATAATTATAACTAATCGTCTTATATAAATTTCTTGTTTGATTATTATACCTTTTAAGTCTCGATAAATAAGTAGAATTTTGATTAACAGTGACAAAAAAATTGTGATTTATACCGAATAATATATTTTAACAAATTTATGCACCGATAAACTGGCATATTTTGTAACTATCTGAAAAATACAAGCAACCGTCAGTAGTATTTTCGGGGCATGCACCGCGCATGTATTGATTCCTCCCTTTTGGTCGAATTCTGGTATACTCTCTTTTAACCTTCTGCATCATGAACCAGTCCACGAGTAGTACGCACCTACATTTTGATTTGAGTTTTGTGCCAGCGAATGTCCCGGCCCAACTCCACGTCGGCTCTAAACGGATGCCCCTGATTAAGCATACGTCCGACAGTCTGCAACGGCACCGGGTGTTGAACACGGCCCTGCGTCTGATCCCCGACGAGTGCGTTACACATTACGTTGAGGATGTACTTCTGCCCACCCACGTCGTACAACTACTGCTGGTGACCACCCCGGCTACCACGCCGGAAGCCACCCTCGACACGCTCCTGCTGTCGATGGTACACATTCCCCGGACCTCGCGCGAGAAAACGCTTCAGCGACGCCTGGCCGAAACGCACCGCCACTGCGAACGGCCCCATCCGAAACTGGCGATGTACGGCGTGGAAGCAACCGCCACCAGCGATCCCGCCCCGATCATTGACGTGCACGATTTCAAAACGGCGATGGACGCGGCCATTTCCATTATTTTCCACCACGTAGAACTCGTCAACATTGGCGGAGACACGGCTGCCACGGTATCCAGCCTGATCGAATACGCGAACGGGGTCAGCGATCTAGCCATGCAAATTCTGCAACAGGCGCAGGCTAACCAGCAAAACCCCAACAGCCAAAACTGGGCGTTCGAGACTCCGTATCTGGATACGAATCTGAAACCAACCACGACCATGTTTTACAACTGGTCGGACACCACGAAAGAATGGATGACAGGGCCACTGCTGGATAGCATCAAACAGGCCAAAAACGATTCCTCGCTCCAGTCCACGGCCACCAATGCCGGGGTTTACACCGTGCAACAGGGCACTACCGTTGTGAACACGCCCCAATCGTCGGCGCAGGAGCGGGCCAAATTGGTAAGTGACGACAGTGATTACTGGACCGTGAATGACCTGACGCCCCACCACGGCTTTGAGCAGAGCGGCAGTCTGAGTTTCTCGAATGGTCAGTTCTCCCTCTCGTTTCTTAATAATTGGCTGCGCTGGCTATCGGGGTACGTCGAGTTCTACGGGCCCGATGGGAACCCCGTAAAGCCGGCCAACTGGCAGTCCATGGTGCCGGGCGGGCTGGCCGGTGTTTACGATACCGATACGCAGAAGTACGTGACGATTTTTTCGTCGGTGAACACCATTCTGGCGATTCCCGTCGGTAACACGCCTACGGCTTATGCCTTCCCCTGGCCGTCAAACGCGAGTTCGGTGCGGCTGCTGGCCGGTGGCATTGGCCGAACGGGGGGCGTTCAGGGGCAGGACGGCACCTACATTGGTAGCTGGCAGGGACACGTATGTACACCCGGCGCGATCATGACGGGTATTTTTAATTTTAGTCTGCCCACCATCTGCATGGTGGCCGGAGCAGCCGTGTCGCTTGGCCCGCTCAACAAGCTGGCACAAAACATTATTCCGTTTATTCTCGACATAGCCTCTGCCATTGTGAGCGGCCCGGTGTCGAGTGCGATTCAGGGGGGTAACACCACCACCGTGATGGTGGCCTTTGCCGACTTGATTCCCAAGTTGTTGATCGACTGCGTGCAATTGGCGGCCTGGCTATCGGCTGAAATTGCCGAAGGGGCTGCCGAGGAGGCCACCCCGGTTGTGGGCTGGATTGCGTTGGCCATCTCGGTCGCGTCGGACGTGGCTCTGCTGGTCGAAACGTCGGTGGAGGTGGCCTGCTCACCCGCCACGTTCGAGATCGTGGCTTCGCGGGCTATCGATGCTCAGTGGACCATATCGCCCGATGTGAATCACCAGAATACGTGGCCGTTAGAAGCTACGCACTACGAAGTACTGGCCACCTACAAAGATGGCACCTCGCGCTCAACGACGGGTACTCTGGACGCATCGCCCCAAACGGGCCCTATTACAGTGTATTTCAACAAACAGAATCAAAATCGCCTGCCCGCCGGGGGAGACGTGCAGTTCACGGCGAAGTTTTTCTCCAGTACGGGCTGGCTGGCGGGGGCTGCTACCACGGCATTTATCAGTGCCGACGTAGTGGGCAACCTGCTGACAGTGCCGCAGATGGCGATTACCGAAAATCAGGTTCCGCTGACGGCGAGTACCGTTTATCAGTTCGACCAGAAGCTGGTATATGATGCGGGTACGAATGCACACGCCTGGTCGAAGGCGGGGGGGGCACCAACGGCTACGGTGAAAGACCTGAGCAGCAGCAACCTGGGAAACAACCTGGCGCAGTTGGTCAATATTACCGTTGGGCAGGCAACCAGCGAACTGGGCTACACCTGGCAGGCATCGGGGCAAAACATCCCGCTGGAGGGCAGCGGCCCCGGTACCAACAGCGGGCAGATGTTTACTTTTCAGGGTATCGACGTTCGCACGAATCCGGACGACGCCCTCCAGTTCGTACCGGCTGGCTTTCCGGCCAAACCCCTGCTGCTCTTCGCACGGAACGGAACCCCCGGTAGTACGGGTAGTAATTTTTACGTGGATCCCCGCAACGGCCTTTATCACCTGCGGCAGGTTATACTGAACGGCAGCACCTCGCCGTTCGACCTGGCGACGGGGCAAAGCTGGGGCCGCTTCAACGAGCAGATCGACGCGGCTGTGGTGCACCCGGCGGGCTTCGTGGTGGGCGTAAACACGGCCAACAGCAAACTCGAAGTGCTGAAACTGGGGGCTACATCAGTGGCCGATGCCGACGCGCCGTTTGCCAATCTCTTTGCGGGCTACGGCACCCGGCCCGGCCTGCTGCACATTCCGGTGGGCATTGCCGCCACCCCCAATACGGGCGTGGTGGTGCTGGAAGCCGCCGACTCGAACCTGACCGGGGCCGAAGCCCGGCTGCAGTCGCTGGATTTGCTGGGCAACCCGGCACCCATTTTTGCGGGTGGCACAACGTCCATTGCCCCCCTCAAGGCCGAGTCGGTACCGGTAACGCTGCTCGACGTCGCCGTTGAGTCGAAGGGGTTTATCTACGTCCTGAAATACCTCGGCGACGGGTCCAGCGTGAACGACTACCGGCTCGATCTCTACAGCCCGGATGGTTCTTGGCTCTCGCAGACGGCGGGTATTTCGTCGGCGAAGATGGACGTGGATCTCTGGCGGACGCTCTACACCCTCAATTTCGAGACGATGACTAAACCCGGGGGGGGGCGCACGGAGCCGTCGGTAAGCATCTGGCTCCCCTCCACGCCTTCGGTGGCCTGACCAATCGCATTTTTCACCTTTAACTTCTTCCTCCAAATGGCTTCTTTACAGGGAATTACGCTCGCCATTTCGCCGAGTGGCATCCAATACTTCGCTAATGTGCTGCTGGCCAGTAACATTGCCACAGCACTGCAGAACCTCAGCCCGCCCAGCAAAAGCATCCCGATAGGCAATATCATGCTCAGTTCGGGGAAATACTCGAGTAGCTGGGCTGAAAACGTGCAGGTGTCGCTCTCCAATGGGAAACTGGTCGGTTTCAGTCCTACGTTCCAGACGCTCTCGCAGGGCAGCAACGGACAGTTTACGATGGTGTTGCAGGCCAGTAAATTCAGTGCTGCCTACAACTGGAACGAGACCTACCAGTATCAGATTTGCGGCATGCTGGGTTGCCGTGACTATGGTTCGCCTACCAATAACAACTACAATTATTCGGTGGGTATCGGCTCCATGACCATTACGGTCGTGTTCCAGTTTGCCTACACCAACAATGCCTGGTCGTTTACCCTGGTCAGTGCCACGCCCGATGCCACCAGCCTGTCGCCCAATGTGCCGTCGGGCAGTGTCGTCAACGATGAGCAGGTGTCGGGCTGCTTCACCACTACGTTCAGCGATGCAACGAAGCAGGCCGTACAGTCCATCGACTTCGGCGGTCCCATCAATTCGCTGCTCGGCCCGTTGTTCGGGGCTATTCCATCCACCGGCGAATTAACGCCGGATATTACCTTCAACTTTCCAATGGGTCCTGCCGGGCTGACGTTTCCCGGCGACAGCGGCATCGTGACGGGCGTGACGGGCGACACCAGCTATAAGGGCGCCGAATACCCCGGTACCAACCCACCCACGCTGTCCGTGCCACCCGTGCCCACCAGTAGTCACCTGAACTACTATGCCTCGGACTACACCTTCAATTCGTTGTTCTGGGCCTTTTTCCAGGCGGGGTCTCTGGTTACTACGGCCACGGCGGGTAACATTCCCGATCCGGCGGCCCTCAACACCAGCAACTACAACAACACCCCGCTTCAGGCCCTGTACACCGCCTACCCCAACGTGCCGATGACAGCCAGCCTGAAAGCACTGGCCGCCCCAACCGTGACGTTCACCTCCGTGTATGACCTGACGCCCACGAACATCACGGCGTTGGTCAATCAGCTACCCCCCGCCGTGTACACGCAACTGGCCGGGGCCGAGGGCGTGTATATGAACGAAGCCAGCTTTTTTGCCAGTCTGACCAACGCCCTCGGTGTCAGCGATGCCGGCCTGTACAAAAGCGTCATCGAGGCCGTTGCGCTGGTGGTTGGTGCCGTAGTGACGCACACCAATCAGGTGGTGCTGAACGTGGTGTCTAACGGGCAGACGATTCCGGTCATTACGTTTGACCTGACCGAAACCGACGTACTCCAGGGGTTCAAACTGGGTATCACCGGCACGACCCAAACGCTGCAGTTTGCCTTTCAGATTGTTCCCGCACTGACCAAGACGACCTTCGTCAGTTCAACCCTCCAGGGCGTCAACGGGGGTGATTTTGCCTTCATCTGGAACTGGGTATTGCAGAGCGTATATGCTACGGTGGTAGCGAAGATGGGCCAGGCCGGCGTGGCACTCCCGCGTATCCCGGGCTTTAGTTTTCTGTTCGATCAGGCCACGATAACCCTCGAAACCGGTTACGCCAGCGTCCTGACCGATGTGCAGCACGTTACCGACCCAGGGGTGATGTACCTGATGTCGAAACGGTTGATTCAGTTAGGGGATGCCGTTGTACTACCCGGTACGCGCCGACGTATGCCGGCAGCGTATTGACGATTTGTTTTCCTACCCTTTGTTTGTCCGCCCATGCAGTTTAACGGTAAATACACGTTTTTATCTACCAATTCGGTAGGGCCACAGCTTTACCTGACCTCGTCGAACAGTAGTGGCATGACCTACCCAACGGTGTCAGCGGTTCAGGCAACGGAAATTGAGCGATGGATCACGTACCTGAACAACGACGGATCGCTCACGATTCAGATGGGCGACAACTACCTGCTGAGTGCCGAGGAAAGCGTGGGCTGGGTAACGGGAACCACCGACCGGGCAAAAGCCTACCCGTTTCGGTTAGTGGTGCAGCCGGGGGGTGAGTTGCTGTCGCTGGAGATTTACATAACCGACACCAGCCAGTGGCAACCCGTCCGGTACGGCTTCAGCAACACGGTACCGACCTACCTGGTTTTCCCGATTGCCGGGGGAAATACGCCCAATGGAACGTCGTACACGACCTTTACGCCAACCCTGATAACGCCGTCGCTGGCGACCATTCAGCAATCGAAAAATGCGAAAGGATTTGATTTTCAGAACGTTGATCTGACCGGGGCCGACTTCAGCCAGGTTGATTGCACCGGGGCCGATTTCACGAACGCCATTCTCGACGGCGTCAATTTCAGCGGGGCTACGCTGGCTGACGCCCGGTTTATTGGGGCTTCCTTCAACCAGACAAATCTGAGCGGAGCCATTCTGGACGGGGCCAACTTCAGTGGGGTCAACCTGAGTACTGCCCAGTGGGGCCAGGCAATCAGTGCGCAACGTACCAGTTTTGTGGGCAGTACGGTGGTAGGCTGCCGCATCGGGTCGGGGAGTCCGGGGGTGAACGCCAACTTCGATCAGGCCGATTTTACCGGGGCTGTTTTCACCGGCTCCGACCTCAGTTATGCCGTACTGACCGATACCACCCTGATCGACGCCGTATTCGTGGGGGCTATTTTGCAGGGTGTCAATTTCAGTCAGGCCCAGCTCGGCGGTCTCTCCAAAACGGCGGCTGCCGACCTGAGTTACGCTTATCTGCCGAACGTCAATTTCACCAAAGCCAACCTCTTCGGGGTTAGTTTCGCCTTTGCCTCGCTTTTTGGGGCCAGCTCCTCCCTGAGTAATGCTGCCACGCTCGAGCAGACCGACTTCTCGAATGCCTATCTGGAGGGGATAAACCTGGCCGGGGCGTCGTTGCAGGGAGCTAAATTCAATCATGCCTGCCTGGTAAACGTAAATTTCACGACGGCTAACCTGTCGCCAACGCTCGACGGCAGCACCATCACGTCGCTGGCAGATGCCTGTTTGCAGGGGGCCATTTTCTCCCAGGCTAACCTGAGTAACGTCGATCTGACCAACGCCACCGTAGCACCGGTGCGGGGTCATCTTAACGTGCGTTACTGTTATCAGCATAGTGGGCCGTTTCCACCCCCGCCAGATGTTGAACCCCTCAACTATTCGCCCACCGTTGGGCTGGACCTGACCTCCATGTCAGCAGGCACCATTTGCCCCAATGGACTGACGGTAGCGGCCAACCAGCAGTTGGGCCATTCGCTCCAGCAGATGCTGACCGTAACCAGTCCCGCCACGCAATGGGTACCCGTCAGTTGCTACCTGCCGGGCCAGACAACGTACCAACCACTACCGAAATCCTCGCCAGACGTGGTCATGGCAACGGCAAACGTGGCGTTGCGAGTCTGCTCGCTGCGTCACTTCCGAAACCTGCGCCGACTGGCCGACGACCCGGCTACGCAGCAATACCTGTTTGGAGGCCGAACCCTGACAGACCAGGATATCAGGGCGCTTATTCACTATTATCGGCTCCGGCACCAGCAGACAGGATACTCAACCTGGCCCGCCTACCGCCTTGCCGACGGTGCGTTCATTGGTGTTTGTGGTCTGACTCAGAATCAGGAACTGGATGGTGTAGAAATCAGTGTGGCCATAGTCCCCGAATTCAGGGGGAACCCTTTGGTGAAAGAGCTGTACCGGGCGGTACTGCATTACGGCTTTGCCCGATTAGAGCTACCCGTCATATACGCCCCGATCAGCCCCAACAATTTAGCCGCCAACGCCTTCGCGGTTGCAATGGGCTATCGCCTGCTTCGGAAGGGAAACGTAGATGCCTTGGAAGAACACAACCTCTACGCCATTACGGCTGATGAGGCACAACAGGCAGTTAGCCAGCAATTTTCATGGCTGCGGTAAAATACCATCGACTATTCTGCTTCCATCAATGTCCACAAAGCCGTCGGTACATTTAGATCATTGTTCGGGAACAGGGCGGACTCCCAGTTGGCACCTATACCCACCGGGAAATGCGTTTTGGCCCCACACCCTGTTGCTATGGTGTTTCTCAAATCCTGGTTCAAACAGCTTCTAAGCGCAATTTCCTGCCCAGTCACCTGTAAAACCCCTTATGGAATTGATATAGGTGATGGTTGAGCGGGTAGATTTTCAGTTTTTAAGGTGTCGTGCCTGACTAATCGCCAGCGTACCGGCTCCCGGCTGCGCCCAAAATGGGGGGCAGCCGGGAGCCGGTACGCTGGTGAGAATAATACAGCTTCCTTCATAAGCTGACTGGCGTTTCACGGCGCTTTCTGCCACAGTAGGTCACGCGTTAACAGATATGTTTGGCGATCTTCCGGTTCGAGGCAGGCCAGCTGCACCCATCCGTTCCCAAACAGTTTTTGCAACACCGGCTGGGTTAGAATAACGGAATCCAGCAACGTGCGGGGGGCATAGACTACGGTCATCAACCGTTGGGGCTGATGATAGGCAAGCCGGTCACTGGCATACACAGATTGCAAGGGTAGGCCGGTCATCAGGTCGCTTGAATTCCCTTGCATGATGCCGATTTTACCGGTGATATTCTGCGTTATTTTGCTGCCACTACCAAAAGCTACATTATCCAGTGTAGAAAACAGGTATTGCGTATTGATCCACTGGGCTACCACCATAGGCGCCGTGAGAATCGTGGTGAGTGATGTACCCGTTGGATCCTGGGTATAGTCGTAGGAGTGCAGAAAAGAGCGCCCTTTCAGATTCAGGGCCGCAGTCAGGTCACGCGGGCCGACAATAAAGGCCGCATTACGGGCAAGTCCCCACTCCGGACGGACCTGGGCCCAGTCCTGCGACCGTAGCCGGGTTTGCGTTCCTCCATCACCACGGCCAGCGGATTTCTGCATCTGTTTAAGCCGCTCGACGCTGTTGGCCTGCCGCGCTTTTGCCAGATTCCGGGTCAACTTCTGACACGCTTCGGATGAGGCATTGCCATAGAGCGTAACGTCATCTGTGGTTGTATTGTGCTCAGCAGCAATAAACTGAGTGGTGTCAGGTATCAGAATTCCCTTTTGGAGAAGATACGCTCTGACCTCACTCGTATTGAGAATTCCCGCCAGAATACGGGCGTTGGAGGCTCCATGCCGTCCCCCACAGGCTCCGCAGTCAAGTGCCGTAGCATAGGCATTGTTCTGGGTGGCACTACCATGTCCACACAATACGACCAGTGGGGCAATATGGTGGGTAAGTCCCATTAGCCGCAATGCCCCTTCGGCAAATGCACATTGGTCGGCCAGCGGAAGCGTATCGAGTGATGGCTCTACGGCCACCGTTTTTCGCATGGACTGTATGGCGCTGCTCCTGAGCCCGGACGCAATGCCGGGGGCCAGGCTGCGTAATCCCATCCATATACCACTGGCTACCCCCAGCGTCTCTACCAGCGCAAAGGGTGTAGTGAAGGTGTATTTCAGGGATTGATAGAGCTGCTTGAGTTTGGTCAGACGAACGTAACCCGTGCGATCATTCTCCTTTTCGGCCTGACTACCGCAGGGCGATTCGTAGACCGTATGTTTGGGGGAGAGTAGCACCGGACAGGAAGCATAGGATTCACCCGTTACGGTATCGGTGATCTGAACCGGGATACCAAAGAAGCCCGCAAAACCCAGCGTCTGGTAATCGCCCGTAGCTTCCACTGCCCGGCGAAATGACTCCGAACGGACATCGATACAAAATACAAGCTGTGCTTCGGGTGTACGTGGTTCTTCCAGCGGCTGGGCGGCCAGTTGCTGCAGTAGTGGCAAACGGTAGCTGCTTTCGGCTTGCTGGATTTGGTCCAGTGCGTTTGGTTCTGACTGTGCCTGTTCCAAAGCCTGCTGATGCCAGGTCAATAACGTTTTCGCTTCCGGCCATAACAGCCGGGTGATGATGAGCCGTATGGCCAGATACTCGATCTGGGTAACCGGATGGGGATGATCGGTATCCAGCCCCGCCCAGTCGGTGCGGTACCGGATATAAGATGCCCAGCCTGGTAGGGTGGTGAGCAGGAGGGTTAGGAATTGCGTATGTTCATCGGTAGTAATGCCTAACTGAAGCAGGTACTCCCGGATGGCCTGTTCTGGGTTTTCGGGCAGGGTAGTTAACCATTCCTGCTTCTGCTTATTATTGTCATGCAAGTCGGTATCATGAATGGCCAGCTGTCGCCAGGCGGTGTACAGCCCGGCATGGCGTAGGGGCATGGGTAGGGTAGCCTGCCCATCGTCAACATACGCCTGTATCCATTTAATGGTTTGACGGTTGACGGCTTCCATCGGCCCCGGTAAAGAAGCCCGCTGGAAATAGGTACTTCCCAATAGCATGGCTTCTTCAACGGGTAACTCCTCCAATCCCTGGAGGGGATTGACGGCAATCAGGTTCTTGAGTGGCCAGAATGGTGCTATTGTTTTGAAACTATGCGCAACCTGATCGGACAACTGGGCAGTATCCAGATGTTCTGCCTGCTGTACGATTGGGTAGTCTGGCAGGTAGTCTGGTTTAGTCACAACGGCTATGTTCATGATGTGTAGACTTATTGATAGTGATAGTGGTTGCGGTGTGTCGTTATGGTGTCAGGATGGGGCTGACTCGCATTGAGTGCCGTCACGTATCCTTTCAGGATCCAGGGCGCAGGTGAGGCTGCTTTCGCCGGCTTTTGGAGGAATAGCCTGTACAGCCAGGCCAGCGTAAGGGCCAGCGTACCAGCTATATGAAAGCCATTCAGGGCTTGTGGCTGCATCAACTCCATTGGTGCCAGAATCCACGTGATTAGCTGTACGCTGCCCCCATATACGAGTCCGAAAAGCCCCGTCCCGACGAGTGCCACTGGTAGCGTTCGTAGCGGTTTGGGCTGGAGCATTGGCAGCGCGAACTGACTCGCGGCCAGAAAAGCGACGACGTTCAACACGAGTGTCGTATCGCCCGTTAACCAGGCTTTACCACTGGAAACGGCGAAGCTGAAACTGCCGGCTAACCCGCACACAAGGGCAAGAATAAAAGCAACGGATGTGGGCGGATAGCCCTGGTCTACGCGTTTTTCCCGGGCCGCACTTCCACTGGACAGGAATAGATAGGCTTTGAACATGCCATGCCAGACCAGATGGGCAACCGCTGCCGGGAACAGGCCTAATCCACATTGCACGAACATAAAGCCCATCTGGCTCATTGTGGAACAGGCAAGCATCCGTTTTACATCCGGCTGTAGCAGTTTCCATAACGTACCCAGCAAAGCGGTACAGAACCCAATGACGGCAATGAACGTCAGCAGAAACGGACTTTGCAGATAGAGTGGCGCAAAACGGACGAGTAAAAATCCTCCTCCGTTTATGAGGCCTGCGTGCATAATGGCCGAAACCGGCGTGGGAGAATTGAGTGAGCTAAGCAACCAGCGGTGGAAGGGCCATATGGCTGATTGGGTCATTGCCCCGATGAGCAATAAGACCAAGGCCAGCAGCAGGGTGGGGGAAAGCGTGTGCTGGTGAAGCAGGGCCTGGATGCTGGTTTCAGCCGTTGTCATATAAAACAGTCCGAAAGCACCGGCGACAGATATGGCTCCCAGGCTGAAGTTTTTTGTCGCCAGCAGACCGGCGGATTTTGCGGCTTTCCAGCCCGGTTTGTGAATCATTAGCTGAACCAGCAGCCAGTTACTCACGCACCAGGCTACCAACAGGAGGATCAGATGATCTGCACTGACCATAACCATGACCGAACTGATCAGTAAAGTAAGCCGGATAAAAAACGTTCGATACTGACTATCTCCTTTTAGATACCGGTAAGCAAAGCTGCCAACGCATAAACCAATGAAGGCAACCAATACGATCATGGTCATGGACAGCCTGTCGAAATGAAAAAGTTTATCGGGTACTGAAAAAGTCATTAGCGGGCATGTTTATAAGTTATCTTTGTTTTGCTGCTCAAAAGTATTAGCTATTCTAATAGTAGAAAAACTAAAAAATTTAATACCCTCCATTAGAAATTCTTATGAACATTGATACCATAGCCTTACAGTGTTTTATCGCCGTTGCGGAAACGGGTAGTTTTACTAGGGCGGCTGAACGGGTAGGTCGCACGCAATCAGCTATTAGTCAGCAGATGACCAAGCTGGAGTACTTATTGGGGAAGATGTTGCTGGTGCGTGGTAAAGCGTTCACGTTAACGCCTGAAGGGGAGATTTTTCTGGGGTATGCGCGTCGGATTTTTGCGCTTCACCGGGAAGCACTGGACCGGTTTAAGGAACCGGAGCTCGAAGGGGAAGTAAGATTTGGCCTTCCCGAGAATTTTGCCAGTGTTTACCTATCAGAGGTGTTAGCTAATTTTTCACGCATTCACCCCAGAATATTACTCAACATCGAATGCGATTTAACCCTCACGCTATTTGATCGTTTCAAAAAGAATGAGTTTGATCTGGTCTTAGTGAAAATGAACCGGCCTGAGGACTTTCCCAACGGCCTGCATGTATGGTCGGAGCCACTCAAATGGGTAGGGGATGTAAGCCTGATTGACGTTGAAAAACCCGTTCCGCTGGTCTTAGCTCCGCAGCCCTGCGTATATCGCGCTTCTGCTATCAAGTCACTTGAGCAGGCGAGTCGGTCCTGGCGACTTGTCTTTTCCAGTCCCAGCTATGCCGGGGCTGTTGCGGCTGTGAGGGCGGGTATGGGTATTTCGGTTATGCCCCAAACAATGATTCCTGAAGGTTTACAGGCCATTGATGCTTCTTTGCTGCCAACATTAGCTGATACGCACATATCGTTGATCAAGCATACGGCTGACAATTCGGCGATCAATACGCTGGAAGAGTTTGTCCTTCAAAGACTTAAACATTGACGTCAATTCGTAACTATCCGCTCGTTTACCGTCAGGGTTAATGTTACTTTGCCCGTGACACGTTTTTTTTCGTTTGTAGTCAAAGACACGTATTTAAAGGTATACCAATTGTAAGCATACCATCATGTAATCGGGCATAGTGTATTCCCGTACCACGTAACCGCTGAAGACTAACTGACCATAAGACCATAAGGGGAATCATAAAATCGAAGCATCTCCCAAACCGTCCCCGGCCTGAAAAGAAAAATCCCCAACAGTCTGTTTACCAAGCTGTTGGGGATTAGAACTGTAGCGGGGAGCAGGACGCAACGTACTTAATTCGCCTATTCTGATAACCCGCCTTAAATGTCCTGTATTATAGCCTACTTAGTTGCATAGCAGCGTTTTAGGATAGATTGCGAATTAGGGGGGATTAGGTAGGATTAAAATAAATTAAGCTATTCCGTCCCCTTTCCGTCCCCCGATGCTATTTTTGCCTATCATTTAATCAGCTGATTCAGACCGTTACCGGCCACCTGGCTAACATGGCTGAACTACGGGCAACCTTCGGATGCTTTGACAATGTCACCGGCTACGTTAACACAGCGTCGAAGAACGAGTAACAGCCACCAGCGCGAATAATCACCAGCCCCGGCCCGAAAGGTTCGGGGTGGTGGTTTTATCGAGTACGATTCATAAAGTTGACCCGCCTATTAGTCTCGTGGTGCTTAGTTGCACTATATATGTTATCTCCGCTGATCTAGAATAAGTTGTCTCCTTTTGTAACCTTCCGTTATGAAACGACCATCCACATTATGCCTTAACTCAGCAATAGTTTGTGCAACCTTTTCAAACGAGTCATATATGATGTACTCAATAAAGTTGATTGCCAGCTTGGTAGCTATGTATGTTTTTTCAACTTTGGCCTGTCTTTCATCTTCACCACTAACTAATCTCATTTTGATTTCACTTTCAATCATTAGCAATCCGTCCTTCTCCATGGAGTATATGAGAGGTAGTTCCGATTCCTGTTCGAATAGGTTACCGAAGCTTAAATCACTCAGTCTATAAATTATTTGGGCAACTTCGTCAATGTAATGTGTTTTGATTGAAGTTATTAGTATCGCTATATCAAGCATCTCTATATAACTGATTAACCCCTTCTGTAAAGCATTGACAGCCCTGGCCAGAAGTATCGGCTTGTCAATTGCATCATAGCGATCAATATATACAATAAGTTGCTCCCCTAACTTTTTCTTAGCCTTTTCGTCGTTCTCATATTTTGACCAAAAAGCTAATCGCTCCTCGTCTCCCATGCTATCTATATTTTCCAGAAACAAAACCAGTTTCTTATAGAAGATACCGTCTCGGATACTAATTCCAGCATTATATAGCTTAAGCACACTACCTAAAGCAGGAATCTCTCTCAACGGGCTATCGTCGAGATTGCTATCTAACACTACCTCTAAGCAATCAGCAATGACCTCCTTTATCGGGTTCGCAGTTTCCTTTCTCATATCTATCGTGTATACCCGGCCTCATCCGCCCCCCAAACCGTCCCCTGCCTGAAAAGAAAAACATACAATTACTTAAATATTAAGCAGTTGTATGAAAAGTTATTGCGGGTGATGGTCTAAGGTAAGAGAGCCCAATATCAAGTGAAGTTTATTTTACGGGTTTCTAATGGCGTACGATATTCCACCTGATATCTCTGAAACCATTCTGATATTTCTCTTCTATACTCAGGAACTACTTTAAAGGCCATCAACTCCACGTATAGCATGGAAGTTAACAATGCGGTTTGAGTAACTACTTCATGGGCTTCTGTCATATTCCTGATCTGAATCATCGCCCCTAACCCGTCCTTACCTCTAACCAGTACGTTGGTTGACAAACCAGTTCCGTGAATTGGGTTGGACCAAGATTTATAAAAAGATTCGTACCAATCCAGCTTTTTAAGCTTCTTAGCCAACCAAAGGACCGAGACGGGCCCCTGAAAAAGGGAGTACCACTTGATTTCTGCCTTAGGCTTCGCCTTAACTAATTCCAAATACTCCTTCCGAACGTCTTTGTATATTGGTAGGGCTACTATCTGCTCGTAGCTTTTTAGCATTGGACCAGCCTCTGGAAATGTAGATAAGCCTTTGAAAGACGGGCCAAAATTCTCGAGATCCTTTTTAAACGCTTCATTCTCCTTTGTACCAGGCGTAAGTCTTCGATAATAGCTTAGTTGCCGGTAACGATCAACTATCATGAAACAAGCAGCCCGACGCGTCCGGTCCTTTTCAAGCATATATTCCAAGCTCAAGTATGCTTCGAGTAAGGCTCTAAGGTGAACTTTACAGGGTACCGCAACACCTGCTTTTATTTGCACAGAAATTGCATCGATCAACTCTAGAATATGGCGGAACAACAACGGGGCGGCCATGTCTATTTCTGTGCCTATTTCGACTTTAGATTTCCCCTGATATAAAGACCACTTGAGGATGTGGGTACCGAAGCAAACGAGTTCGTGCAACGCATCATGATAGAAATCCATGTACTGTTGAACCTTGGTATCCATTGGAAGGGGCAGTATGTCTTCAACTGGCTTAGTCATATGAAACAATCAAGAATTTTAATTGTACGCAGGCTATTAACTGATACCGTCCCCGGCCTTATCCGTCCCCCAAACCGTCCCCTCCCTAAAAAGCAAAACACCCAACCGCTTAGATATTAAGTAGTTGGGTGTTAAAGTTGTAGCGGGGAGCAGGATCGAACTGCCGACCTTAGGGTTATGAATCCTACGCTCTAACCATCTGAGCTACCCCGCCGTATTTGTGCCACAAAAGTAGGTAAAAATCGACTGTCCGCAAAATAGCCTGGTTGACATTGGCAAAAAAAATCGTTTACCTTTGCCGATACCCACCTTAGCACTTCGGACTATGGAAAAAATGAAATTTATAGCTGAATATGAGCTTCGGGCATCGCCTAAAATGCTCTTTCCGTATCTGAGTACCGCGTCGGGGCTTTCGCAGTGGTTTGCGGCCAAAGTCAACACTATGCCCGAACAACGGTTCGATTTTCAGTGGGATAATGAGAGCCACGTTGCCCGTCAGGTATCTATGCGGCAGAATAAGGGCATCCGGTTTGAGTTCGTTGATACCATCGAGAACGGCTCCGAAAATAACTATGTCGATTTCCGTATCGATCAGTCTGAGCTAACTCAGGCCACGTTTCTACGCATTACCGACTTCTCTACCAACCCCGACGAAGATGACCTTCAGGACCTCTGGGACGGACTCATCGACAAACTCAAGGAAATTGTTGGCGGTTAAATTTTGTTAATGAACAATGTACAATGGGAAATGTGTGATGGGTAAGTCGTTATAAAGGCGTAGTACCCGGTACTGTACATGGTTCATTGGTCATTAACATGAAGAAAATAGATAAACTGGTACTTGGCTCCTTTGTGGGCCCCTTTGTGCTGACCCTCGTTGTAGTCATTTTTATCTTTCTGATGAGGCTTCTCATGTTTTACATTGAGGAGTTTGTGTCGAAGGACCTCGATCTGGCCACGTTTGGCCGTCTCCTTTTTTACTTCGCCCTGCTGACCGTACCGACCGCCCTGCCGCTGGCGTCACTACTGTCGTCACTGATGACGTTTGGCAATCTTGGCGAGTTTTTTGAACTCACAGCCCTTAAAAGTGCCGGTATCTCGCTCACCCGCGCCATGCGCCCGCTGCTGGTGGTGGCTGTTTTGATGATTGGCTTCTCATTCTGGTATAATAATATAGTGTCGCCCTGGGCCAACCTGAAAGGGTATAGTCTGTTGTATGATATCAAAACGGCGAAGGCATCCCTGAACCTTAAAGAAGGTATTTTTTACAATGACCTGCCCGGCTATAGTATTAAGGTAAACGAGAAAATAAAGTCCGGTAACAAGCAGGGTACCAACGGCGATCTGCTGAAAGGACTGGTCATTTACAAACACGCATCGGGTAGCATGGAAGCCGGTAACCGGGAGGTTATTCTGGCCGATTCCGGGCGGATGTACACCAGCCCTGACCGCTCGTATCTGGTCTTTGAACTTCATAATGGCAACGACTACCAGGAGTACACAGACAACAGCACCGTTACGTATACCAGTAGCGGTGCAAAGCAGGGTGGTCAGTTTATGCGCAATGGCTTTAAAGATTACCGGCTCGTAATCAGTCTGGAATCGTTTGGTATTAAGCGTACGGATGAGAACCAGTTTCAGTACCACGAGTACATGAAGGACCTGGACGAACTGGCCACCCTGACCGATTCGCTGCGCAAAGACTTTAAAGCCACCAGTCTGAACGTAGCCAGTACGTCGAGGCAGTACTACTCGTATCAGTTTAAGGATAACCTGGCTTTGAAGACGAAAAAAATCACGGATGGCAAGTGGGTCGATAGTCTCCTGAGGAAGCAGAAAATTGCGCGGCCCGAACTGGTGCAGTCAGCCCTGAGTCAGGCGCAGAATATCCTGAACTATGCCAGCTCGAACGTAACGTATCTGGAAGAGAAAGAAAAAACGGTGTGGCGATACCAACTCGAGAGTCACCATAAATTTACCCAGTCCGTCTCTATTTTTATCATGTTTCTGATTGGTGCGTCAATGGGAGCTATCATTAAAAAAGGCGGATTTGGGCTACCGGTGCTGATTGCCATCGTGTTCTTTATCTTTCTGTACGTACTGACCATCATAGGCGACAAGTTTGCCAAAGATGGCGTTATTCCGGTTTGGCTGGGGGCATGGCTGGCCAATATTGTGCTGTTGCCGTTTGGTCTGTTCCTGTTGCAACGTGCCCGGCACGACTCCCGGTTGTTCGATAAAGATGTTTACATCATTGCCTGGGAGAAATTCAGGAGAAGATTCTTAAGCCGTCAGCCGCCAGTAGTCAGTAGCTGACGCGTTGAACACGTGGGAAACACCAGCCTGCGTACTGGCGTCGAGATTTTTGTGGACGAGATGTCCGCGCTGGAAAGGCACCGGGCCATTCATGTCTCGTTCACGTTTGTTGCGCTGGATGAACAACGGAACCCCATTTCTGTTCTAGTATAAAACACTCTGTATCTGTCTATTTAAAAAAGGCCGATACGGAAGGTCAGGTACCGGCGTCAATTCTGGACGAGTACACAGAATGGGTTTGTATCCAAGAACAAATCGGGCACCGGTTCCGTCTGATTCCGTCCAAAGACCAATATCCGCTACAGACCTTAACTGACACATAAGAAAATACCTAAAATTGCCTATATGTCCCCCATTATGAAGTCCCGCCCTGCCCGCGGTCTGGCTAACCAGGAAAAGTCTGGCCCGATTGTGCAAATACCTCTGCTGTGCTGGGACATAGCCCATCCCTTGTTGGGCAAACATCAGGAACTGGCCAATGACCTTAATTCTTTCGCGAGGCTGGCAGCAGACCTGGACTGGCAGTCGATGCCGGAACTTCGGCATCCGCTGAAGGATGGGCAGACCGTTGTCGTGACGGATCGGTCCAGCCGGGTGGTTTGGGTAAGCCGTGGTTTCAGCCGCCTGACAGGCTACCAACCCAGTGAGATGCTGGGGAAAACGCCGGCTCTGCTGCAGGGTCCGCTTACCAATACAACTACCCGCGCGTTTGTTCGTCAGCGACTGGCCCGTTGCGAGCCTGTGACGGCCACGATTCAGAACTACCGAAAAGATCGAACGCCTTACTGGTGCCGAATCAGTATCGATCCGCTGTACAACAAGCAGGCTGAATGCACGCATTTCATGGCTATTGAAGAGGAACTTCTGAAGTGAAGGTATCCGGCTGAACAGTAATGCGCATGGCATGACCAATCGTTTTTTTCTTATCTTTGCACCCAAATTCAAATTTTTCACTAAATTTTTGCTGTCTGAAGATGTATTTAACGACCGAAAAAAAGCAGGAGATTTTCTCCACGTCGGGCCGCACCCGGAGTGCTAACGACACCGGCTCGGCAGAATCCCAGATCGCGCTGTTTACCTACCGGATCAGTCACCTGACCGCCCACCTCAAGGTTCACAAGCACGATTACAGTACCCAGTTGGGCTTGTTGAAACTGGTTGGTAAGCGTCGGCGGTTGCTGACGTACCTCACGAACAAAGACATTACCCGATACCGGTCCATTATTGCCGAGCTTGGTCTGCGGAAATAACCAGACTGCCGTCACCAAAAAGGGAATCTGCCTGACAGTAGATTCCCTCATTTTTGTCATTTATTCCTTAAAGGGTTACTTGCTGATGCGAGGTTGCTGCGGTGAGAAAGTAAGTTGCTGTTACGCTGTCTGAACGAGTCTTAAAATCTGATGTATGTTTGAAATTACCACGCAATCCGTTGCGCTGCCCGATGGGCGGGAGATTACCATTGAAACCGGGCATCTGGCCCGCCAGGCCGATGGTGCTGTTGTTGTTCGCTTAGGCGATGCGATGTTGCTGGCCACCGTCGTTTCCAGCAAAGACGCCAAAGAAGGTGTCGATTTTTTACCCCTTTCCGTTGATTATCAGGAAAAATTTGCGTCGGCAGGCCGTATTCCCGGCAGTTTCCAGCGTCGCGAAGGCCGTTTGGGTGATCACGAAATCCTGATCAGCCGCTTAGTTGACCGTGCGCTGCGTCCCATCTTTCCTGCTGATTACCACGCCGATACGCAGGTGATGATTACCCTCATCTCCTCAGATCCTGACGTACAGCCCGACGCCCTGGCCGCCCTGGCTGCTTCGTCGGCACTGGCCGTGTCGAACATCCCGTTTAACGGACCGATTTCGGAAGTACGCGTCGCTAAAATTGATGGCCAATATCACATCAACCCCAAAACCGCCGATATCGAACGGGCTACGATGGATCTGATCGTGGCCGCTACCGAGAAAGACATCTGCATGGTAGAAGGCGAGATGAGCGAGTGCCAGGAGTCGGAAATGCTCGAAGCTATGAAAGTAGCCCACGAGGCCATCAAAATACAATGCCGGGCGCAGAAAGAACTGGAAGCTAAAGTCGGCAAGACCGAAAAGCGGCAGTACAACCACGAAACGCACGACGAAGACCTCCGGGCCGCCGTTCGGACCGGTACATATGATAAAATTTACGAAGTAGCCGCCCGGCAGAACCCCAGCAAAAAAGGTCGTTCGGAAGCGTTTAAAGCCGTTCGTGACGAATACATTGCCACTCTGCCCGAAGGTGCCAACATTTCGCTGGTGAAAACGTATTTCCACGATCTGGAATCGGAAGCGTCACGTCGGCTGGTGCTGGACGAACGCGCCCGTCTCGACGGTCGGAAACTCGATCAGATCCGGCCTATCATGGCAGAAGCTGGTTACCTGCCCGGCCCGCACGGGTCAGCTCTGTTTACGCGGGGCGAAACGCAGTCGCTCACGACCGTAACACTCGGTACCAAAACCGACGAGCAGATTGTCGATCAGGCCATGTATGAGGGGTATAACAAATTCCTGTTGCACTACAACTTTCCCGGTTTCTCAACCGGAGAGGTAAAGCCTAACCGGGGCGTAGGTCGGCGCGAAGTGGGACACGGCAATCTGGCGCACCGTTCGCTGAAGAAAGTGTTGCCATCCGGCGAAGATAACCCGTACACCATCCGTATCGTGTCGGACATTCTGGAGTCGAACGGCTCGTCGTCAATGGCGACGGTCTGCGCCGGTACGATGGCTCTGATGGACGCTGGTATCAAAATCAAGGCACCCGTAGCCGGTATTGCCATGGGCCTGATCTCCGACGGAGATAAGTACGCTGTGCTGTCTGACATCCTCGGCGATGAAGATCACCTCGGCGATATGGATTTCAAGGTAACGGGTACTGAGAAAGGTATTGTTGCTTGCCAGATGGACCTCAAAGTCGAAGGACTGTCATACGACGTACTGGCGCAGGCCCTGGAGCAGGCCCGCGCAGGTCGGCTGCACATTCTCGGCGAAATGGCCAAGGGGATTGCCGAAGTTCGTTCAGACCTGAAACCTCACGCTCCCCGCGCTGTGGTTATCAAGATCGACACCAATCAGATTGGCGCGATAATTGGGCCGGGTGGTAAGGTCGTGCAGGATATTCAGAAAGACTCGGGTGCCGTGGTCAACATTGACGAACACGACAACGCCGGTTGGGTCAGCATTTTTGCTACCAGCAAAGAGAGTATGGACCGGGCTGTGTCGCGCGTGAAGGGTATTGTGGCCGTGCCGGAAGTAGGGGAGACCTACGTTGGCAAAGTCAAAACCATTCAGCCATTTGGTGCTTTTGTAGAATTCATGCCGGGCAAGGACGGTCTGTTGCACATTTCCGAGATTAAGTGGGAACGCTTAGAGACCATGGACGGTGTGCTGCAGGTAGGCGAGGAAATTACAGTAAAACTGGTTGATGTTGACAAAAAGACCGGCAAATACCGGCTGTCGCGTAAAGCCCTGTTGCCCAAGCCAGAGAACAAAAACGTATAGGATGGTGTTACTTTTTTATGCATTGAAAGGTCATAACAAGACGTTATAAGGGAAGGTAACCACCGGGCAAAAGATAATGAGACAGTTAAAAATATCGAAACAGATTACCAACCGCGAGAGCCAGTCGTTAGACAAGTACTTGCAGGAAATTGGTAAGGTAGATCTGCTAACGCCCGACGAAGAGGTAACGCTGGCGCAAAAAATCAGGGAGGGAGATCAGCTCTCGCTCGAACGACTTACCAAAGCGAACCTTCGTTTTGTGGTGTCGGTTGCCAAGCAGTACCAGAATCAGGGCCTCTCGCTGGGTGATCTAATCAATGAGGGTAACTTAGGCCTAATCAAGGCCGCTCAGCGGTTTGACGAGACGCGTGGATTTAAGTTCATTTCATACGCCGTTTGGTGGATTCGTCAGTCCATTTTGCAGGCTCTGGCCGAGCAATCCCGGATTGTACGGTTGCCGCTGAATCGGGTGGGTTCGCTGAACAAAATCTCCAAGACGTTCTCGGACCTGGAGCAGAAGTTCGAGCGTGAGCCTTCGCCTGAAGAACTGGCCGCCGTGCTGGAAATTTCGGCTGCTGAAGTGGTTGATACACTCAAGATTTCGGGTCGGCACGTGTCGATGGACGCTCCGTTTGTGCAGGGTGAAGAAAACAGCCTGCTCGACGTACTCGAAAACGACGGCGAAGACAAGCCTGATTCGGGCCTGATCAACGACTCGCTCCGCAAGGAAGTACAACGCGCGCTCTCAACGCTCACGCAGCGCGAAGCCGACGTGATTACGCTTTACTTCGGCCTGAATGGCGAACACGCTATGACGCTGGAAGAGATTGGTGAGAAGTTCAACCTGACCCGCGAACGCGTTCGGCAAATCAAGGAAAAGGCAATCCGTCGGTTGCGTCATACGTCACGCTCAAAAGCGTTGAAGACGTATTTGGGATAGAGATTTCTTTCCTTCTGGGTACATAACGAAGAAATCCCCTGCTGTTGAGCAGGGGATCTCTTTGTTTTCTGACTTTGGTACTGATTCCTGAAATTGAGAATGAGACCCTATTTCTTTGCTTTTTTCTTGCCTTTCACGGCGGGCATAGCAGGCATCATGGCGGTGTAGTCGGTGATGCTTTTCTCGATACCATCTTTGAAGAATGGAAAAGTCGCATCGTTCGAGGACTCTCCCAGAGCCAGTGCCTGTTTCGCCACGGGTAGAGCCTCGCTTACTTTACCCATTTTGGCCAGAATCTGCGACTTTACGTACAGGTTACGGAACGTTTCCTTGCCCGCCACTGATTTGTTGATCCACTCCATGGCCTGATCCAGATTACGGCCTTTGCTGAGGTTATAGCTGGCTGCGGCCTGTAAAACGGCTGCATCATCGGGCTTGTCGGCGGCTGCCTTGTCCACGTTTGCCCCGGCGTACAGACTGGTGTTTACCATCAGATCGGCTTTGGCGTTCACCTTGCCCAGCATGATATTGAGCGAGGCTGTGCTATCGGTCAGGTCACTGAAATTGATCGTAAACGTTTCTACGGACTGGGCCAGCATTTCTGGTTTCAGACTTACCCGTAAGGCATCGTCAGTCTCTTTGTAGCTCTGCTCCGTAACCGTCAGATTTTTGCTGAAAATCAGCATCCAGTTGTCCATAGCGGGCATTGACAGGACGGCGTAGGTACCGGCAGGCAGATTTTTGCCATTCACCATCACATCGGTCGACGTCGTGAACGCTGTTGCCTGGTTAGCTCCGGTACGCCAGACCTTGCCGGTCGGTACAAACGCATCGGTAAACGGCGTACGGCCTTTCAAACTGGGTCGTGAGTATTTGACGGTAAAATCGGTGGTGCCAACGGTCTGAGTGAGCGTGGCTCCGGGGCTTGGGCTGGGTAGTTTGATTTGGGCAGTGGCCAATTGAGCCGCTAAGCTCAGCGTTACGCCACTCAGAATAAGTTTACGCATGATTTTTGTTTGATTGATACTGTAGTTTTCTCTTGAAAACCGGGTAAAATTGCCCCTTTACCGTAACAATCCCAAATGCCCGGTCTATGCACCGTCAATCACTCCTTCATCTGCTCCGCCAGCACCAGTCCGTCGACGCCCGGGAGCGCGCCATGACCGATGCTACCATTGCCTTCGTCGGGCAAAATCCAGACTGCTTCGAGCGGTCATTGCCTGCCGGACACGTAACAGCCTCGGCCTTAATCGTGTCGCCTGACCGGCAACGGGTTGTACTTATTCACCACCGGAAACTAAACCGCTGGTTTCAGCCCGGTGGCCATGCCGATGGTATTCCCGACGTGGCTACGGTAGCGATGCAGGAAGCGCGGGAAGAAACCGGCCTTACCAGCCTCCAATTTATTCGTAAACCCGGTCAGTTACCCGCTGTTTTCGACGTGGACGTACATACCATTCCCGCCCGCGCCGATGTGCCAGAGCATCTGCATTACGACATCCGGTTTCTGCTCGAAGCGGACCCGGCTGAATCTTTTCGGCAAAACCACGAATCAAACGATATTCGCTGGTTTACCCTTAGTATGGCCATACAAGCCGCTGATTCCGAGTCAGTAGCACGAATGATTCGGAAACTACCGAACATAGATTCGATTACTTGATTGATAGATTGAAGCCAACTCAATCGGGCTATAAACGGACTTGTTGGTAAGTGTGTCGTAATCATGGGTGGATCGGGTGGTGCTGGTCAGAAAAAGGCCATTCTACTGAAGCGGTACGCGCAGGAATGCGAGATATTAATTTAGTATTATTCCTGGCTATTGACGAAGTATCATATCTGATGGATGGGTAGTTTTGGTTGATGGTGGGTAGGCTTTATGTAAGCTATTACCTTAGCTGACAACTCCTTAAGAAGCCATATTTACTCACAAACAGCTGTTGAGGTGTCTACTATAGGTTTACCGCCCCGTATTAGTCAGGTTCTTACTTACCCACCTGATACTGAGAGCCATATTTTGTTTTGCGTCAGGAGAATTGTATTATTCAGAGAGTATAGGTTTGTGCGTTGGTGCAAGACAAAATAAATACGTAGTTTTCAGTCGATTTAACACCGTTAACTGGCTACATATAACCTATCTCTATGGAAATTCTTGAACGTAAACTGCGCTCCCGCGAGCAAACCCGATCTGATATTATGCAAACGGCTAAAACCATCGCCCGGCGTGAGGGCTGGCAGGCCGTCTCGATCCGTAAAATTGCTGACGCTATTGAGTATAGCGCACCCATTGTTTATGAGTACTTCGACAGCAAAGACGTCCTGCTGAGCGAAATCAGAAATGAGGGATTTTTCTTTCTAAAGGAAGAATACAACCGGATTCTAAAACTGTATCGCGATCCTGAAAAGCGGCTCTACGAAATCTCGCTCATTCAGTGGGATTTTGCCCGGCAACAACCCGAAATGTACCGGGTAATGTATAATCTGGACGGAGCTTTCTGCTCAATACCAGTCTATCAGTCCGACGCGCTTCAGAGCGTGAGCGATACCGTTTCTGCCATTATCTTCTCATTCATCCCTAAAGCCAAAGAGAGTATCAGACGATTGTACTTTGAATGGTGGTCTCTTTCGCACGGTATGATTTCGCTGAGTATGCTGCTCGAAGACGATCAATCGCCCGAACAGTCGGAGCAAATCTACCGCGAAACCATGCGCCGGTTTATAAGAGAGTTGAAATAAAAGAGCGGTCAGAAGAGCGTGAAGGATGAATACCGTCTCCGTTATTGGTGTAACGGGTATGAGCGACCTGAACAGATCTGGGCGGGTAATAACGTTGCGGATTATTGCCTGCGACGCTGGTCGTCTGGTGCGGGTGTCAAGATGGTGTACCTGAATCTGTCCGTTTTCGGCGCAGGCCAGTTATGGCTGGCACATCGGCGAAGGCCCGAACAAATACCCTGAGCAGGTTGAGGCTGAACACACCCGGCCCGGTTTGGGCAAACCCCAGACAATCATTAATTTACCGCCAATCAATAAAGCCCGTCGATTGATAAATACCGTTCGCCCGTGTCATAACAGAAGGTCAGCACCCGGCTGCCAATTGGTAACTCAGGCAGCTTTTTAGCTACGGCTGCCAATGATGCGCCCGACGAGATGCCGATGAACGTACCTTCTTCCCGCGCTGACCGCCGGGCCATCTCAAACGATTCGTCTTTGCTGACCCTGATCGTACCATCAAGCAGGTCAGTATGTAAATTTTCAGGGATAAATCCCGCGCCGATGCCCTGAATGGGGTGGGGGCCGGGCGCGCCACCGCTAATAACGGGCGACAACTCCGGCTCGACGGCATAGACTTTCAGGTTGGGGAAATGCTGCTTCAGCACCTCGCTAACCCCCGTAAGATGACCGCCCGTACCCACGCCGGTAATCATGGCGTCGAAACCGTCGGGGAAGTCGGTCAGAATTTCCTGCGCGGTAGTCTGTACGTGAACAGCGATGTTGGCAGGGTTCTCAAACTGCTGTGGCATCCAGGCACCGGGCGTCTGGGCCACGAGTTCTGCCGCGCGGGCAATAGCTCCTTTCATGCCCCCTTCGCGCGGGGTGAGGTCAAACTCGGCCCCGTAAGCGGCCATAATTTTTCGCCGTTCAATACTCATTGACTCCGGCATGACCAGAATAATCCGGTAGCCTTTTACGGCAGCTACCATTGCCAGGCCAATACCGGTGTTGCCCGATGTGGGTTCGATAATTACGCTGTCGGCCGTGAGCAGGCCGTCGGCTTCGGCGGCTTCGATCATAGCCAGCGCAATGCGGTCTTTGATGCTGCCGCCGGGGTTAGCCCGTTCCAGCTTGGTCCAGACCTCATAGCCCGGAAACAACCGGTTGATGCGCACAGTGGGCGTATTGCCAATGGTATCGAGAATGGAAGTGGCTTTCATAAGAGCAGGGAGAAAGGGTTGGGGAGTAAGAGGGGTAAGGCGTAAGTGGAGCGTCGACAACCCATTCCTTTTACTCTCTCTTACTCCTATTTTTATATCACAAAATTAATTGGCTCGGATTCCAATGATTTGATGCGCACTTCGGTCTGGTGCTGGTGATACACGAGCGAATGCGGTTCTACGCTGCCCGTAAGCCACACGTTACCGCCAATAACCGAATCGTGGCCGACTATGGTGCTGCCGCCCAGAATGGTGGCGTTGGCGTAGATGACCACGTTATTTTCGATGGTTGGATGGCGTTTTTTTTGCGCCATCGACTTGGTCACGTAGGTGGCGCCGAGCGTGACACCCTGATAAATCTTGACGTTAGTGCCAATGATACAGGTTTCGCCGATGACGACACCCGTGCCGTGGTCGATGAAAAACGAGTTGCCGATTTCTGCACCGGGGTGGATGTCGATTCCGGTTTGGCCGTGGGCGTATTCGGTCAGCATCCGGGGCAGCAGCGGTACGTTTTGTTCCAGCAGCTGGTGCGCAATCCGGTACACGGCGATGGCGTAAAAACCCGGATACACCGCAATGACCTCTTCGAGTCCAACGGCTGCCGGGTCGTTGTCGGTAATGGCGTGGGCATCGAGCAGCAGCCGGTCGTAAATGGCGGGCAGGGCATCAAAAAAGCGTTCGGCAATGGTTTCAGCTGGCTCGGGCAGGCTGCCGGACAGCGGTGCAAACAGGCAGAGTAACTGTTCGTTTAGTCGCTGGTAAGTTTCCTCAACATCGTGCGAAGCCGACTGGCAATCCTGCGTAACGGGAAAGAGCAGCCGAGTCAACTGGTCAATGAACCGCCCGGCGTCAGGGCGTGATGGAAGTTTGTGACGGTAGTGTTGCCGCTGGCTGAGCAGGTGGTCGAGAAAGGCGTTGGTGGCAGTGGTCATACGATGGGGGTAATTTATACCCTGAATTGGGGAGGCACTACACAGGGCAATCAGTCGTTTTATAAGAGGAAATTCCTGAAAAGGACCCTCCTGATTGCTTTTCAAACAAAACATAGGCCACAAAGTTCGACGCTCACTTCTGGATTCAGATTTGCAACAAACAACTCATACACATGGATCAATTTCTTATGTTTACCAAAGCACTAAGTGCGTTTCTTCTCTCGCTGCTGGCTACCACAGGCTTTTCGCTGTTTCTCACACGCGCCTGCGAACGTAACACCGCCGATGCGGCCTCTATCTCAGACTCCACACAGGCCAATCCAAAATTGGGTGTGACGGGTCTGCGCGTCGTGAATGCCTACCCAAATCTAAAATTTGAAGCACCCATCGAATATACCTACGCCAATGACGGTACTAACCGTGTCTTTGTGGTAGAGCAGGCCGGACGTATCCGGGTGTTCGACAACAAAGCCGATGCTGCATTGGCAGCTACCTATCTCGATATACGCAGTAAAGTGGGCTACGGGGGTGAGATGGGGTTGCTTGGGCTGGCCTTCGACCCGAAGTTCGCGCAGAACGGCTATTTCTACGTCAACTACACCAAAAACAGCCCCCGCGAAACGGTTATCAGTCGTTTCAAGGCCAGCTCGGCCAGTGCCATGTCGGTAGAGCCGGGCTCGGAGACGGTGCTGCTTAAATTCAGTCAGCCGTATTCTAATCACAATGGCGGTAAGGTTCTGTTTGGCCCTGATGGCTATCTGTATATTGCCACCGGCGACGGCGGTAGCGGGGGCGACCCGCAAAACAATGGGCAGGACCGCACCACTTGGCTTGGCAAGATTCTGCGTATCGATGTCAATGGCACCAGCAAAGGGAATTACGGCATCCCCACCGACAATCCGTACAAAGGCAACAGCAATAATTACCTAGAAGAAATCTACGCATATGGCCTGCGTAATCCCTGGCGCATCAGTTTCGACTCCAAAGGTCAGCTATGGGCGGGCGACGTGGGCCAGAACAAAATCGAGGAAATCGACATCGTTAAAAAAGGCGGCAACTACGGCTGGCGAGTGAAAGAGGGTACTGCCGACTACAATGCCAAAGACAACACCGCTGCTGATTACATTGCCCCTATCTGGCAGTACGATCACAGCCGGGGCGATGTCTCGGTAACGGGCGGGATTGTTTACCGGGGGCAGTCGATACCTGCTCTGCGCGACAAATACGTGTACGCCGACTATGCCAGTGGTCGTATTTGGGCCCTGACGCAGACGGGTAACAACACAGCCACCAACGAAGAACTGCTTTCGGGTAGTGGGTCTATTTCGGCCTTTGGCGAGGATCAGCAGGGCGAACTGTATCTGTGCGATTTGGGTTCGGGGAAAATTCTGAAACTGAACATAGCAAAGTAAAGTCCGACGGGCCACACAAAGACCCCCAACTGCATTCTGTGTCGATGCGGCTGGGGGTCTTACGGTATAAGAACCGTTGATGTTAAATAAACAGTCTATGAAAATAGTAGTTTACTGTAGCAATAATTCAACAACTGGTCTCTAAGCTAATTCTAAGCACTCTTTAAGCCTGTTCTTAATCGACAATTGCAATTTGCTCACGGTTCAGGAACTGCACAGAGCATATATGAACCAAAACCCTGATACGACACATGAAAACGAAACTAACCGCACTATTGCTGGCAGGACTGGCCGGCACTGCCCTGGCTCAGGCACCCGCTCCTGACGCAACTTCCCTGATGAACATGGGACGCTTTGGTGAGGCCAAGCAAATGCTGACCCGCACTGCCCAGCAAACGCCAACCATGCAATCTACCTTCGACGCCGGTTATGCGTACCTACGCGCCGGTCAGCCCGACTCGGCCCGCGCCTGGTTCCAGAAGGGCCTGGCGATGGACGAAAAGCGCGAACCGCTCAACGAAACGGGCGTGGCCATTACTTATCTGGTTCAGAACAATATGGTTCAGGGCGGCCCGATGATTGACGAAGTGATGAAGAAAAGTAAAGGCAAGCAGGCAAGTATTCTCTACCGGCTTGGCGAGGCTTATACCGGTTATCTGCAACCTGGCGACGGGGCTATCAAGCCCGTCTACCCAAAAGCGGTTGACGCTGCCAAAGCCCTCGATTATCTGAACCGGGCCACTGAACGGGACAAGAAGAGTGCCGATATACAGCTGGCTCTCGGCGATGCTCATTACCTGAATAAAGATGCCGGTACGGCGGTGTCGCGCTACGAGAGTGCCATTGAGTTTGGCATGAACCCGTCGCGGGTGTATCAGCGAGTTGGTGATATTTACTGGCAGGGCCGCAACCTGAATCTGGCGGTTGAGAATTATAAGAAGGCTATCGAAGCCAACGCGCAGTATGCACCGGCATATGGGCAGCTTGCCGAATTGTACTTTCTGGTTAACCGCTACAAAGACGCAGCCAATTATCAGGATCAGTATGTGAATGTATCCGGCGACCGTCGGCAGGATATGCTGCTGCGGCAGGCCCAGTTCCATTTCCTGGCCAAAGACTACCAGCGGGCCGTTGATCTGATCGACAGTAACGCCACTACTTTAGGTAGCAACCCAATTCTGTACCGGATTAAAGGCTGGGCGTATTCGTCGCTGGAGCAACCGCAGAAGGCTATCGAGAATATCCAGACGTTTTTGCAGAAGGCTCCCGAAAAGAAAATGTCGGACGATTACAAATACCTGGGCCGGGCCTACATGGGTATGGAAGCCACCGGCAACAATGACTCGCTCAAAGCAATTGCCAAATCGGCTAACGATTCGGTGGGTATCGGCTACCTGGCCATTGCTGCCCCCGACGACACGACCGATAATCTGTACAGCGACATTGCCAAGTACTACTACCGCACCAAGCAGCACGAAAAGGCACTTGCCGCTTTGGATTCGGCCGATAAACACGGCTACAAAGCCGATGTACAGGATCTGTTCCGGTACGGCCTGAGCAACTACGTACTTGGCTTTGAGCGTGATACCGCTAACCGACTTATTCGCAATACGATGCGTTTTGCCAAAGCTGATTCGGCCCTGGCTCTGGCGCAGGAAAAGGCCCCGGATTATGTACCCACGGTATTGTACCGGGCCAAGGCCAAATATTATGCCTACGCACCCGAAGTATCCGTGCGAAATGGACAGGCAAAGGATATGTACGAGAAATTCATTACGATGGTCAGCGACAAGCCAGAGGAGGTAACCCGCTATAAGAAGGACCTGGCCACGGCGTTCAAATACATGATTGCGTATAACGAACTCGTGACAAAGGACAAAGCCGCCCGCGACGAGTGGCTCAGGAAAGGACTGGCTCTCCTGCCCGGTAACAAGGACTTAGCTAAAATATCGACGGGTGACGATGGTACCGACGCGCAGTAAGTAGGACCCCTGAATATACCGCAAAAATCCCGGCAGAACATGATGTTCTGCCGGGATTTTTGCGGTATATCAACCCGAATAGATCAGAGTAAATTGATCATTTCGGCGGTAATGCGAGTATTGGTCATGAGTGTTTTGGCAAACGGCAGATTCCCTTTCGGAATCATCAGGTACAGATTGCCACCACGCACCGCGGCCAGTTGCCCCAGTAGTTTGAGTTTAGAGGTAAGCTTATCGAGGTCATCAGTTTTTAGAATGACTTCGAAGTACGATTTCTGTTCGAACTGCTTGCCCGTTACATCGGGTATGAACGACTCCCCGTCCTGCTGCCGCCCAAACGTAATGGGTTTTTCATAGCCTTCCAGATTGGCTTTGATGTCGCTGAAGCCACGGGCCTTGACCCAGTCAGCTACCCGCTGGATATGTGCTTCTTTGTTTACCTCTTTTTTTGCTACTTTGGCCATGATGAAAATTAGTCAGTCTGCAACCGGTTGGGGCGATGGGGTTGAACGCTAAAACGGGTGCTGTACGGCTGGTATGATGCTGATGCAGTTTGCCGTCTGGAAGGACAAATTTACGGATTCTGACCCAAAATACCTTACCCTCACCCTTTTTTACCTTACCAGCCCTACTTTGATGCCATCTGTCGCTTGTCCAGCAGTTTGGTTAGCACCCATTGGCCTACGTGTTCGCCCTGTTTAGTGCCTTCTTCCACGCCGTCGCGGTAGTGGATACCGCCGTACACCCGACTGATGGATGCTTCCATATAAGCCGCTTTCACCGATGAGAAACTCCGTACGCCGTGGCCGTAGATATACTCGGTTGAGTCGGTAAAGGCCAGATTTTCGCCAGCGAGGTGCGTAATGATCTGTCCCGCAGCCGCCGAGATGTCGCTGTGCCCACTCACGTATTCGGGGAAAGCCGGGGTTTCGAGATAAGGCCGCCAGTCGGGATCGACGGTGTTGTTGATAACCGTTTCGGGGCGGACTCTCACGGTTTTGTACTTCTCATCCCAGCAGGCAATGAACGCATCGAACATAGCCACCGACGACAGGGCATATAATTGACTGGCCTGAATCATGCTGAACTTCTTCTGCCGCGCCAGATTCGACGCAATGGCCAGCCAGTGGCCGGGGGGCGTCATTTTCTTGCTGGCAAACATGACGTGACCCGATACGTTGGTAACAAACGCGTTATCGTCCCAGAAGTAAGCAATAGCCCGCTCTTCTTTATCAGCCCGTTTACCCATGTCATATACTTCCTGCGTCAGCTTCCAGAACGGGCTGCTGCGGTTGAGGTCGTACCTGGCCGGGGGCGGACACACAAACTGCCGTACCGAATCGAGCGCGAATGTCCGCACCGTGTTCCATTGCGGTTCGCAGGCGTCGGCGTAGGCGGGGGGCGTGGGAACCCAGGTGCCAGGTTTGTTGGTAACGGTGTACCGGAACCCGCGCGTTTCCTTATAATGGTCCTTACTGGCGTAGGCCAGTACGTGTTTGGCGATGGCCTGACCATACGCCACCGACCGTTCATAGACATCATTCGGGATATTGATTGCCTTCAGGCGGGGCATGAAATCAGTATCGAACTTATCCCATAGATCGGCGGAGAACGTCAGCTCACGCGAGACCGTCAGAAAAGCCGTCAGGCTGGCCAGTGGAAAGCAATACGTCTGCCCCGCTTTGGGTACGGGTGCGGGAAGAGAGCCGTTGAGTTTGCCCATCATTATGGGGTATTCGGGGTGGCCGGGCCGGAGTGCTTCGTAGCCAGCCATGTTGGTATAGGCATAGATGCGACTGGCCACAGGCGGCTTAAAAATATCGTGGATGATGATGCTCGTCAGCGCTTTGTGGCAGTCGTACAGTAACTGCGGATTGCCCGCTTTGGCGTTGTATTCTTCCGGCGTGGCCTTAGGCTGGCAGCCGCCCAGTACAAGCAGGGCCAGCGTGGTGATCAGAATAGAAAATTTCATGGATATGATAGCTTGGTTTGGTTGGGGGCAGGATTAATTGCCCATACATATAGGCACGATCAACGGCTGATTCATAGCGGAATCAGGCCGGTGTATCGGCGCAAAAACGAAAGAACCAGCTATGCTTTGGGTGGGGGAGAGGGGCAGGTCAGATCAGCACCACCGTAGGTCAGTAACGGATCGACATAGCTAACCTGGGCAGTCAGCAACGAACAAACCGGCTGCAACAATTGCCAGCTCATAGGCAGCAGATACGTGGTTATACGTTCCTGAAGTAGCTTGAGTAAACGGCTCAGTGGTGATTTGGCGGCCGGTTGCTCCGTGTCGAGCTGCTGCATCTGATCGGCCAGATCGAAGAAACGGTCGCGGGCATTCTGGTTGGTCTTAAGTACCGTATAGAGCGTATCGTTTACGTACCGCTGATGCACCACGTTATAAAAGGAATCACCATCGCGAATCAAACCGTCCTGCCCATCGGGATTATCCCAGGAATTGGTATAGGGCAGAGAAATGGGCAGTTTAACCACCATATATTCGTCGGACTCTGATGCCAGCGTAGGCGAATCGAATGACCGCTCAAATGTCAGTACCGCCAATGGCAACCCAATCAGTTGATAGAGCAGGATGAACAAAAGGCCGGTGGCGACAAGTGGTTTCAGTTCGATTTTATTGGGTTAAGGAAGCAATTTACGCCTTTATAACGAATTTATGAGCCTGTATAATTCCTTGCTTTCCTGTAAGTGGGTGACTGCCGCCATCTTGCCGATGTGTATCGAACAGGTAATTTTATTCTATATCGTTGCGTGACTATTCTGGTGATTCGATGCTGTCATTGATAGGGGCCTTCTCATACTGTCTTTATACATATGGCTTTGCTACGTAGGTTTATCAGTATTAAATTATTATTTATTTAAACTATTCCAATACGGTAGAGGTCCCAGGTGCGTATTCTAATCACATTCTAATATTTTTCTAAGGTGGTACTCAGATGGAATTTGAAAATTGCTACCATGAAAAACTGCTAAAAATCTGGCAGGTGGTTTGCTAATTCGTATGTACACATCAATACGTTGTGCTTCCTCTCCCCATTATGAAATACTCCCTTAGCGTACCCATCCTGTTTTTGGGCCTTTTAACAATCAGCTGCCAGACAGAGACCGACAGTCAGAAGCAGGAAGACCAACAGGTTGCCGATCAGGTAATTCCGGTCATGCAGTTGACCACTCAGGCTGCTACCCTTGAGCATGACTATGCCGGCCACCTCGAAGCAGTACAGAACGTAGAAGTACGGGCGCGGATATCGGGCTATTTAGAAAAAATTCTGGTCGATGAAGGCAAACCTGTCCGTAAGGGGCAGGTCATGTTCAAACTCAGCGATGCCGAATATCAGGTCGAGATTGCCCAGGCCAACGCCAGTCTGGAGAGTGCGCGGGCGCAGGCACAGTCGGCCCGGGTTGAGATGGGACGAACGAAGTTGCTGGTCGATAAAGACATAATCTCGGCATCGGAACTCAAACTGGCCAATGCTAAAATTGATGCCGCTCAGGCCAGCATCGATCAGGCCAAAGCGGCCCTGTCCAATGCCCGGCTACGGGTGGCAATGACCAGTATAAAAGCCCCCTTCGATGGGATCATCAACCGAATTCCGTACAAGGTTGGCAGTCTGATCGAACAGGGGACCCTGCTGACTACTGTATCTGATATCAGCCAGATCTACGCGTATTTCAACGTGTCTGAGAAAGAGTACCTGTCTTTTATCAAGAAACGCCGGGACCCCAATAAAACGGCTCCCCGCGAGGTGGATCTGGTATTGGCCGACGATTCGCACTATCCCTATCCCGGAAAAATAGAAACGACCGAAACCGTTTTTGAGGGCAACTCCGGCACCATTGCGTTCCGGGCAAAATTTCCTAACCCCAACCAATTGCTTAGACACGGCGCTACCGGAAAAATTACGCTCGATACAGACGTGAACGATGCGTTGCTGGTACCTCAGAAAGCCGTGTTTGAAGTGCAGGATAAGAACTTTGTGTATGTCGTGGATGCTAACAACCAGGTCAAAGCACGTTCGTTCGTACCCCGCAGTCGTATCAATCAGTTTTACATTGTGCAGTCGGGCCTGAAACCGGGCGAGCGCATTGTCTATGAAGGAACGCAGAACATTAAAGACGGCATGAAGATCGTTCCGAAGCCGGTTTCTGCCGACAGTCTTCGCGTTATGTACGCTGGCATTCAATAATACTCCGCGTCATAGATGGTCATTTACTGCGTGTTAGTACTTGCCTTTGACTGGTAGTGGCACGCGGCAAATGACCATCAATGACGCGGAGTAAGATCCGAAAAAATAATACTCAATGTTCAATACATTCATTAAACGACCGCTGCTGTCGACCGTTATTTCAGTCCTGATTCTATTGCTTGGGTTGCTGGCTTTATCCGGGTTGCCCGTTACGCAGTTTCCCGACATTGTGCCGCCTTCCGTAACGGTTACCACAAAATACACCGGAGCTAGTGCCGACGTCAGCGTGAAAGCCGTGGTGACGCCCCTCGAACGGGCCATTAACGGGGTGCCGGGTATGACGTATATGACCTCGGTGTCGGGCAATGACGGTACGTCGATCATAACCGTATTCTTTAACGTAGGTACCGATCCTGATCTGGCTTCGGTAAACGTGCAGAACCGAGTAACCACCGTCCTCGACGAGCTGCCCGAAGAGGTAATCAAGGCCGGGGTCGTGACGGAGAAAGAGGTGAACAGTATGCTACTGTACCTTAACGTAGTGAGTGACGACCCGACGGTTGACGAAAAATTCATTTACAACTTTGCCGACATCAATATTCTGGCCGAACTCAAGCGGATTGATGGCGTAGGGTTTGCGGCTATCATGGGCAACCGGGACTATTCCATGCGGGTATGGCTCAAGCCCGACCGCATGACGGTTTACGGCGTATCTGCCGACGATGTGATTGCCGGTATCCGCAAGCAAAACGTAGAAGCCGCGCCGGGTAAAGCGGGAGAAAGTGCCGACCGCGACCCCCAGACTATTCAGTACGTACTGCGCTACACAGGTAAGTTTTTTGAACCCGCCCAGTATGAAAATCTGATACTCCGCACTAACGGCGACGGTTCATTGCTGCGGCTCAAAGACGTAGCCGACGTAGAGTTTGGCTCCATTGACTACGGCGTACTGTCTAAAACGGACGGTAAGCCCTCGGCGGCTATCATGCTTAAGCAGCGGCCCGGCTCCAATGCCAGTGAGGTGATTGCCAACGTGAAAACGCGCATGGCTGAACTCAAAGAACGGTCGTTTCCGGCGGGCATGACCTACAACTACGCCTATGACGTGTCTCGTTTTCTGGATGCGTCGATCGATAACGTACTGCATACGCTGGTTGAAGCCTTCATTCTGGTATTCATTATCGTGTTCCTGTTTTTACAGGACTGGCGGGCCACGCTCATCTGCGCCCTGGCGGTGCCGGTAGCCCTGATTGGTACGTTTGCGTTCATGAGCGTTATTGGCTTCTCCATTAACCTACTCACCCTCTTCGCGCTGGTACTGGCCATTGGTATCGTAGTCGATAACGCCATAGTAGTGGTGGAGGCCGTACACGCCAGGATGGAGAACGACCACGTTGGGGCGCGGCAGGCTACGTTTGGGGCCATGGGCGAAATTTCCGGGGCTATTGTCGCCATCACCCTGGTCATGTCGGCGGTGTTTGTGCCGGTTGCATTTATGAGCGGGCCGGTGGGGGTTTTTTACCGGCAATTCTCACTTACCCTGGCCATTTCCATTGTTATTTCGGGAGTTAATGCCCTTACACTGACGCCCGCGCTGTGCGCCATTCTGTTGCGTCCGCACCAGGCAGGCGGCAAAAAGGGGCTGTTGGGTCGTTTCTTCGCCCGGTTTAACGCCGGCTACGAAAAGCTGGCCAGCTGGTACAGCGGTTTATTACGTCCCCTGCTCAGCCGGAGCGTCATCACCTGGGGTATACTGGCCGCGTTTATACTCGGTACGTGGGGTGTCAACATCTTCCTGCCCAGTGGCTTTATTCCCACCGAGGATCAGGGTATGATTTACGCCAACGTAACTACCCCCGCCGGTGCCACCGTGTCGCGGACAGAGAAAGTGCTGGACGAGATTGAGGCCATTGCCCGGAAAGAAGACGCCGTGGAGAATGTATCGACGCTGGCGGGCTATAGTCTCCTTACCGACGGTGCCGGTGCTTCGTATGGCATGGGCATGATTAACCTCAAGCCCTGGGATCAGCGCAAAGAATCAATGCAGGATATGATTGCCAAACTGGAAGAAAAGGCCAAAACCATTTCGGACGCCAGTATCCAGTTTTTTCCACCGCCCACCGTACCGGGCTTTGGTAACGCCAGCGGATTTGAATTGCGGCTGCTCGACGTGGGCCGGAGTGGTGATTTGCAGAAGATGACCGATGTAAACAAAGCCTTTATCGAGGCCCTCGGGAAACGACCCGAAGTCCGCAATGCATTCACGAGTTTCGACCCCAACTTCCCGCAGTACATGATCCACGTCGATCAGGAGAAGGCGGCCCAGAAAGGGGTTTCCATCGAAAACGCCATGAGTACGCTGCAAACGCTGATGGGCAGCTACTACGCATCGAACTTCATCCGGTTTGGGCAGATGTACAAGGTCTACGTGCAGGCCGACCCCAGCTACCGTACCAAGCCCGAAGACGTGTTAACGATGCGTGTCAAGAATGACCAGGGTGAGATGGTACCCTATTCCAATTTCATTCGACTCGAGCGCGTTTATGGGCCGGAGCAGCTGACCCGTTATAATATGTACACCTCGGCCATGATCAATGGCGAACCCGCCCCCGGCTACAGCAGTGGCGACGCCATTAAAGCCATTGAGACCGTGGCGAAAGAAACGTTGCCCAAGGGCTTCGAATTCGAGTGGTCGGGCATGACCCGCGAGGAAGTGCTGTCGGGCGATCAGGCACTGTATATTTTTGCGATCTGCCTGGTATTCGTGTATCTGCTGCTGGTGGCTCAGTATGAAAGTATACTACTGCCGCTGCCGGTTATCCTGTCATTGCCCACGGGTATTTTTGGGTCGTTCTTTCTGTTGCAGATACTGGGATTGCAAAACAACATTTACGCACAGGTGGCCCTGGTCATGCTGATTGGCTTGCTGGGCAAAAACGCCATTCTGATCGTGGAGTTTGCCAATCAACGGCAGAAGGAGGGCGTACCCGTTGTGAAGGCGGCTATTGAAGGGGCGGTGTCCCGTCTGCGGCCCATTCTGATGACCTCCTTTGCGTTCATTGCCGGCCTGATACCGCTCATGCTGGCTTCGGGGGCCGGGGCCGTAGGTAACCGATCTATTGGAACGGCGGCAGCGGGGGGGATGCTCACGGGTACTATTTTTGGTCTGTTCGTCATTCCGGGCCTGTACGTGTTCTTTGCTAAAATCGGCGAGCGGTTCAACCGGAATAAAAACGATGACAACGGCGCGTCTATCGAAACCACCAACGGCATCGACCGTAGTTCCTATTCTGTAACCCACGAAACCCCCGCCAATGGTGCAGTTATTCAAGCGTAACCCCACCCCAACCGGAACGCCGGAACGCCCTCCCGCAACGGCGGACCGCCCGAAGGGAGGGGTTTTTGGACTCAGAGGGCTTAGCCCCTCCCTTCGGGCGGTCCGCCGTTGCGGGAGGGCGTTCCGGCGTTCCGGTTGGGGTGGGGTCGTTCTTTTTCTCCTCCTCATTACCGGTTGTCAGCGCACGTTTCAGCCGCTCGAACGACCCGATGCCCGCCCCACGCCCGTCTCATTTGCCACTGACAGCAGTCAGGCGGGCAGCATAGCTGACCAGCATTGGCGCACATTCTTCGCCGAGTCAGATCTGGTGCAGTTAATCGATACCGCGCTGGCCAGTAATATCGATCTGCAAATTGCTACGCAGCGCATTGAACAGGCGCGGGCCGCTTTCCAGTACAGCGAGGGGTATCTGTTTCCACAGGTGAATCTGACCGGTTCGGCAGGAGTGGACCGGTATGGACGCAATACGCTGAATGGCGTAGGGAACTTCGACACCAACCTCTCGCCTAATATCAGGGGCAACCTGGTCATTCCCAACCCCACGCCCGACTACTTTCTGGGGGCCAGAAGTACCTGGGAAATTGACCTCTGGGGTAAACTCCGCAACCGGCGCAAAGCGGCCTACACACGCTTTCTGGCGTCGGAAGAGGGCCGTCGGTTGATTGTGACGTCGCTGGTAGCTGACGTAGCCCGGTATTATTACGACCTGCTCGCGCTGGATGCTGAACTGGAGATTCTGCAAAAGAATATCGACCTCCAGAAACGGGCCGTAGAACTGGTGGAAGTGCAGAAACAGGCGGGGCGCGTAACGGAACTGGCCGTGCAGCAGTTTACGGCCCAGTTGCTGAATACGCAGGGTCGTAAAAGTCTGATTCAGCGGCAGATTGTTGCTGCCGAAAACGCCATCAACCGGTTGTTGGGACGTTTTCCGCAACCCATCGCACGGGGTAAATCCCTGCTCGATCGCGAACTGCCCGGACAGGCATTGGCCGGACTGCCCCGCCAGATGATAAACCGCCGACCCGATATCCGGCAGGCCGAACTGGAACTACAGGCCGCCAATATTGACGTAGACGTAACGCGGGCCGCGTTTCTGCCCAGTCTGAATCTGAACGCCTACGTGGGTGTCAACTCATACCGGCTTACTACGCTGCTCGATCCGGCGTCTCTGACCGCTGGCCTGCTGGGTGGCTTAACGGCTCCGGTTTTTAATCGCCGGTTTCTGAAAGCTGATCTGCGCCAGTCGATTGCCGTGAGCCGCGAAGCGTTTTACCGCTATCGGCAAACCGTGCAGACCGGATTCAGCGAGGTTGTGACGAGTGTACGGGGTATCGAAAACTACCGGGCTGCCGCTGATTTCCAGACGCAGGAAGTGGCCGTACTGCGTAAAGCCGTCCTGACTTCTAATGATCTGCTGGCCGGTGGCTACGCATCGTACCTGGAAGTGATTACGGCGCAGCGCAGCGTGCTGGAAGCCGAACTGGCGCTAATCAATACGAAGCAGTCGCAATTTCTGGCCCTGACCGACCTGTATCGTGCGCTCGGTGGCGGCTGGGAATAAGAAAATGACTGTGACAAGGCTGGTAAGTAATCTGATATAGAATGCTCTGGAGTGGCAGGGTAACAAATAGTCGTTTGTGATTTTATGATAACGGAGAGCCGCTAAAAAACAGGATTTCACTCCGGTTCTTTACCATAAAGGCCGGAGCAGGAGATTCAGCAGGTTGCAGAACGCAGCGGTTTCCCAAAACGGCTTAACTATGCGTTACCAGCGTCTCCTGATAGGACTCATATCCTTAAGTGGGTTGCCAGTCCGACCTGCCCGACGAGGTGAACAGTGCCATGATGCTGCTGCCCGCCGAACTGGACTATAACCAGCACGTAAAGCCTATCCTGTCCGACAAGTGCTTTGCCTGTCACGGACCCGATCAGGCCAAGCAGAAAGCGGGCCTGCGCCTGGACCTGGCCAGCAACGCCTACGACGACCTGCCCGAAAGTCCCGGTAAAGTGGCCATCGGCCCCGGCAGTCTGAAAAACAGCGAGGTGTTCCGGCGCATCCTTTCCAACGACCCCGATGTGGTGATGCCCACGCCCGAATCGCACCTGAGCATGACTCTCTTCCTTATGGTCTTCGTTTTCCTGATACTTCACATAATGACGAATATGACCATCAGCCCCGCTAAAACGTGAAAGTGACACTTGGGTACCGGAGCGATGTGGTAGTTACATCGCTCCGGTATCCAAGTGTCAGACCACATGAGACTGCTTCTTGTACTTGCTTATGGAGTAAAGCCACTAACCAAAGTGGCATAGCCAACAAGCACATGACTACCGCCCAAGGCGCTAGGTTACTGAGTTTCATTCAATTTTTCAAAAAAATAATTAAATAGACTAAGTATTTAGCCTGCTGCCAACCGTCTTAGGGTATATAAACAAAATGATGAGTTCAGGAAAATGAGATAGCATATTTGACGAACGATTTAAAATCGTATCTACTTTGACATCTACCCTTTAGCAGCCTTTCGATGGGAAAAATCCGGCAACTAACCCAGACCACGCGACATGGTGTACTCTCTGTTGATTTGACTGAGGATTCTGCTAAGTATCTTAGTGGGAAACCGAGTATCAACACGGAGTTATTTCTGCGAAAAACCTTTGAGCAGGATGCAGGTGAAGGAATTAGTTTGCTGTTCCGGCAGTACTATGCCCTCTTGTGCAGCCATGCGGTACGGTACGTTTCGTCCAAAGCCATCGCTGAGGATATTGTCTCAGATATATTCTATGAGTTTCAGATCGATAAACGCCACCAAACTATAAACTCATCTTATAGAGCTTACCTATTTACTATGGTCCGTAATCGAGCTTTCGACTACATAAAGAACGAACTCAGAAATACGATTTCCCTCGAAAAAGCGGAATTGATCCCCTCCAATATCACTCAATGGCCCGACTCCATCACCCAATACGAGGAGTTACACCAAGATGTACAGAATGCAATCAATACTATGCCCCTCAAGCGTCGTCAGGTGTATGTGATGCACCGTTTTGAGGACAAAAAAGCCCATGAAATTGCTGCTGAATTGGACCTGTCACTACGCACGATTGAAGCACATCTTTATCAGGCTATCCGCCAGATTCGGACAAGCCTAAAAGATAAATGGCTGATAATTGTATATGTTATTGCTCCTTTTTGGTGGTAAATCTTTTTTTTAGCAGCTGTCTAAGTGGTTTGTATCACATAAACAGTCATATCTGCAGTATTGCTTCATTCTACACTTGCATTCTACGCGTCTTCTATTCTTATGGAAACCCAGATAACAAGAGAAACACTTTTCAGTTATTTTACCGGGGGGGCCACCGCCCTGCAAAAACAACTGATTGACGAGTGGGCTAGGAATGAAGACAATCGAGAGTTCTTTTTTGAATGCCTGGCCCTGTGGGAAACTCAGCATCTACAATACCAAGCTAATACACTCGACGCACTGGAACGGCACCAGCAACGCATTCAAAATCAATCAGATGATAAACTTGCCCCAATGTCCGAGCCTGCTTCGGATCGTTCAGTTGTCCGGCGAATCATGCCCTTCTGGTTTGGCAGGATGATTGCCGCTTCTATTGGGGTTTTGTTACTATTGGGTGGTATCTACTTTAAAGACGACGTATTTTCTGTCACCTACCGTACCCCCTTTGGCAAAACCCGAACCGTTCAACTCACGGATAGAAGCCGGGTCACTCTCAACGCTAACTCATCCCTACAGGTACCCCGCTTTGGCTTCGGAGCCAAAACCCGTGAGGTCAGACTAAATGGAGAAGCCGAATTCTCTATCGCTCACACGCCCGACAACCGGCACTTTGTGGTTCGGACTGACAAGCACTTTGACGTGGTTGTGTTAGGTACCAAATTCCTGGTCAATACCCGTGAGAAAGAAGCCAAAGTGTTGCTTGAAAAAGGGAAGGTACAGCTTCTGTATAAGGAAGGCGATGCCAGCAGACAGTTGATGATGAAGCCGGGCAACCTCGTTACTTTTGATCAGGCAGGCCACATCAGCCTGAAAGAAACTCTCAAGCCACAGGACTACACGGCCTGGAAAGAACACCGGTTTGTATTTGCCGAAACTACCCTTTCAGACATCGGCCAGCTCTTTGCCGAAACCTATGGCATACATCTACAGATTAATGACAAAGCACTAAGCCAATGGACTATCTCAGGGTCATTTACAGCGTACAGTGCCGAAGAACTCATCGAAACGCTGACAAGTGCGTCCAACTTGCGTTACCAACGACAAGATAATACGATTATCATAAGCGAGCAACCTTAACTCTCTAAACCCTTTTACCGATGAAACAAGCTTTATGTTCACTACTCCTGCTGGGAGTAGTGCTGGGTGGAATACGCCCCGGATTTTCGCAGGTGCTGGCCAAGAACCAACTGCTACCCCACAACCAGAATGGCCAGGCCAAAGTAGTCTCCCACAAGTTAAAAGATGTGTTACTGCAACTACAAGAGCATTACGCAGTGGATATTCTCTTCTTCGATCGCAACGTGTCGGGCCTGCTGGTGGGGAGTGACGCGGTCAACTTCAACTCCAGCATTGAAGCCAATCTGACAGCTATTCTAAAGCCACTGGGTCTGCACTACAAACGGGTCAGAAATGGAGGGTATATGGTGGTGGCCAAAGTACCAACAACGAAAGACGCAACCAGTCGGCTGTCGATTGATGTAGAGAATCCTATATTCCCGGTAGAGTCGAGGGCGGTTACGGCGGAGACGAGTAGAAACAAGGCCAGCCAGGTCATTTTGGAGCTGCGGCCAGCCAGTATTTCCGTTCAGGGTACAGTAAAAGATGAAAAGGGGGAGAGCCTTCCTGGCGTTAGTGTAATTCTGAAAGGAACACAACGCGGAACCGTTACCGATGCCGATGGTCGGTATAGGTTAGACGTGCCCGATAGTGGAGCTATATTGGTGTTCTCCTACGTGGGCTACCTGCCCCAGGAAATTAAAGTAGGCAGTCAGACTGCCGTGAATATTAGTCTGGCCACCGACAATAAGAACCTGAACGAGGTCGTGATTATTGGGTACGGTACGGTTCGTAAATCCGACCTGACCGGATCTGTAGCGGGCGTGAAAGAAACCGAACTTCAGGAGCGGCCAGCACCCTCCCTCAACGAGCAGTTGTCGGGCCGGCTGCCGGGCGTACAGGTCAACACCAACTCCGGGCGGCCCGGTGGTCGTACCACCGTCCGTATTCGGGGGTTTAGTTCCATCAACTCCTCCAACAACCCGCTCTATGTGGTTGACGGCGTGTTCCTGCCCCAGTCTACGGGCGATCAGTTCAGCAACGCCATTGACTTCATTAACCCCAACGACATTGTATCCGTAGAAGTCCTGAAAGATGCCTCCTCAACGGCTATCTACGGGGCGCGGGGTGCCAACGGCGTTATTCTGGTTACGACCCGCAAGGGTAAAGCCGGTGAAAGCCGCGTTACATACGACACCCAGTTCAGCGTCAACACCATCGGCCCCAACAAGCCACAGGTGCTGAACGCACGGGAATATCTGGCCACCGAAGACCTGGCCTACGCCAACATCAAGAAGTACGATCCGGCGGGCTGGGCTTCCGGCAAGTATTCTAACTTAGACCCCGTTGTACGCCGGAAAGCCTACAGCGCGCAGTTTCCGGGCGTGTTTGACGCCAACCTCAACCCACTCTACGATACGGACTGGTTTCGGGAGTCGGCACAGAACAAACTCTCGCAAAACCACCAACTGGGCTTCAGTGGCGGCAACGAGCGCACTCAGTATTCGCTCTCGATGGGCTACCGGAACGATCAGGGTCTGATCAAGACCTCGTACATGAAGCGGTACTCGGGCCGGTTCACGATTGACGATCAGGTGAAAAAATGGCTCAAACTGAGCGGCACGCTGAGCTATAACAACCAGTCTGAAAACCTCGTGGACGTCAACGACGCCGTAGCGCGGCAAATCGTGGAAGACTTTCCGTTCCTGCCCGTTACCTACGCCAACGGCACCTTTGCCAACAACCGCGATTATCCACTGGCCGAGGGTACGTTTAGTTCGGTACACCGCCTGATGGGCCGTAAGTACATCCAGAACACGCAGACCACGCTGGGTAGTCTGGCCGCCACGCTGAGCCTGGCCCCCGGCCTGCAGTTCAAGAGTATTATGGGTGTGAACGTCCAGACGCAGGAAGTGAACCAGTCGCAGACCCGCACGCTGAACATCGGCGGCAACGGCAACGCATCGACCAACAACCGCAAAGAGAGCTTCTGGTCGCTGGAAAACCTGCTGAGCTACAACAAGCAGTTTGGAGCCGATCACTCCGTTGACGGGCTGCTGGGTATTTCGTGGCAGGAAACCAACGTATTCTCGATGGGGGCGTCGGTCAATAACTTCGCTACGGACTACTTCGGTTTCAATAACCTTGGTGCCGGTGCCACCAACCCCAGTGTAGGTTCCAACGCCTTCCGGTTTGCATTCAACTCCTACTTTGGCCGGGTCAATTATGGTTTCCGCAACCGCTACCTCTTCACGGCAACGGGCCGCGCCGACGGATCGAGCAAGTTTGGTGAGAACAACAAGTTCGCCATTTTCCCCTCGGCGGCAGTAGCCTGGCGCGTATCAGAAGAGCCATTCCTGAAAAACAACCCGATCATCTCGAACCTGAAAGTCCGTAGCAGCTACGGCCTGACGGGCAACTCCGAGATTCCCTCCTACTCGTCGCTGTCGTTGCTGAGTTCGAACTACGCTACCATTTATAACGACAACCGCGTGAGCGGCACGGGTATCAACCGCCTGGCTAACCCCGACCTGCGCTGGGAAAAGACCGCTCAGACCGATGCCGGTCTGGAGATTGGTCTGTTCAAAGGCCGCGTAACGCTCGAAGCCGATTATTACTACCGGCTGACTACCGACATGCTGCTCGACGCCCCCGTACCCAGATCGAGTGGCTACGGTACCATCCGGCGTAACGTGGGATCGATGGAAAACCGGGGCTTTGAATTCGGCCTGAACACGGTCAACATCAGTCGGCCCAACTTTACCTGGAGTACCAGTTTCAACCTCTCGCTCAACCGCAACAAGGTCTTGTCTCTGGCTACACCGTCAGATATTTTCAACGTCGGTGGTCCCAACTTCACCAACCCTACCAACGTGATTCGGGTGGGTGAGCCGGTGGGTTCCTTCTGGGGACTGACCCGGGTGGGTGTGTGGAGTGAAGCTGAGCGCGAAGAAGCGTCCCGCTTTACCAGCTACCGCAACGGCCTGACCATGCTTCCGGGCGACATTAAGTATCTGGACGTGAACGGCGACCGAGCCATCACCGACGCCGACCGCAGCATCATTGGCAACGGCAGTCCCAAAGGCTGGGGTGCGCTGAACAATAATTTCAAGATTGGCAACTTCGACGCTACGCTGGAACTCCAGTTCATGTACGGCAAC
>Ga0123337_10000550_pt1 | contig 61427 bp, 77 predicted proteins | sample frozenSSSSmetaG_FD_89792 | JGI IMG/M metagenome (GOLD analysis project Ga0123337, IMG submission 89792) | Glacier valley bacterial and archeal communities from Borup Fiord, Nunavut, Canada, to study Microbial Dark Matter (Phase II) -... | ecosystem: Environmental > Aquatic > Freshwater > Ice >...
AGATCTATATATACAGTGTAGGGCTCTAAGCGCACAAGCGCGCAGCCAGCTAGCGAACAGTACACGTGAATACCACAACAACAAGAGCAACACATAAGGTGAAGCCTTTGATATTCGTAACACTTTGTACTATGCTTGTCTGTTTCACACCTTTCTGCGCCAGAAGCCTTAGAAGCTTTTTTCTTTAATTTAAGAGATCCATCCAGCACTTTGGACCTATCGCATTCATGGTTTCAGCTCTGAGTTAAGCCTTGTTGTAATCCTTCAGACATTTCGCATCAAATCTTGGGCCAGTCAAGCCAATCTCCGTGGCCATGGTCCGCGGGAGTGGCAACAACGTCACACTGGGGATGGAAGACTTGACGGAATGAAGGAGAACAATATGAGGAGTGTGATTACACAGTAGCACTCTGGGGAGAGTTACGGGACTTTTGGCAAAATAGTACTTTTTACCACGGGTTGATATTCCTGCGGATATTTTTTTATTGGCCAGATTGCTTCTGCTTCTGATTTCCATGGACAAAATTGACGGATGTAAGCACTACGAAGGACGACACCCTAGATGTTATATAGATGGAAAGCTTGGAAAACCTTGAGATACACGGCAATCAGCAACCAAGGACAAGTTGTAGACCGACCAGCAATTTTACTTGCTTTTATTATATTCATATCAAAATGGGCAATGGATCGGTACATTTCGGTCTTGGTTCTTGATAGAACGATTACGACACATCTAGGCGTCAATATCCGCAATATGGTCTCGCGACTGGCGTCACGTCAGGCCTGCGTTTTTATCATATGCCGCAGTAGCGAGATGATTCTGAGGGATCCTGGCAACCTGCCAGGAAAAGCATGCGATTCTTGGAGTTCGAGCGCTGACAGGGGAGGCCCCTGCGTATCCGCCGCAAGTGTTGGATTTAGAATAATCACGCTTGAACGTTTGCCACAACGCTGGGCTGGGCTGGGCTGGGCTTGGTTGGGCTCGGGGGGGCATAGGTATGTGCATAGCATCTGTACGGAGGCTTCAAGGAGTTGATGCTGGAAGACAAAACTCCCAGAAGCCTCGATGAGAAGGCTAGAGTAACGTTTCCAATTCTCACTCACATGAACGTCTGACGTGGTGCGCGTCCATCTTCCTCTCTGGGCATCTGTTTGATCTGTTTGAATATTGAGGTAACCTAGGTAACCTCCAAACGTTTTCGGATACTGGTAGAGGATATGGATGATATCCATCTGCAAAAAGCACCATAGGACGTCGGCAAACAGTAGTCAACGGAAAGGAAGGAGGTATGCACAAGAATGCCAGAAATCTCTTCTTCTTAGGTCGCGGCAAAAATTCACATAGAATAAGTCTAATTTCATTCATGAGAGTCGCTGATTCCGTCCAGTTGTGCATAGAGGACTCTTTTCCTTATTAAATCCGAGTGGACTCGAGGCACCATTCTCCTGGAACAAGGCTCTTTGAAATGCCCAGAATGCGAAGATGAGATGATGTCTTTAGGAACCAATCCAGCCACTGACGCGGACAAACTTTTCGGGTGAACATCCCATACCTAGGAAGTTTATTACAGGGAGCTAGCCATGTGTCCTGTCCCATTCTCATAACTACTAATCGTTGTTGTACCCGAGTACAGTTGGTCGAAACCAACGATTACTGTGTGTACGGATACTACAGAGTACGGAGTACGGGAGTACCGAGTAAGCGGCCGCGCCGGCAAGAGATCCGACATTGGGAACGGAACTCATTACCTACCGTACAGTGTAGTATATTCACCACTTTGATTGGAGCAAAACGTGCGAGATCTCGTGCCCCTTTCTATTACAGTAGTAGGAGCTAGTCGAAGACCCTTCAATCACTACGGAGTAAGTATGACAGGTACATATGTACATACATATGTACCTAGGTAGGTAGGGATTTAATATTGCGTCAAGAGCGCCTTTCACTACTGTGCACCTGGTGAGTACCTAACATTGTATCAAATACCTGACCGAGCCGTCAACCCCTACCTAACCATATCAAGAAGTGACCTACTCGATGCACCATCTATCGTACATCCATATAGGCAGAACAGGCAGGTGATCAAGAGCAAGAGCGGCAAATAAGGCGCAAAGACCTAAACCTCTCGGCAGCTCGCGCCTAAGTATTGTGGGCTGTTTAGATCAACTCTCATCAAATCTCAGCCAAGGCATCTTGAGGTCTGTCTGGCTGTCAGCAATCGGAGTACCAAAAATACCTTCTCATTTTTGGGCACACTTCCTCTGCAAACACTGGTGATTTGAGCATTTACGATCCTCTATCATGCACAAGGGCCGGGTACAGGAGTAGTGTGCAGTAGGATTTGACAGCGGACAATCGACGGCTTGTGAGATTGTGTGCTTTCTGCTCCTCTCAATAATCCCTTGGCTATGCATGCTTTTAGTTGGGATCTTGGTATTTGTGAGTTGAAGCCCCTGAAGGTCCTCACCATCAATCACGTGGATCAAGGGAAGATTTGAACGATGCCACAGACTGCAACTTTGCTAAATGGGTAAGCCGACCATTTTGTTTGTCAGTCACTGATACTAGGCTAACCAGTAGTCTCACCATCTGTTTGAGCATTTGAGTGTTTGGATCACAGGGATCACAATAGAAAACTTTGGGGTTGACGGATAAGTGGAATCTGTGCAGAATCTCATAAGGAATTCATGATACAACAATTGGAGAGACAGTCACAAGGAGAAGTCCATTCATTATTCACAACTGTTTTTAGACATTTTCTCCTTGTAAATAGTAAATAAAGGCAAGGCGTATTCGTACATGTCAGTTGCTGTGACCATGCCAGGTGGATCTGCGGAATACGGTACCTAGCCAGTCTTTGAGATAGAGTTTTACCCCAGACATTCGCGCCTGAGGCTCCTATTGTCTGCGATAGTGTGATTGGTTTGACGGGTTTGACGTGGACTTGACAACTCGTGCATCGTGGCCCATGGTGGTCCATGGCTCCTTGTGAATGTGACAAGATACCATCTGTACCTGAGCTTTTACAGCATTGTAGACATCTCTACTTGACTGCTTTTGCTCTTTTACTCACAGATGGTCAAGACTCAATCTGACCGGCTTTGCGGTATCTGGATCTTGATAACAGTGCTCGAGTCTTGACTCTGGTCCTCCACTACCACTACCACTGCCACCACGACCACTGCCTCAGCATAGCTCCAAGCCGAGCAGAAAGGTGGGAGGAAGACCAAAGACGGACGATCTGGCCGAGACGATACACCTCTGTATTATGAACGAGCAGCATTCGCATACATCTTCCAATTCTGATGTGGCAGCACCGGAGCCTGAACTAGGGCCTGTTCCACATTTGAAGTGCGCCGCCACCTCTGGCAACCCATCATATGAGGTCTCGGGAAACATGACAGGCTCAACAATGACAACACCAATGCCGGACATTGCCAACGTCGAAGAGCCTTTCAAAGGTGATGGCGGAGCCCGAAAAACAATATCGAAGGTCTTGAAAGGAAGAGAGCATGAGTGGGAATCGGTTCCTCGGAGACAAGGTCCTCTCAAGCTCTTGGACCTGCCTGTGGATATTCTGAAAGAGATTGTCAAGGAGGTATATACGTGACTCTATTTAAAGTTATTCTACATGTTCTAATCATGCGTTGTTTGACAGATCACTCATACCAACGATCTCACTGCTCTAGCACTTACGCATTCGGCCCTCCACAGTCTTGCGATCCCTCACATTTATTCCAGATTTGACATCGTATGGCCCGATGCGACATCGACATCTGACTCAAGGACGGGAGTTGATGCCCTCACTTATGGTTTATCGACGTTGGTTATGTCACATCAACTCTACGAGCCTGAACCCACTCCAGCGTTCAGGAAGTCTGATGATTCATCGGCGACAAACGCAGGTCCTGCTCGTGCGGCTCCGAGGATGCGGATAGGGAACAACTATTCCAAATATACGAGGAAGTTTTCGCTTGGAAATGGCCCGTCCGATTGGGTCCAAGACTACATGATAACAAAAGAGAGTGGGAAGATGCTTGGCACACTCGTGGCATTAGCAGTTGCTAGAATGGTCAATCTGGAGACTTTCATTTGGGACATGCCCACAGGGGTTCTCAGAGATGTCTTTCTGTCTCTTTCTTCCCTTGAGCGTAAAAGTCCACCAGGGGAATGTCGACTAGAACGTTTTCTTGTACGATGGCACGACAATTCTCTCGATGCGGCAACACCACCTGCACCATTTCAGACCAATAATAGTCTAACTGGAGCAACAGCCCTGCCTCCTAACTCAGGTTTGGCACCCATAGGCATTCCGTTCTCCTCAGATAATATTGAACACCCGCTGCATCCTCAGTTCTCGCCAGCCACGGTTTCTAATTCTACCCGAAATTCTGTTGAGTGCCCGACACTATCAGTCTTACCGCCATTAAAATCATTAAGCGTGCTGGATATCGACGAGGTCGCATATCTTGATGAAATGAGTATACTTGTTGAAAGATCAAAGGATCGACTGCAGGAACTACGTATTGGAATATCAAGAAAGGCCTCCGAACAACCATTTGCGATGGCATGGGATTCAATCGGTCTACAACAAGTTGACCATGATCAAACATGGCCTGGCGCTTCAAGTAAGATTGGTGATCGGAGGCTAGGCGGCGTGTTGGGGATAATTTTAGGGCGTGTATTTGATATTCGTAGGCCAATGCGATTCAAGCCACAAGGCGAGGAAACGCCTTCTGAGGTAGCCGTTCAAAGTTCCGGTGATATACCTGCATCTATTGGCGATTCAGCCAATAGTGGCAATGTCCAAGACCAACAAAATCAGCAAATAACTGAAGCAACCGAATCGAATCTGCCCTCCGTCGAGTCAGGCATCGAAGCTGATGAAGTTATTGAAGTTGATCGAGATCAGCTTGCAGGAGATGAAAGTTATCCCGCGAAGGAAAATAACCTTTTGGTCGATGATGTCGGAGATGTTGAACTACTTGTATCGTCGAGTATCACATCACCTGCAGTTGAGATCTCACAACTGGATCTTTCTCAAGCAGTCCCGCAGAGTCCTACATCTATCAATAAGCGCGCTTCCACGAAGGATTCTGCCCAAGCAAGCGTTGAGGAGACTACCATATCAAAAAGGAAATGCCTCATTGGAAAGCTTCGGTTACAGGTCTTAGAGCTTGAGCGCGTGCCTTTATCAATCTATGTGTTGCAGAAAGCTTTCGATTGGACGATTCTCAGATCTTTAACCATTCTGGACTGCGCCTATCATGAAAAGCTATGGAGGATGCTGCATCGCCAATTTCGTCCTCAGATTAGTCCCAACTCACCGAAGAACGCCCTCAATCCCCAGATGGAGTATCAGTTGAATCTGAAGCATATCCATGCTGATATTGCAACGCCACCTCTGATATCATTTCTTAAAGAGACTCTAGCGCCGAATACCCTCGAGGTTCTGTTTCTCCAGGATCGTCGTAGGCAAACGAGCAGCTCCGTTACCATAGATGCCATTTACAAGGGCCCTCTAAGACGACATCGCAAGAGTTTGAAGAAGCTGCTTATCGACTCGTCGGATAAGATACCGAGGAGTCCAATTACTTCTAACGAGAGCACTCGCTGGAGAACATGGATGCTTTCGCATGAGGCTGTGGCCTATATCACCAGTGGCAACATGAGTAACCTTAGAGAGCTCAGTGTTGCCATTGATTACAGAGATTGGGTAAGTCTAAAATCTGGCATGGTGAAGTTTTCTAACGGCATATAGCATTTCTTCCTCCGAAGACTTCCCAATATCCCAAGTCTGCGATCCTTGAATATTCCGTTCATTGGCGACTATGTAGCACCTGGATACGATCCGAAAGAGCTGGCTATGCAAGTGGTGGACATGATCTTCTTGCGACCGGAAATTGAGCTCTGTTATTTGGGAATTTCTAACAAGTGTTTCGAAATCTTGGAGAACCGGCCTCTAGACGATAGACATCCAGGAGATGAGTTAATGATAGCGCATGCAGAGATTGGCGAACAGATGACAGAAGATGAAGAAGAAGATGAGGATGCAGATAGTGATGAGGACGACGAGGATGACAATGAGGATAGCGATGATGACGATGGTACAGCGACTGAGGCGGTAGAGACCGAAGGCGCAGAATATGAGCTCTCAGACGACACCGACGAATTTGATGATGCCTCGGAAGCCGACTCGAAACACGATGGCAACAGACTAGCCTTACGACTGCGGGAGATTCTTTTCTATGATGACAAGGTGGCCATATTCAAGGCTAGGCATATGAGACTCTGAACGAGTCCTTTCGGTGTTTAGGCAGTTAGACGGGAAGTCTATTGGCGTTACTAGTGCATAGCGTGCAAGGCGGGATTGGAGATCATATATATGGTACAGGCTGGGCGACCAGGTGTTATAAGCAGATACATACTGCAGAGGCGGGATTAGATAGTAATGAAAGACATAGCGTTGTGAAGGATTTCTACCGACACAAATTTCGTTCTTGAACTTCTCGTTTCCGCTGCTGCCGCTGCTGCTGCGTAATCTCATGCAGGCAGTCATTATTGGGTTTTCCAAGGCAGTTGATATCGTACTTCGTACTCATCCTCTCGAAATAAACGGCTGCCAGCCTGTCACTTCAATCATTGGAAACGAAGCAGTGTCTTGGCCAATGATCTCACGACCTTGTGCTTTTTGTTGATGTTCCGCGTTGGCGCATGCTTAGGTTACCGTAGCAAGCAGGCAGAGACAGAGGTAGAGGCCGTTGTGGGGTCAGGTGCGGGTAAGCGCGGTAGATAGACAGGTACCTAGATCCCTCATCGGACAATACAATGAGAAGAAGGCGTTTTGATGAGAGACGCTTAAACTCTGTCCTTTACATCCATATATTGTAACGGCTGTTATAACAAGCTGTAGGCTTCCGATATCGACATTGATCTCCCTCCATTATTGTTATTTAAGCGGTTTGGCAAAGCCATACGTCAATCCAGGGGAAAGGTATGTACGGACCCTGCCCTTATCTCGGTGAAACGGGGGCAGGACGTCGTCATGTTGACTTCTTCTGCAGCGAGACTGCGATTATAGCAACACAACACTTTTACACGCGCGAAATACCACTCAGCAACATATTAGAAGTTATAAACAGACGTGTTCCCATTTATCGGTCTTCGAAGATCAAAGATACGCGCCACCATGGCGTCCTTCATGAGCGACCTCTGGAACTCCATCTTCACACCCGGCCCAACGTCCTCCCTCCTGCTCGCGACCAACGTCTCGTTTGCCGCCCTCCAACTCGTCCTCTTCGCACTCCTCGTCGCAACCTACAGCATCCATTTTGTTGTCCTCTCGCTTATCAGCGGTGGTTTATGGTGGGCCATAAACTGGTTTGTTACGGAGCTCAAGATATATGAGGCGGTGGCCAAGGAGAAGGAACTACGGGAGAAGGGTCTGGCAAGGAACGCGAGGGGGGGTGTTGAAAGCAGTGAGAGTGACACGGATGCGCAGACTGTTGTGGAGGAGGTGAAGGGGAGTGGGAGTAATGAGGTGGAGATGCTGCCGGGAGGGAAGGGATTGGTGGATAGAGCGAAGGGGGACAGTCAAGAGAGGAGTAAGAGCGAGATTAGCACCGAGGATGAGTGGGAGAAGGTTTCGGAGAACGAGAAGGATAAATAGAGCAATCAGCGATGGATACCGGTGTTTGTTTGGCTCTTGGGATGAGCAGGGACGGACGGTCTGACGATGCGGTCTCGGAGTTTGGAACTAGATATCCACAGCGTTTGGGATTATGGAGCTCGGCGGAGCTTATTGGTACATAGTCTTCAACAGGCAACGATTTTAGACTTCTTGTCAAGTTTATCACTCAGTTTACCATGCATTATATCTTGATCATGATGAAGCATCTTGCTCACGTGCGGCCTTGCGATATTTGTTGGTGCCTGGAGTACAAGGCGTTGAAGGTACACTTAGCTCCAAAAGTTCGAGATCCGCGATCAGAGAGAGCCTCACACAAACCCAGGCGACACTACTCAAAACTGGTCTACACGCGACTTATCGCCTCCAAACACCAGAAACATTTTATCTCGTCTCGATAGATTGGTCGCAGACAGACCGCCGTCAAGATGAAGCTCGTTAGGTGTGTATATCTTCCTTCGATTTCCGTTGGATTGATGGAGAGCTCCAGGCAACGAGGAGCTTGGGCGCAATATGAAGCTGAGCGCTTACTGACTGTGCCATAGGTTTTTAATGAAGTGCGCGAACGAGACCGTCACGATTGAGCTCAAAAATGGTACATCTACCTCTTCATACCCAACTTCCAGCTTCTGACCACGCCTTCACACACTGTCAACCCATTATGAACCTAGCCACTAACACAACCCAGGCACCATCATCCACGGCACCATAACCTCCGTCTCCCCACAAATGAACACCGCGCTGCGTACCGTCAAGATGACAGCCCGTGGCCGCGAGCCGATCGCCCTCGACACCATCAACCTGCGCGGAAGCACCATTAGATACTTTATCCTGCCCGACTCGTTGCCGCTCGATACGCTGCTGATCGATGATGCGCCGAAGCCCAAGAATAAGGCAAGGAAGGAGGTTGCTGAGAAGGCAGGAGGAAGAGGCGGTAGGGGTGGACCGAGAGGGAGAGGAAGGGGAGGCGGAGGATTCAGAGGTCGTGGAAGAGGCGGTGGACGAGGATTCTAAGGGATTGGGAGCGGGAGGAGGTTGCGAGATTGTTATGGGAGGTTATCAGAGATCTGCCGAGGCGAAGGCGCATTTTGCAGAGAGTATGACCTGATGTGGTGCTATTAGGACGGTTGTTTATTTGCTGCGTGGCACGAGATACAACGGCGTTATGGATAAAAGTGAAGGACAAGAAGCAGATGGGACGCTTCCGCTTCAATGCAATCGTTCTACCTACCATCGCCTTGCCAAGGAACTATACCAGAGCTCAATCATCAGTCTTCAAGACCTTAGTTTCGCATCTTCATTTTTGCATACTGTTATGCTCTCCATATTCTCACAATCTGCAACTTCTCCCAGCCTCCGACCTTTCCACTCCAACCCACCGTCTCCGTCCTCCATTCCTCCCCCATGGCTCTAATCCTCTCCTTCACCTTCTCCGGCCGATTCTGCGCGCAAAGTAACACATACCCCACACCTCTCTCGCTCAGTACCCCTGGCAGCTCCGCCAATAGCCGATCTGTGACTTCCATGCCGTCCAGCCCGCCCGCATAACTCAGCGCTAAAAGTTTGGAATCAGCATCGTACTGTTCATCTCTGTCTAAGAGGCCTTCTTCCTTCCCGTTCTGAGCTGGCAAGGTGGGTAGTTCATCTGTCGGGACATAAGGCGGGTTGAAGACCAAGACATCGACGCTCCCACTTCGCAACGGTGCAGTCAGGTCGCCCACGCTATTCCCGAGGTAGCTACCAGGAACAACACCAGTTTCCATTTGCGCTTTGGACGCAATCTGCACCGTCTGTTGTGTGGAGCGTGTAGCGTGGATATTCACATCCACGCCCAAGGTCAGAATGTCGGAGCGCCCGAAAATATGCTCAGCGTGCGCCGTGATGAAGGCGAGGACGACTCCGGAGCCAGTGCCGATTTCGATAACGAGGGGAGAGGGAGAAGGAGAGGGGAAATGGGCGGAGAGGAAACTGCTTTCGGAGGAGGAGGAGAGCGTGTCGAGGAGGAGATAGGAGTCTTCGGCGGGCTCGTAGATGCGGTCGAACGGGACGTGGTCGGTAGATGGCGTGGGGAGCATTGTATCGTCCTCAGTTGCTTGATGAAAATAAAATAGAGACTTCTGCTTTAATGCGAATGAGTATGAGACAGGGAAGTGTAATACCAGCTCGATTGCTGGAGTTACCTGAGGTTGTGAGATAAGTTAGCCTTGTCGCAAGGCTGAAGAATTTCATCACTGGCCCCAGAGCTATGTCGACGCACAGGGCGGCAAGCCTTGCCGAGTTGGATGACCAGGTTCCCTGGAGCTTCTCTCCAGATCAAAGATTATTATATTGATACCGGCCACGGCTCTCCAATCTCTCAGTTGACAGTTCCAGACTGTCACAACTCACATCATGCGCCTTTCACCCCGCCTCCTCTTCGCCTCGCCCTCTTCCGTCGGCGCAAGTCGCGGCATGCGTCCGGCGCCTATGGCACTTCTCCCGCCACTACCTCTGTATCGACGATTATTGAGGGCGCATAGGAAGCACTTACCATCCGAGATGAGGTTATTAGGCGATGAGTACGTGAAGAGTGAATTTAGAGCTCATAGGGATGTGGAGAATCCGATGCATATTGTAAGTTGCTCCCTGGATGGGAATGATTGACGGAGACGGAACCGGAATTGGGAGTTGGCAAAGGAAGAAGTGAGATAAAGAGGCTAATAAGAGTTAGATTGGATTCTTGACGGAATGGCAAATGTATGCGCAGAAGCTCGAAGGAGACTCATGGCTTGGAGAGACGCTGGATCAGGCGAAAATTGACAAGATGAGCGGTATGTCCTCAACGATTAGCTGGAACCTCCATTGATCTTGATACTGGACCTCGACTAATAGTTTATGTGTAGATCAGCAAATAGGACAGCTCTACGAGCTAATGCAAGCAACCAAAAAGCTCCAGGAAGATGAAGCAGAGGCGGAACGACTGGAGGACCAACTAAAGAAAGACAAATAAATAACGAAGAGAAAGATGTTGTATATGTTGTATATTTATATTGTATGCGGTGCATTGGGATTGGCGTTTGTGTTTGAGTACTGTCATCTATAGTAAGTGCATTCATCGCGTTTTTGGACCCGTGATTCATTGTATAGAATGAGTCCAGCTGTATTGAATCATGGTCACCCAATGAGTGGATTAAATATCCCTTTTATTCTCTGGTCTTCCGAATCTTATCAATACAGCAATGTACTTGCATGGCTTTATCTCACGAGCAGTGCATGCAAATCGAGTCCAGGTCATATCGTACCAAGCAGCAAACTCCAGATCGTTCACCGTTACTATTCATAAAAATATATCACAATGTGCCAAGTCAAAATATACCGCTCCATGGAGTGCAAACACACCTGGATGGAGATCATCGAGCCCTGCGGTCCTGGCATGGGCTTCAACAACTGTCCTCTCTTCACTCGTCACGGCACCATTTTCGATAAACCCCGCGCTATCCTGAAGCTCAACTCCCACGACTGCCCACGGTGCGGAAGGCACGGAGACTACTGCACGAACACCACCCGAGTCGTGACAAAGATCAGGAAGGGCATTAAGATCGGAGCTTCGCCACACCAGTGGACGCCGGGGCTTGAGGTTCCTTGCGTGGTTATGTGAATCACTCTCCATCACTCTCGAGGTTGCAGACGGAGAACGAGAAGGCAGGACTGGAGAAGACCGTGTATCATAACGAAAACTATTTCATGGTATTATTGCGTATGAAATTTTTATAAAAGAGAGATATATATATATATATTTATTTATTTACTCCGCATCCAATGGGCATACTGGTGGTGTATCGTTAACCTGGATTCCACCTCTCTTCTTCTCTTCCGAGTCATGGAACGGTAGCTTCCATCCTCCTTCACTCTCCGGCACGGCCAGCCACAATCTCATCAAGTGCCGTCTTGGTTGCGGTGGGAGATGGTCTTTGTACGCGGTTCTCGCATGGAAGACGTGTGCTCCCGACGCCAAAAACTGGATATCGCCAAGCTCCAAAATCATATGCAAGCGGAGTTTGTGGCACGTGTCCTCAAGAACCTGCAGAGCGTCTAATTGCTCGGCGGAGAGCGGTGGGATCTCGCCAATATCCGAGAAGCGCGTGAGCGACTTGACAAAGTATGGATCCCACTTTGCGAAGACACGGCCGTTCTCGCCCTTTTCCAGGTAGAAGATGGCGGTGCGGATGTATTCCTCCTCGCCGACTGAGGTCTCGCCCTTGCGGTCGAAGTACCAGATGGGCTTTGTGAGGGTCTCGGCAACATCGGGGCGTTCGCGTTGCAGTGTGTTCCAAACTTCGTGGGTGGAGCAGAGATCGGACTCGCCACCTTCTAAGGCGCGGGCGATGCAGAGGAGGCCCACAATATCGCAGTCGTCGACGTGGAAGAATTGGCTGTTACAGTTAGAGACAAAATGCAGACACTGGAACAAAAGACATACCGAGCGTTTGTTCTGTAGATGCGGACTCTGTCAATCTGGGTTGGGTCGTCACCAACGTCCTTAACGTGGCCCAGGACGTGTCCTCGGGAGTTTTGGCTGACGAAGTAGCCAAGATATGTACCAAGTCCCATATAGGCTGTAGCGCACTTCTGAAGTCCCCATGCGTCAACAGGGATTCCCTTCAAAAGAATGAATCCCTTGCCCTCCATCAAATCGTGTTTGATATCAGCTAGAATCTTTCCGAGCTTTGGAAGGACGAAGTTATCCTGCGTGTGTTAGACTATGCTTCTCTATTCGACTTCAAACAGAACATGCCTTGGAGATTCCAGTCAATGGAATACCTTCGGCAATAAACTTGTCGGCAGTAGCACCCAGCTCCTCAATTTCCTCCTGTGTGAATCTGTGGACCCATCTCTCTGGGTTGTTTGCGTAGTCCTCCGCCTTCCACACTGTTGGGCCAGTGCAGACCTTTGGGAACTCGGAGTATGGCTTCAACAGGTCGTAAAGTGGTGGATGCTGTCCAGAAGTCTTGATGCCATCATGAAAGATGGTTGTATCGACCGGCTTCTTGCTTTGAAATGGTGCCACAGGGCGAGTCTCAAGGAGCGCTGGTGCCATTGTGTATAACTTGCAAAAGTGCTATAAAAACCGAAATATGTGGAGTAAGAAGTAGAAGAAGAAGAAGAGGAGAAGGAGGAGGAGGCGGAGGAAGGTGATAACAGAGAAAGAAAGAAAGAGAGAGAAGAGACGTGAAGGGAAATATAAATATACATATACCTATGTGACCTACTCGTATCACTGCCAAATCGAATGATCTTAAACTTCCGTGATGTTGCGGGCTCGCGGATCATTATCTTGAATCACATCTTGGTCAATCGAGCAATTTGGACCTGACATTGCGTGCTTGCAGGGGAAGGAGGGGTAGAAGGCGCGGCAAGTAGAGATATCCCACTTCGCGCTAACTTGGCCGGAATGGGTAAACCTAACCCCGCGGCTGTTTTCCGCGCCTAGCGGTGCGTGCTACATGTGGTCACATGATTTGGACCTAGATAGCTTTCACGCAGAAAGTGCAGGGTTCAACGCCGTGTTGTTTCTTTTTTGCCTGATAAGCGAGGCAGCTAAGCGAAACAGATAAGCGAGGCATTGTCGGCGATAACAAATGCTATCAGCAAAATAAAATAATTTCGAGGCTGCTCGACTCTGCCGAGCGTGTTATTGTCAAGTCTATTGAGGCGCGTCGGCATTATTGTATTATATTATATTGTATTGTGACGCTTGGTCTATTGTCGTGCTGGGCAGCGGAAAGTCAGAGAACCTCACTATTATATATTTCCTGTATCCTTCCCCACCAACCCTCTAATCGCTTCTCCCTCCTCTACTCTTCCAATCCAAACCGAACAACTGCTCCGCACCAAGGCTTTCCATATCCAAGGACAACAACAGCGGCAACAACAATATTTACACATTGCCAAGATGAAACCCAAGTTGAAGAACGAGATGGAGAGTTCTCAGGCTTGCCCAGCGAAGTCGAAATCCAAGAAACTCTCACCACAACCTTACCAATCGAAGAGCACCGAGCCCAAGCACAAGAGCAACAAGCGAAGCATCGATGAGACTACCGACTCACCGAGCTCCACGAAGACCGCCGAGAAGAAAAATAAGATGAATGGCACAAACGATGTAGTGGGGAAGGCTTCATTATCAGAGGTCAACGGCGAGAAGAGACGGAAGGTGTCTGAGGAATTAAGCAAGATGGTTAATGACAATGGCGCGAAGAAGACCTCTCTGATAGAGTCGGAATTGTCAGTTTCCACCAAGAGCAAAGCATCTGCTATATCACCATCAGTCAAAGTTATGCCGAGAAGCAAGAGTGCGCCTAGCCTCTCAACGGCTCAATCAATCCCAAAATCCAAATTCCAGAACAAGTTCAACGATGCCAATTCCTCTCTTAAACGCAGCCAGACGGACCCTCACATATCCGGTCGACCAGGTCCCAAATTCCTCGAAGCAAAGAAACTCAAGCTCTTCGAAGAGCGGAAGAAGCTCCCCATCTGGATCCATCGCGCTGATATCCGCTTTGCCCTCCGTCTGCGTGGCGATGTACTCCTCCTCGTAGGCGAGACTGGTTCCGGAAAATCGACACAGGTGCCGCAATTTCTTCTCAATGAGCCGTGGCTCCAGCGGAAACTTGTCATGGTCAAAGAAGATGACGGTGAGGAGAAGGAGGCTGTTGTAGGCGGCATGATCGCCGTCACTGAGCCTAGACGAGTCGCTGCTGTGAGCTTGGCGCAGAGAGTAGCGGCGGAGACAGGCTCGCATTTGGGTGCCAACATGAACACGGAGGACAAGGTTGGATATGCTGTCAGATTCGAGACCTCTGTGCCGAAAAACGCGAAGATCAAGTTTATGACTGAAGGAATGCTTTTACAGGAGTTGCTGGGAGACAAGAATTTGAGAAGGTACAGCTGCATTATTGTCGATGAAGTTCACGAGAGGAGCGTCGATGTGGATCTTTTACTGGGTTTCTTGAAGATTATCAATTCGGGAGATTTGAGTGGCAGAGGTGGCATTCCATTGAAGGTTATCATTATGTCTGCTACAGCAGATATTGCAAAGCTCAAGGGGTTCTTTACACCTCCTCAGCGTCCTTCAACTCCAATTGAACCAAAGATTAGCCCAAAGGTCAACGGACACAATAAAGACAAGGCTCCCAAAGTCAACGGCGTTGTCAAGAAATGGATCTCCGGCACATCTCCTCCGAACGACACCGGCCGAGCTTCGTCCGAGCCGCTACGAGATCGCGATGGCGAGCTCGCTGCTGATGAAGCCGTTGAGGACGGGGAGGCGGACGAGGAGCATCCTGTCAATGAATCAAGGCGTTCTTCTACCGCATCCAACGACTCTGTACGTTCCACCTACTCCTCCTGGTCCGGCCTCAGCGATACCATCAAAGAAGGCGACCTCGCAACAACTTCTACCTCAGAAATCCTCACCGAGGAGCTTCCTCAATACGCCTCAACCGTCACGACGCAAGAGGACTTCGAATATGACAAAGCCGACAGCGCCGTCCCTGGCGACAAGCTTCATGACCTCAAAGGCACAAATAACACCATGGTGCACTACATCTCTGGCCGTCAACATCCAGTGTCTATGCTATATATACCAGAACCCGTCGCAGATGTCTTAGAAGGCTGTTTCCGCACGATCTTCATAATCCACTCCACCGAGCCCATGCCAGGTGACATCCTCGTCTTCTTGACGGGCCAAGAAGAAATCAGCGCTCTGCAAGCCCGCGTGGAAGCTCAGGCTGTCCATCTCCTCAAGCAATTTCCTCGTCTTGAAGTCGTGCCGCTGTTCGGGCAGATGAGCATCGAGAAGCAACAGGTCGCGTTCGCGAGACCAAAGAATAAGAACGCGAGAAAGGTCATCCTGGCGACGAACATTGCCGAGACCTCGATTACAGTTCCAGGCGTGAGATATGTAGTTGATACGGGCAAGGCAAAGGTCAAGGAATATAGACCGCACCTGGGTCTGGCGAGTCTGTTGCCGAAGCCGATCTCGAAGTCCAGCGCCACGCAGCGCAAGGGTCGTGCTGGCCGTGAGGCGCCGGGAAAAGTCTGGCGTCTGTACACCGAGCAGCAGTTCTTCGATCTTCCCGATGCCGATCGTCCCGAGATTCTGAGGAGCGATATCGTGGAGGCAGTGCTGAAGATGAAGGCGCGTGGCATCGATGACATCTTCGCCTTCCCGCTCATGGATGCGCCACCAAGAGACACCATGGTCAAGGCGTTGAACCATCTGTTCAACATCGGCGCTCTCGACGCTGACGGTTCTCTGAACGACGTCGGCAAGCAGATGGCCAGCTTCCCTCTCTCGCCCAACTATGCCCGCGTCCTCGTCGCCGCCGCACAACCAGACAGCGATTGCCTCCTCGAAGCCATCGACGCCATCGCCGTGCTCTCGGGCGACGACATCTTCACGCAGCCTCAAAACGACGAAGAGCGCGAAGCCAGCGAGGAGGCGCGAAAAGACCTTCTCCGCCGCGAAGGCGACATCCTCACGCAGCTCACGGCCATGCAACGCTACTGCGCCGAGGCGGGCCAGCGCAGGAAGTGGTGCGAGAAGCATCTCGTCAACGAGCGGCACATAGATACTGCTTTCTCCGTGCGCCGCCAGCTCCGCCAGGCGTGCATCCAGGCTAAGTTAGTCGCGAAGACCGACGTCAGCGAGGCTGACGAGAAGGAGTTCGTGCCGCTGGCGCCGGAGCGGGCTGAGGCGCTGCTGAAGTGCTTTCTGAAGGCGTTTGTGGGCAAGACGGCGATGCTGGATAAGGACGGCATGTACAAGACGACGATTGGGCGACATACGGTGATGGTGCATCCCAGTAGTGTGATGCATGGCAAGAAGAAGGAGGCCATCATGTATCTTGAGCATGTCTTCACGAACAAGAATTATGCGAAGAAGTGCTCGGGTGTGCAGATGGATTGGATCGCCGAGGTTATGGGGGGTACGGGAGGGATTTGAGGATGGACGAAGGTGAAGTGAGATTGAAGAGGAGGGCGTTCGTGGGCTTTGATGCATTGCGGGGTGTATATTGCATGGCATTTCGGGCATTTCGTGGTGTCTGATGGGTTGAGTTTACATTACACATTGAAGATACCTCTTGCATTAAGGAGTTCGGTTTGTAAATCATGATCCAAAAGAGATGGTTTAAGCAGCGTAGTAAAGACACATATGAAATGGGCTTGAGACTTGAGAATCCTCTCATTTTATTATGCTCTTCTACTCCAATTATCTCGAATCAAGATGCGTGCGTGCACATGAGCGGAACGCTCCTAATGGAAACTTGTAATCATGGCTTAGTAGTCTTGCCGGAGTATCGTCGAAGTGGTACGACAAACACTGCAAAGTCTTTATGCGCGGCCATGATCCGCCGCTGTTGACAAATGATGCTTGTGAAGCGGTCGACATGTGGAACTTGTTTTCGGGATCCATTAGCGTGGCTCGCTCTTCAGGCGAAGTCTCTGAAAGAAAGCATCGAGAGAGATATATATATATATATATATGTCCAGTGTTGCATAATATCGACTGCAAATTGACGGGCAAGAAGTGTAAAGGTCGGGCCGCGGAGCAGAGCAGAGCAGGGCAGGGCAGAGAGCGAGACGAAGCCATTTTGTCTAGCGGCGACAGATGCAATGCAAGTCTGCGAAAGACGAAATGGATCGACTCGGAGCGGAGCGATGCATAACATATATTGGGTGTCCTCAGCACATACTTTATCCTTTATGCTTCTGACCGGTGAATCTTGTAATGTTGGCTGCAGGGTGAGGGCGAGGGTGGGCAAAGTTAGTGACAAGACAGGCGTCGAGGCACCAGGCAGAATTATGTAGTGAGTTAGTTGTTTCTTCTTCTTCTTCTTCTTCTTCTTCTTCTTCTTCTGCTGCTGCTGCTGCTGCTGCTGGTACGTATGTTGTTGTTGTGACTAGAATCAGAGACGGGCTTGAATCAGGCCTGCTTGCTTGTTTGCGTGTTTGCTTGTTCGAGTGCTTGCGTGCTTGCGTGCTTGCGTGCTTGCGTGCTTGCGTGTTTGACCAGCTGTTTGACGACAGGCACCTATTATCATCTATGGACCATTTGAAGGACGACGAGTCAGAGTAGGTAGGTACCTCGGCAGAGGAAAGCTTCAAGGGCCTTCTAAGTACACAATTGCGGTACACAGTTGCAGTAGGAGTAATGATGGGTGGATTAATTGTCGAGCGACGAAAATACACATGTACAAATATGTACAGTGCAAGTCACAAATGGAGTCAAGGCCAAGTTGAATGTTCCTTGCCGAGAATGTCTCATCCTCGTATGTATGTATGTATGTATGTATGTACTGTACCATACTCTCAAATGTGTACTGCTGCATAATGACTGAGACATGGAGACATGGAGACATGGAAACATGGAGACATGGACCTCCCTGCCTGTAAGCAAGGAAAGATGACCATTGCCTCTCTGCTCTGTAGAGTAAGCGGACGAAGCACTCATCAAGTATGTTCAAAGGTACTATGTATATATGAATATATATATATATATATATATATATACACACACGAGAAGACTTCGGAGCCTGTGGAGTGATTACCTACTTCGTACCTACATTACCTACCTACATACCTTTGAGGCCTGTTGCATGATGCTGGATCCCTTGCACATCGCTTTTAATGTCTCGTCACCATTTTCTCCTCAACTTATTGGCACCTATGTAAGGACGACAACCAACATCACAGCAGTATGTAGTAACCTAAATGTAGGGGAAAGGCAGACTGCCTGACGGTGAGGATGAGGACTAAGGATGAGGACTGACTCTTGAGGATTAAGGACTGAATATGTCGAGATTCAATAATAGATAGTAATCAGATCAGCTATCGGCCATCGGCCATCGGCATCCGTATCTGACGGAAGAGGGAATTCGAATTCGGGTACCTTGCTGGCTCGTCTCGGAGCTAAGCGGACAATCATGCTGCTATCGATGGCTATCGATGGCTATCGATGGCCATGTCGATCGATAAGACAAGAACGTCCATGATAGAATGTCTGGATTCGGGATTCGGTACTCTATTCGAGCAATGAAGACAATGAAGAGGTGGCTCTTTATTAGCAATGTCAACATGACATTGGACTCTAGAGCCCGAAGAGAAGCCCATTTATACATACCGTATATGTATATGTGTATATGTGTGATGTGTGGCGTTTCACAGGTGCCATTACTGACTGATTCTCTGGTCCCATGGTTCGTTCGCCGGACATGCCATAGCAGGCCATGCCAGGCCAGGCCATGCCATGCCATGCCATGCCCGGCCTCATGACGGAAGAGGTATACATACCTAGCTACCTATGTCTCTAAATGCGTCTCTAAATGCGTTAAGGATATCTTCTGTTCTTGCTTGGAGTGCTGTAGAGTAATAGTAGGTGGCTTTTCGCAGCAGATGTGTCTACATGTCTACATATATATAATGTAATAAATAGTGCCCGACTGTCCTTGCCTTCTCGCGGATGTCGGACTCTATCTAGACTTTATCTAGGCAAAGTACTTCCTGATTGCCTTGCATATTGCCTGCAAAGCCGAGCTCTCGAGAGGAGGTTAAGAGGAGGTTAAGAGGAGAAGAAGAAGGCAAGGTGTTGTTAATGCTGTTAAGGTTAAGGTTTCTCTGCCTCTGCCTCTGCCTCTGCTGCCGAGGACGGAGTAACAAGTAACAAGTAATAAGTAATAAGAGGGAAAAAGCCACATATATCCCACACTAGATTGCCTAGGATATCGTGGTCAATCAGTCACTCAGTCCGCCTGTTTGACGTTCTGGGTCGTTGGCTCGCTGGCTCGCCTTGCTGCACATCCGACGCGGTCCTGCAAGCACTTTGGTAGTCTTCAAGTACAGTCTTTAAGTACAGGACTACTAGGCGGAGGGGCAGCACACGAGTTCAGCTAACCTGGACATAGCCCATCCCATCCCATCCCATCCCGTCCACCTCACCTCCAGTCCGCTCCAGTACAGTCCAAGTCCACTCCAAGTCCGCCTTGATCCCCACTTCCCACACGCACACAACCGCTCATTCCCTCTCTCCGTCTCTCTCTCCTCTATTCCTCCTCTCCTCTCTTCCTCCTCTCTCCCTCTTCTCTCTTCTTCCCATCCTCCTTAGATCCTGTCAAGATATTATTGTCAGATTAAAGTCGAAGTACCGTCATATTCGAGACGTCTCTTGTCTCTTGTCTCTTGTCGGCTAACTCCTAACTCGACTACTATATTCGAGACGACTCTCCTTCCGCGATCATTACCTTCGCTCGATAAGCCAGCCGCACTTCCGTGTGCCTCACTCACGCGCCACGCTCCCCCTCATGACGAAGCATACGAAGCATACGACTCGAGTTTGAATCTACACTACGAGAGGCTCCGACGGCCGATTTCGAGCATCTTCGAAGAGAGAGCCTTTCTCCACTGCAGCAGCCGGAGCATCGTCGATCAGCAAGACAGACATCGACAGCTCCTGTTTGCGAGTGGAGAGAGACTGAGCAGCAATGAATCCAGATGTGATGGACTATCAAATGGATGTGGACGATCATACAATTGCACCTCCACAGACCATGTCTCAACCGAGATGTCCGTATCGAACCTCAGATGTTCCGAATGGCTCTGCATTCCAATCCAACTGGTCACACAATCCGCATTTGGATCCTACAATACCACCATTCAACCCCATACCCACGTCAAATCGAATGTATTGGGGAACCCCGCAGCAGAATTCACAGCGACATGAGGCTATGACAAATAGACGACACCTTCCGGCACAACAGACACCTTCCATGAATGCTGCAGGCTTTAACACCTACAGTTTCGGAGACAGCCAGACTCAGACTCAGACTCAGGTACAATTCTTGAATTCTCAGCGATTCTTACAGTCAGATGATAGCAGCAGCCCTGCGATGCCTCGAATGGCCCCAAATTCTGAACGATTCCAGGGACATGAAGTCAGACTTGGTGAGAATCCGACGACTCCACCAGATCAAACTATCCAACCGAATTTTAGTGCTTCAGACGATGCTATCCAAAGGAGGAATGAATATCTCCAAGCACACCTCGGCAGATCCCAACAAGAACCCCAGTCAAACAGAAATCCTCTTCCTCCTCCAACATTGAGTGTTCAATCAACCTTTTTCCCTACACATCTCCCACAGCCGAATTTCACGGGCAATACAAGCGTGTCTTTCTTCCCTACAGGGCCTCAAAGTAAGTCTCATTTTTGAATTTGGCGTAGCTCAGTTTCGACTAGATTGAGGGGCAAACAACTTGGATATGAGATTTGTCGACTAATCAGTTATAGCTCCTCAACACCACTCTTCTCGAGGCGTTCCAATCCCTCAAATTCCAGAAGCCCGACAAGGTCATCAATTCCAACAAGCACAACGACGTGTATATGGCCGCGAGGCTTATAATTCATCAGCATATGCCGAATATTCAGACGATGATGAACCTGCTGAAGGAATCATGCCAGATGATTTCTTGAGATACCATAGGATAACAGGCACAGAGCACCCATTGTTGGGTCTGCGTCATTCTTCGGTGACAGATAGCCATTCCCATCGTCGTTCGGCTAGTAAGTTTATGCCCGGATGTGTTCAGCAGTAAAGAGGATTACTAACTGCGAATAGTGACTGCTTTTGAGGCCGAAGAACGAGAAATGGCCCGTGAGCGTGCTCGAGCAGCTCGCAGGGCACAAGCTGCGTCAGTCAAATTAGTTGCATCTGCGGCTGCTTTGGCTGCATTGCAAAAGGTTGATCTGTCCAGCTTGACTGGGGATGATCGAAGTAAGTCTCAACCTTCTTTTCTACTTATACTTCACTGATACGTTTCAGATTGCATAATCTGCTACAATGAATTCGGCATCATGAACCCAGATGGGAATATCGAATGTGCCGTGCGCCTTCCAAAATGCAAGCATGTCTTTGGTGACCACTGTCTCAAGCAGTGGCTCAAGGATTCTGACACATGTCCATATTGTCGTGACAAGTTGCCCTCGGAGCCGAAGAGAAGCCAGGCAGATGATACCCGCCGTCTCTATACGCTTGGCCGTCCTCATGTGGAATCTCAGAGGCTGCTGAGCATGTCCAACGAAGAGCGCGCTGCTTTCTTTCTGTCGGAGCGTCAGCAGATGGACAGTCAGATGGAGGCAAGTGCAGCACGTTCAGCGCAAGTGCAGGCTCAGATTCAGGCGCTGCGTGCGGCACAGGAGCAGCAGATGGCGCGTTACGAGGAGGGGATGATTGACGATGCAGAGGCGCGTATCAGGTAGGGTTCTCGACTCCTACCATCTGCAATCTGCAGTGCTAACCGAAATAGATACGCCATTCAACGTCAAGAAGAATTCCACAATGCCCACATGCACATCTCGCAAGCCTATCCCGCCCGTTCGGTCCCCGACTACGACTCCAGGCGCCGTAACCGCCAACGAGCAAGCAGCATCCGCACTTCCAACCAAAGTAATCAAAATCGGTCCAACCCGCCGGTGATGCGTGTGCAGCACAACTCGAACCAACGCAGTCCGGGACACAGTCAACGCCCGAGCTTCGACGAGTCGAGCAGCACGCCGAGGTCTGTGACGCCTCACCCAGCAGCGCTTGGCCCGGTGTCATCGCCGAGTTTTGCAGCGCCCGGCAGACCGTCGTCGCTTCCGAGCGAATCAAGTCCATTGAGGGAGGCGACAACAGCGGAACAAGCACAGGGTCCGACGCGGAATCCGCCAGATGTGGAAGCCGCATTCAACCGCGTCGCAAATGCCGCAGGGGAAGCGCAGAGTTCGCAAGGACAGCTTGAGCACGTGATCTGGAACGGACATCCGAGGCCTGCGAGCGAGAGCTTTCTGAGTATGGGAATGGTGCAGGGGAGCCAGGCGCAGGTGCAGAATCAAGGAATTTCCAATCCGTGGATCATGCCGCAGACCTTCTGGGAAGGAAGATAGCCACAGCCATGACAGGCACATGACTGTGAGCAGGTGGAAAGGAGATAAAGGGAGATATATTCGAGGTGGACGAAGGATCTTGCATGGGAGAGTACTTCTCATTTGCCGTTGTTGTGGTTTGCTTTGGCTGGACGGAAGCAATAATGGAGGAAGACTTGATGGGAAGTGGAGGTGGGGGGCATGGCGTATAGGCGTAGAGCAAGAGCACCAGCACAACACAGCACATCACAACAGCATTGGCTTTGGTTTTATGCATTACTTCCTTTGGCAGAGAGAGCTGAGCAAACCAGGGAGAGCTGAGCAAAGCAGAGCAGAACAATACTTCATTCATATTTTGGGTTCCGTATTTGAGCAAGAGTGAGTGCAGCGCACGTGATGGTAATGTGGCGATGGACGCTCAGTTGTTCTGCGTAGCAAGGACGTAACGAATACATGGCAAGCACGTCTAAAGGTAAAGCCGGCGCTCATTGGCATTGCGTTGAGGACTTTGGATAGCTAGCTATCTATTTTTTCTTGCTCTGCCCGCGTAAAAGATCCTTAAATATGGTAGGAAAGCAGCTGGAAACAGTGTCAGAAAGCACTTCCATTTTCTTCTGCTTTCGTTCAATATTGTTCTATATCATTATCCACGAACACTTGAATTTCCTCCTCCCGGGATAGTTATATGCAGCGATGGTGCACATCTTGTCTTCTTTCGATATTGTTCCATATCATTATCCACCAACGCTTGAATTTCCTTCTCCCGGGATAGCCATATGCAGCAGCGATGGTGCACATCTTGTCTTCTTTCGATATTGATCCGCAGCTTATTCATCAGCACTTTAATTTCGTTCTCACGGGGTAGCCGTGTTCATCGATCGTCGTGCACATAGTGTCTTCTTCTTTCGATATTGGTCCGGATCCTTATCCATCTCTTGTACCGGGCACAACATTATCCTCGAGCGTCTGTGTTTGAGAACAGACCTGGAAGACTCCTGCTCAGATCGAAGCAATTATGATGCCTCGAGTTCTCTCAGACTGTGGGAGGGTATTTGCCGGTTTTCACGCCATCCAACCAAAGCCTCATTTTGACTCTGTAAAACTGGAGTAAATATTTTTGTGTTCGCTCGAATTCTGCCTGCGGCAGCTGGATCATCTTTCCAAGAGACATCTTGTTCTCAAGCGCACACCTTGTGGTGCATTCCTCCATCATCAAGGAACCTTTGACATTGATCCGGGCGCCGGAAAGACACATAAGCACCTGGTGATCAATCACTGTTTTCTCTTCCCATTCTGACAGCGCCTTTCTAGCCACTCCAGAAGGCTCGTAAATGTTGTAATAGTGGAGAGTGCCGACTCGAAAATGGAAAAAGTCACCATGTGGGATGATTGGGTCGTTGAATCCATATTGTGCGCCTGCGAGATCGAGAATGTAGCGTTCGCCGTGCTTGAGGTTCACCTCGAGGACCGCGTGTTTAGGGATGCATTTCAACAACGACTTGCCGTGGGCATTGAGCGCAACTGTTTCGCGAGGCATGTGCTGGAGTGTAACATGCATTACTACCATGTATGAGACGATGCCTGCAATATCCGTGTGAGTTTATAATGTACGGTACGGTATAGCTAGCAAGAGCTTAGGGAATGCTTGGTCATAGCTTACCTTCAAGCATCTTTTTGATGATCTCTGACAAATATGCTAATGCATCCTCGCAGCCTAAAAACGACAGAACGGCGTGCTTGTCCGTTGGATTCGCGATGAGGTCCGATGGGAAAGGGTAGAGAACGCCAATCTCTGTTTGATATGGTATGCCATGCTCATTGATCAGTAGGTCATATATGCCCTCATGGATGTAGAGTTTTCCACCCTTCTCTTCGATTTTGACGACGAGCTTGTCGAAGAGAATTTCCCGAAACAGGTAGAATATCTGCTGTAAAGTCGAGCCAGCACGGTAAAAGGCCCTCCGAGTCTGGAGACGCATGCAAAGAGCCTTGTGTGAGGTCCGATCTGCCTTTTGGCATTGGGCATTGCAGTAGTAGGTTGGCTTAGTCTCGAGGGGTGTGTCCCTGCAGCCGCCACACATCTTGGTTGCTACCTTCTTGCAAGCAGCACATTGCTTTGACGATGCTTCTGAAGCCATTTTGAACTTTCAAATAGCAGAAGCAATGAGTTTATAATGAGGGTGCAGAAGTTTGGCCTCAGTGAATGAACACAAGAACAATGAGACCTCGTTGGGGTGTCTTGCAAAGTGAGAGCTGTTTATGGAAAAGGAAGAAAAAGGTGAAGTCGAGATGTACGGACTTCAGCAAGCCAAGAGAGAGAGAGAGCTGATTAGAAACTGTGTGTGTTTGATGGCTAAGTACCGACTTAGGATTATCAGGTGCACACGAGGAAATGAAAGGTGGAAAGGGCAAAGATGATATTTCTATCAGTATCTTCTGCCATCTGTGAATTGACCAGCCCACAAGCTTCACTCAAACCTTGTAGTGAGAGGTACAATGGATGTATTTCTTTTGTCACTTCACCTGCAGTATTATAAAACCTGTCCGGCCCCATGCATCTCATGCCCCAAACGCCATCGCTGAAGTTCTCGCCCAATACATGCCACATCACTGCCGCTGTCGCCGTCGCCGTCACTACCTGTGCTATAACCCCCCATCCCGCTGCTCCTGCGGCCCTGCCAGGTGCCCAGTCTCATTTCCCCTCATACCTGCCCCACGGCTCCGCAACCGCCCACCTGACCAAGCTCTCGGCGCCCACGGCATCACCACTCCTCAGCAGCGCTGCCACATCCACATTCAGCGGGCTGTCGATCCCCGGGTTCGCCAACATGTGCGCCACGGCCTCGACGGTCTTCTCGAGCGTATATGCCGGGCTCCAGTTGTCCTTCAGGAGATCTAGGCAGATCTCGCCCGTCTGATAGCGTCAGTCCGCGTCCCTAGCCCCGTAACTTCCCCTCCATAACGTCTAACTCGCACATGGAGGGGGCAAGGGTCAGGCAGTACATACCTCGAAATCCACATTACTCCCCACAACCCTCGTCCTAAACCTGACCTTCGGCGGCGCATTCGGATACGTCTCCGGCACCACGATGTCCAGTTTCCAGCGCCCGCCGTCGTAGCCGCCGCCCAGCCCTGCGCCGCGGATCACGGCCTCCCAATGGAACAGGTTGTCGTGGTCGACGGGCTCGAGGCGCTCGATCACACCGGGGGAGGTGGAGGAGCGATCCAGGGAGGATTGTAGGGAGCTCAGCTCGGCGTGCAGGCGCTTGAGGGGGGAGGAGCGGCGCGCGGGAGGGGACATGGTGGTACGCGCTGTGACGAAGGAGAGGGTGCTGGGGGCGACGGAAGCCGTTGTTGCGGTTTGGAAGGGTTGGATGGGAGGGCAATAGGTAGGTATTTGGTCGTGGAAGATTCGATTGAGTTGAGGGCGATGCTGGTTTGGAGATTTGGAGAGCTGTGTTGGCGGGTCAGATAATGGCGGCCAAGCTTGTGCTGGCTGGAGCGAGCCTCACAGCCTCGGCATTTAGTGGTGAGGGTCGGAGGTTGCCGAGACGAGGCTGGAAGATGGTGATGCTGGCGGCAGTTGTCCGCGATTAAGTGGCAATGCTTGAGATTTTGGATTTCATGGTTTATATTTACAGGATTGGGCTTTTTTTAAGGGGATGTTGGAATGCCCGAGATAATACATTTTTATGTTTGTACTTACCCCTTTATCCCTGAAGAACATGGCGATTAAGTTTGATTTTAGTTGGTCGAATATCTAAAGAGAAAAAAAGCATCCCTTTTCATCATAAATATATTCAGTAGGCGCTGATCGAATAAAATGAAGGAACTGAACATTTTCTTTTAAGAGGTAAATCAACTGCAGGATCTATACACTAGATACTGAGATACAACTTGAATATTAATGATAAACACAAATCGACGGTAACAAGCTGTCAAGGCCTTCATCCCCACCTAGAGCTCACGTTCATGCTAATAATACTCCACTCCACTCCACTCCACTCTAGGACAACCCCATTTCCCCCCCTCACCTCGACAAACAGCAGCCACGAATTTTGGCGCACGGCGCATGGCAATCGAAGGCGTGCACGCCATTCTCGCGTCCTGAACCTACCTTACCTACACAGGCAGCAAAATGCAAAAAAAGGTGTTCTTGATCAAGGTGGACCTTGACCCGCAGACGTGTTGCGGCTTCTGTGGATCGAACACAGTGCCTCCAGATATCGGAGCTGAAGTTGAATCTTCAGTCTGGCGCTCTCCCAAGTGAGCTAAAGCCGCTTGGTGATGGTGTTGGAGGTGCTATGCGTCCATAGAGTGAGTTTGCAGATGGTGTGTTGGAGGACTGCTGGAATTGTTCGTGTACCGGATGGTTAGTTAGTGCTATTGCGAATGGTTCGTGAACGCCGGACACGGTTTATAAGAGGAGAAAAAGAGGGTGGAAGGCGATTAAATGGCATGATGTTGCCGATATATATCCCTACTGTTCAGTTTTCACATATTCACATTAATCTGCAATTAAAAGAAGTCTTGTTTATTTGTTTGGATATATTCATTCGCGCTGCCCTTTGGTACAGACCGCGTTGTGTAAGCTAAGCTATATTGGAGGCTACTGCTCTCATGTCTCAAATCGCAAAGATTCTCAAACTCCACCGTGTTCTCCTATACTCCCAAACAAGGAAATGCCAGAGAAACGAAGGGCGGCTAAAGACATGCAAGACTCTCTTCTTCCTCCAAACTAGCAACCTGGTAAAAGCTCAGGATGTCCCCCCAGCACTCCCCACATAATTTGTAAACAAGCAATCCTCCGCGGTCTCTCTCTATAATTCATTAGATGTCTTCGCGGAGCAACAAAGATGGCCACATTCAAGTCTAGGCAAGATAGGCGATGATGCTATGCCTGAAATCGGAAACCAGAACAGAAAAGTGGTAATATGCTGCCCGCTCGATCCTTTATCTTCCCGGTCATTGCAATGCAATCCTGAATATCTCAACCACACCCCCTTTCTCTTCATAGATTCTGAAGATCCTATCCTCTCCTCAAAGAGGTTCCGAGATTGTACGCCGGTGTAATGTCCTCTCCCAGGACCCGATGACGCATCTATACTGTACTGTGCGCAAAATCAAAATAATGAAGGACTTTGCCGCTTCGCTCAAGTTGCTATAGAGCAGAATAAAAACATGTCGATGGTAAAAACGTGGGCGAAGAATTGAATGTGCACATGAATCGGATTCCTTGTATGGATCCTTAACATAATGCACGGTAATGAGGCCCACTCATAAGGTGGAGTTATTATCGTAGCATTTCAGCTTACGATTGGCCATGAAAGTAGACGGATTTCGGAGTTGAAAGCGACGAACAGGCAGTGCCTTTATGGCATTGAGTCTTGCTTATTAGGCTTCCAGAACTGCATCATACGGCTTATCCGCTTTCCCTTACTTTGCTTCTTCTCATCGGGCGATTCTGGAGCACGTTCTTCGATCGAAAGCTTGCTCTTTTCTCCATGAGAAGAATTAAGGAGGCGCGACAAGCTAGCTATGCTGGATCTCTTGTGAGACGCGGATGGACTGGACAAGGAAGCAGAGCGCTGCCCGTTGCGGAATTGAGGATTGCCAAAGGCCGGGTTAACCATGCTCTCTCGAGTCATGGTAGAGTTGCTGCTCGCCAAAGATGGAACATCATCGACTGACATACGAATCTCGGGTCCAGGCCCTCCAAGCCACAATGGATTGAAGCCGGGTTCGTCCATAATGGAAGATGGAGCTGTCGAGAGTCTTTGCGTGTCGTAGGATATCGGAGATCGCGGAGACGGGAATGGCGATTGGAGTGTAGAATTGGGAGTAGTAGGTGTGAGATAAGGTGGCTGAGTAGTATAAAATTGGATGTCCACGGGAGACAGTTCCTTGGCGTTACAGGCGCGTAACGGTGGAGTCATTGAGGACATCGATGATCTCGGACTTGAAAGAGGTCTCGTAATAATGGAGTCGTCTCTGATCCTTGGAGGGGGATCGAGATCATCCATGGTGAATGCCTCTCTCAGTGGGCTCACTGATCGAATAGAATTCATGCTTGAGGCAGTCTGCAATCCCTCGACATCACTCAACGCACTGGTTTTCCTCTTCAAACCACGTTGCCAAAGACTTCCTTGGTCCATAGTCCAGTCCATAACATTATCATGGCCGCTTTCTGCGTCAACGACCTTGATCTCAATTCCAAGACCAGAGGCTTCTTCATCTTCAGTTCTGATAGTAGAGCCTTTGCGCGATACAGTCTTGACTTCCTCCCAGTCCTCGTCTTCTTCTTCCTCCTCGAATACATCCTCCATCGTAGAGCTACTGCCAATATGATGAAGTCCGAATCGTGGATTATCGAATGCAACCATTTCTGGGGCACTCTCAGCACGACGATGATAATGTAGTCCCGGTCCTTTGAAATTCTTCATCCCGGCGGCGCTGTGCATTCTACGCTTGGTTGAACCAAAAGATTTCTGCGATGCTTCCCAATCCAGGTCATGGCCAGTGGGTGTATTAAAAGGTCCAAGAGCAGCATCGAGATCTATGATAGGACTCATACTCTCGTCATCTTGAGAAGCAACGTGTCTTGGCTTCCAGTTGGCAAAGTTAGTCTGCACATTAGGAGTCGAGTTTTGACCACTAACTTCGCCAATAGTTATCTGTTCAGCCTCCTCAGTCACAGATGGGTGTGGAGATTCCATGGTATTGTAGGTTGTTGGCTCATAATTTCGCATAGGTGGCGTAGGAGATCTTCGACTAAGACTCTTGTGCTTCTGGCTCCGAGGTTTTGCTTTGCGGGATAGTATCGATCCGGCCCACGATTTGACTTTCTTCTGCTTCTTACTAGGCTTCCGAGCTACAGAGGGTTTGCGAGCAAGTTTGGGCATCTCCTTAAATGAACAGGCAAGTGGTTCTGTAGATCGAAGCTCTGGCGACGACGGAGCAGAACTTCCCAAGACATGGCGCACCTTATCCGACGAGGCTGCACTGACGGGTCTAGAACGGTTAGGCGAAACATCACCACTAAGACTGTCATGTCCGAAGAAGAAATATCGTTTTGAGGCAGTTCTTGGAGTAAGCGGGACATCACTGCTGTGCGCCTCCTCTGTAGTCGTCGGGTCCGAATTCCTTCTTCTGCTTGCTTGAGTCTCAAAAAAGCAATCTTGGCTGTTGGTACTACCAAGCAGAGGTCCCGCTGTACTTGGACGGTGATCGTCGTTCTTACGCGCGGCATTTGGCAGGCTTCGATGGGCTTTTGATGGCGGACTTGGGGCTGAAATGGAGACAATAGAAGAAAGGCTGTCGGAAATTGAATGTCCTTGGCGCAGTGTCACGGTGCTAGAGGCGTCGCTTGAGACTAACGAAAGTGGGCGAGGAATAAACTCAATATTATCGGAGAATCCCACTCTGGTCGTTTTCGGTTGGCGCGGAGGAGTAACAGCAGGATCGACTGTCGCTTCAATGTCAATCAGTTTCGTTGTTTCAGATGTAGACTGCATGACGTTGTCCAGAGAGTTTGCGAATGCGAGGGCAGATGGTCCATCTGACGGACTGGTTGGAGCACTGCCGCTCACAGACACAGCGGTTGGACTTTGTGGCTTCATAATCATTGATAGATCATGGCATGAAATAGCTGCTGAGCGCCGGTGAGCATGACCTCGCCTACCGCCTGATGGACCGAGAGACGTGCTTGGGTTAGGCGGGGGAAGATAGCCTTCTCCTTTCGTTGGACTTCTGCTCAATAAGCTGCCTGCGCCCGTTTTTCCATCTCCACCAATGAATTCGCTGCCTCCTCTCCGGTGTCCAGCAGGCCTTGATGGTATCGGCCTACTCGCGGTAGGTGACATGGGTGATTGTGGAGGACTACTGAGGCCAGATTCCGGACTTGCGGAGGTTGTTGAGCTGAAGGAGAAGTTTGGCAAAGGTGGAGGTGCAGGTCGACCAGCTACAAGTTGAAGATCTCTATTGGATCCCGATTGACCAGGGATATCGTAAGCTGACCGAGGTCTTCGACCAGCCCGTGCGAAGGATGTTGGTGAGGAAGATGCTGGACGAGCCGGGAAGACGAAAGGAGGATTCGGAAGCGGTCCACTCGTACTCAGAAGGTCTGATTCAGGGAACATTGGCGAACGTGGCGACGACAGATCCTCGGAATACGTGTCATAGGATGCCACAGCGTCCTCTTTGTTGAAATTTATGCTCGGATGTGATCCATGGCTACTGGAAGTGGTGAGGGTTGCCATGCTTGTAACAGCCGCACGGCGGCCAGAAAACGCACGACACCTAGATCGATATCATTAGGCTCCTGGAAAGTTGACCGAGCCTCGCCTGCTTGTAGATATCGGCCAAGATGAGGTATTCGATCACTGGTATTCGATCACTCGCTTTATGAGGATGGTTTGATGTCCTTGACCGTAGCAATAATGTCGAAGCTGGAACGAGCGAGCCGGTATAACCAGTTGAGCTAAAACCCAGAGCCGTCAGTGCCGAAAATATAGAACTGTGTTGCAAAGATATAATAGGCGCTTGTGTCGTATATCGTCATAGATGTAAGATGAATTTTTGTTTCTTACCTGATGATTAGAAGATTCGTCAGGAATGTGAATGTCGGGGTCTCAGGGTCTTGAATATTTGAAGGCTGGCTAGCCTGGCTCCGGGTCTTGACGAGCGATGGCTTGTAAAGGAGCGGACGGTCCTACGGACCAGAGAGATCTCGTGAGGCAATTGAGGACGGTCGATATGCCAGAAAGAAGAAGGACCGTATGATTGAGATTGAGACTGAGATTGATATGAAGATTTGTTTGTGTTGTAGTTGTTGTTGTTGTTGGTGGTGGTGGTGGTGGTGGTGGTGGTTTGGTGAGGAGTAGAGTGGTAGAGGGACGGGCAGTCCGAGCACAATAGAACAGAGAGGCTTTCGAGGCGTCGGGGTCAGACAAATTATTACGACGCGCCCTTACGCTAGCTCCATATATGTATGTACCTCTACAACGTTGGATGAAGAAGGAGGGGGATGTGGAGGGGGGGATCTTGTATATCGGTACGTACAGTAGAGTAGAGTACCTTGAAGGGTCTTGTCTGGCCTGAAAAGCGAAACTGAATTGGCTGCAAGGAGCTGCTGGGGCCCTGAAAGATGAAAATGCTAGGCCGGAGCAAGTAAGGCTCGGTGACCCTTGGCAGCTGGAGTACGGCGTAAATCCGAAGTTCCAGGTACCTCTAGAGAGAAAGAAAGGCTAGAGGTACTTACTCTATTCTAATAATGTGGTTCCAGCTGGCTGAGAGATCTTGGCTACGCCTATTTTGTCCTTGAACCATCATTTAACAGCCATGGCAATTATTGCCAGTTAATAATGACAATACTAAATACGGATACGGAGGCATAGCAGTAGTAGAGTAGAGTCATGGGGCAATATAATACGAAATACGGAATACGGAATACGGAATACGGAGTAGTTACCGAGTAATCTTCAATTATATGTACGTATGTATGTACATATACAGCACTGTCTCATCTCATCTCCTTTTTCACGGTATCCGTAATGAGGAGATCTACTGTGTATACTGTGTATACATACATAAAGGCTATACAGAAAACTATACATAACTGGGTAGGCTCTTGTCGATCTCCACTCTTCCATTGCGCACATGGCTTTCTTCAAGGACAGTATGAGCTAGGCTGGATCTACAGGATACCGAGCGCCGAGTATGTACACGGAACACATGGACGATGATGATGATGACGATGATGATGATGAGGAGGAGGAGGAGGAGCACAACATCTCGTTGTTCCCAAAGAACTTCCGTAGCCCTTCGGCGCGCGTAATACTGTGTGTGTACTCAAGTTGTTGTTCAAGACAGCTGCAACTTCAAGCCTCGTCCGACAAACGACAAACGACAGAAGACAGAAGACAGAAGACAGCATGCGTCCATATTACTCTACACTCTACAGTACCTGCCTCTTTGCTGTCTGCGTGCAGCTAGTACATACACCATGTGTCCTATGAGATAGAGTATGCTCCGTAGACTACGAGCTGATTCGCCATGAATTACGTAGATAGGCACTAGATAGGCACCTCAACACTCGCATAGAGAGGTAAGGTTTCTCCACTGTTTGCGGCGCGATAGTGGTACTTTGAAGGGATACTGACAAGCCAGGTATAAATCCATGTATATCAGACCATTTGCCGGGGCTCAGTGCATAGAGCACACAACAGTAGTGGGCAGCCACTGCCAACCAGTGCGGCATGGAGAATGTCCGAAATCCCACGGTTCTAGAGTGCATCCGATGTGCGATACCGAGTACATAAAGGTATGCACAGAATATGTACATATGTATGTATGTGTATGTCTTGTAGAAAAACCGCTCTCGCTCGCGAAATCCCGTTTCCGATTGCGGTAATTAAGTTATAGGCCTAGGTTTAATCTACCTGAGCACGGACGTAGTACTGTTTAGGAGATTGCGGATATGTACCTACCGACTTTCGTGAAAGAGGTTCATAAGAGAGCCATACTGTACTTAGGTGCTTTACTTCTTTCTGGACATTCGTTAAGGTTCTGCTCAGCCACCGCGCGTACGAAACAAGTACGAGGACAGGCAAACAGAGCAGGCCCTTTCGTATTTCTTCTGGAGATCGAGCGTGCTGGAGAGATGAGAAGTAGATCTCAGATCTCAATCTCAAATCTCCGCTTTCGGCACTCAGCCCGATGCATACTGCTACTGGACCTAGGTACGAAGATGGATTATTCGTCATGTTCGGCGTGCTATGAACACCGTGATGCCTGGGTGTTTTATGGAGCAGTCAATAAATAGAACAGATTGCGCATCTGATTAATCCCTCTTTATCGCCCGCACTTGTTCAATATCTTGTTATCGATACCTGGTGGTGCCTGTCGGATTTTTGTGCCCTCTCCTTGTCTATATCTGAAGCTCCGCCTTGATGGATATGGGTACTGCAAAAGGGTACTACAGTTCGTATCCTGCGAGAAGCCGCTGTCAGCAGGAAAAAAAGGCGACCTTCTCTTTCGCTGGTATTTTCCGTGTCTCGTAAAGTTTTTCCTTCGATTGATGGGCTCCAATGATGCAGATCGCCAGGAAATGCTTGCTCCAGAGTAACCGCTTTCCGGGCACATGAAAGTAAGGTACAGGCAGGTATGTCAATTTGTGCTCGTTACTGAATCTGCTGTGTTCTCGGCCACATTCATGTTTGCCATCGCCTTGATTCTAGCACAGTAGAGACTACTTTGAATTCTCTGATCGGATGAGTTCTTCACACCGACATTTTCATCTTGCTGACAGCGCAGAAGGAACTGTCGATGACTACTGTGAGTGTAAAAGAAAAGAACTTCGCATGCAAGTTTGACCGGCGGCTTGGCCATCTTGAGAAACGGCGAGGTCTCGTTGGCGGTGTTTCTCCGGCAATCCAGGTGCCAAGTGCCAAATGTGGTGTAGCACACAACGTCCTTCAACACATCAGGACCATGAGATACTCCGTAGAATAGTAGATCTTGCAAGTCTCGGGTACATGATGTTGGATACAGGCCCAGAAACACGATGAAGTACTCCTGACATGCATGAATGTCTCGAGCATTGTGCGGTGGGTTTGCTGCAGGGGAACGCCAATCGATGTACGAAGTAGTGGCCAAGTTGTGAAACAGAGACGAAAGCCGCAATCATAACACTGGAAACGTTATTGGTTCACCAGCGCATGAAAACAAAACGAGCTTGACAGCGCAGGTCGAAGCTCCACATCGCTTTAATACCTATCTTTCGGGCCGCGAGGTCTCAACATTGATCGCATAGCTGAAGACGGAAGCTATCTCGAGCGCATCGAATAGCCTAAAAATCTGTTGATGTCTGTACGGACTTTGGCAGGCTGCACATAACTCTCATGAAAGATCTTACTGAATCCTGCGATGCTGGCTCTCCAGGGAGAAGAATAGCTGATAGCCGAGATGTGTTGTGCACGCCGTTATCCTATTTGAAATTGACAAAGGTTGAATAAATTGAGGAGAGAGACAGGAGTTGATAGATTAAAAATACCGATTCATTAATTTGAGAGGAAAGAAGCTGACAATGATTATGGGCCATGGTCCATCATGACCTTGTCTTCACCCCAGATTCTGCCAAGCCTCGCACCGGGAATATAGTTAATCCGATGGGTTCCCATATCACGGCCCAGGTCCGCAAGGCTGCGTGTTGATAGCTCTCCACTCAACTCCAACAGCCCGCATGCAGAGCTCACCATGGCTCCTCATGCTGGGTTCTCTGTCGATTCAATTACTGACAAAGCTCAAAAGGACCTGTTAGTCTTGCTTGAAGGTGTAAGTTATCCTTGTTCGTGATGGATTGTCACGCACCTGCGAAGCTAAATCACTCGATAGGTTCGAGGGAAGAAGAACCTTGTCTTGGAGAAAGACTTAGCAGGACCAATTGGCCTATTTGTGAAATTCTCGACCCTACAGGATTATGGAGTTGACAAGGTCTTCTTTTTGGAAAATGGAAATGCGGACACAAGTCAGCGAAATGTCGTGTTCATTGCCAGAGGAGAGAGTGCGAGGAACACACAAGTGATAGCTGGTATGTATGTGCTAATGCTCTCTATACACGAAATCATCATGCTAAGATACCCGAAGATCACATTAAACGCATACAGAGGGAAAGCCAGACGGGTCACGAGTTTTCCATATTCTGGGTACCGCGCCGGACACTTGTGTCGGACAAGATTCTTGAGGAAGCTGGTGTTCTAGGCGATACAAACATTTTCGAACTGCCACTATACTTTGTCCCTCTAGACAAGGATCTTCTATCGTTGGAGCTCAATCATTCCTTTGAAGACTTATATCTTAAAAAGGATCCGGCGCCGACCTTTCTCCTGGCCAAGGCACTGATGTTAATACAGCAGAAGCATGGACTTTTTCCAAGGATAACCGGCAAAGGCGACAATGCGAAGAGATTGGCAGATTTATTAGCACGGATGCGTCAAGAAGCCATCGCTGGGGAGGAAGGGACCGATAGCAAGTTTACCTTGAGCCCAAGTACGACCATTGAAAGCCTAATCGTCATCGATCGAGAAGTTGACTATGCGACTCCATTACTCACGCAGTTGACTTACGAAGGATTGATTGATGAAGTTGTCGGGATACAGAACAATCAAGCCGAAGTGGATTCGTCGATTGTGGGTGCTGCACCTCAAACTGCTCCGCAACCCTCAGCGAAAACGGTCGGCTCATCAGTACCACAAAGCAAGACTCGAAAGATACTCCTCGACTCTTCTGACAAGCTTTTTGTCCAATTGCGCGATACCAATTTTGCAATAGTCGGAAGTTTGTTAAATAAAGTGGCTCGGAGACTACAGACAGATTACGATAGTAGACATGGCCACAAGACAACGGCAGAATTGCGAGAATTCGTAAATAACCTCAAGGGCTACCAAGCGGAACAGCAAAGCCTCAAAATCCACACGGGACTCGCTGAGGAGATTCTGAAGCATACTCGGACGACACAGTTCAGCCAAATTCTCGAAGTCCAACAAAATCTAGCTGCCGGTGCTGATCCCTCATCACAGCATGATGCGATAGAAGAATTGATTGCTCGCGATGCCCCACTTACGGAAATTCTGCGACTGTTATGCTTGGAGTCTTGCATTTCAGGAGGAATAAAGCCAAAGGACCTGGAAACATTTAAGCATCTTATACTCCAAGCATATGGATACCAGCACATACTGACATTAGATGCTCTTGAAAAGCTCTATCTCCTTTTGTCAAAGTCATCTCCAACTGCTTTGATGATTCCAATGCCTGGAGCCGGTGCAAGCACAGGAACCAAAACGAACTATACATATCTGCGGAAGCAACTGCGTCTCATTGTTGACGAGGTTAACGAACAGGATCCAAACGACATCGCCTACGTTTACAGCGGTTATGCTCCTCTATCTGTGCGACTCGTCCAATGCATACTTCAGAAGCAATACTTGCTATCATTTACGCGCGGATCTGCGACGACTGCTGCAGCCGTGAGCGCTGGTGGCGGAGGTGGACAAGGCTGGCGTGGATTCGATGAAGCAGTGAAGCATGCTAGAGGAGCGATATTTGACGATATACAGAAAGGAGAAGATAAAGCAGTGAAGGCGAGATCGCTGCTGGCAAATAGCGGTGATAAAAAGACGGTTTTTGTCGTGTTTCTGGGAGGTATAACATACACAGAAATCGCGGCATTGAGATTTATTGCGAAAAAAGAAGAAGGTGAGATTGACTATTTCATTATATACATATATATATATATATATTAACATGATTCAGCACGAAAGGATATTATCATTTGCACAACCTCAATTATCAATGGAAACAGAATGATGGAGCCCGCAATAGAGAGAGGAGATTTTGGGAACAGTACTACTTCACAAGCCATCGGTGTTTAAACACAAAGAGCCGCATTTTACTGTACAAATTTAGCATAGATGATATCCAAGACCGCAAGCAATGAATTGTATTAGCCTCTCCATTCAAGGATGCTTAGAATAGAGGCCAATGCTCGTGGCCTCGCGATAGAGTTGACGTTGAAACGAGGCCCTCGCCGCCAAGTGAAAAGAGTAGATCACGTGCAGATGCAATCCATTTCTGGTACCTGACATTCTCCTCTCCTCCCTAGGATGTGTAAGACACCATATCTCAAAGGCAGTCGACACAGCCTTGGCAGATCTGCCTTTAATGTCATTCAATTATATTCAACGAGCATATTGCTTCCGAACTGTTCCGAAACAATATAACGAGCTATCATCTGTGGGGGGAAGGGGCATATCGAACGCGACAGGTGTGGCCACCCTAAGATCTTGATATATATGTGATATCAGACTGAAACATCATTGCTAACGTCCCTACAGCAAATTTCATGAAAATAAGCTATATTAGTATTCGATGTCAAAGTTGATGATAATTCAGTGATGAGGTTATAGATGGGATCCGCGTCAAGTAGTACGGAAAACCCCATCGCTGCCGAGGACATCAAAGGACAATATATATATCCAGAATCGTCTGGAAGTTCAAAGTCTCAAAAATCGAGTATGGCTCTTACAATTGATACTCAGGTCCAAATAGGGGATGACTTTGGCCAAGATACGTTAATGGGTCTCCAAGAGTTGGACTCTCAGCTGGCGATATTCGAAGGATCAGCCGATACGCCGAATGGAGTCTCAACCACTGATTCTGTGTCTGATATCATATCGGATTTGCCGCAAAATTCTCATGATGTTCAGCCAAGAATCCAGATCCACGAAAGTAGTATCATTAATACGTTATCAAAGGTGGAAAGTGCATCCCTGCCTTCCCGTAGCCTGCAATGGGAAGTGAAAACCAATGGCACGTTAATGTATGTATTGATCGTCTCCTTTATCAAAGAGGAAACGACTACCTGTCTCTGGAATTTCAGAATTTTGACACTGATACTGGCCAAGGCCATCGCAGCATTCGCAGACCCTGGCAAGTGGAGTTGAAAGAATTAAGCTTGAGAACTCTCGCTCGTCAATATCCTCCTCCATGACCAGGGATCTATCTGATGTTTCTTCATCTCTATCCACTATTTCGAGCCAAGGAGCATCCTCGGATTCCTCTACTTCGAAAAAAGCCTCGACATCACAGGACTCCACAACTCGGCAACGAATAAAGTATGATGTACGTCCTAAAATCTCGATACCTACGGATATTGCACCATCCGAATATGCTCGACAATGCATTGCTGCAGCAGAATCGTCGAGACTTAGTCCATATGCATTACATGTCGAGGAACATGGATTGTTAAGGGCACATCTTACGTTGGCTCAGGTTACAACTTATCTGAATATCAGAAATGGCATTCTGAGGTTATGGGTCAGAAATCCGTTAATTGGCGTATTGCGAGATGAAGCCATTGGCTGTGCGAGGGATGCTCGTTGGTTTGACGTTGCAAATATATGCTATGAGTGGCTCGTACGGAAAGCATACATCAACTTTGGCTGTCTGGAAACCATGACCTCTCGAAGACCAGCACAAAAGCGTTCTGGCAAACGACCACAGAGAACAGTAGCCATCATCGGAGCTGGAATGGCTGGACTAGGCTGTGCGAGACAACTAGAAGGACTATTCGCACACTTCGAGGATCGATTTAGAGAAAAAGGCGAAGACATTCCAAAAGTCGTCGTGTTGGAAGGCAGGGATAGAGTGGGTGGCCGTGTATACTCCCGTGGCTTCAAATCAGATACATCTGCCTCAACCCTAGAAGATGGGAACCGGTGTACAGCAGAGATGGGTGGAATGATCATAACAGGGTTTGATCGTGGCAATCCTTTGAACATTCTTGTCAGAGGCCAATTGGCACTTGATTACCATGCGCTGCGACCTACTACTACACTATACGACTCCAACGGGCAGCCTGTTGACAACAAGCGAGACCAACTGGCCGAAAATCTCTACAATGACATACTGGATCGTGTGAGTGATTATAAGTTCAAGATCCCTTCTTCTGTCAATATAGAAGGAGACCACGCTCTTGTTGATACATGTCGAGATGCACATGGGGAGAACGGAAAGACGATAGCTACTATCGAAGATGAAACAGCCCTGCAATCACAGACTGTATTGCCACATAAAAACGGCATTGATATAGCCAATCCATTATCACAACCTCAATCAGTGGAAGTAATTCCGGTATCATCGGATCGACTCACTGGAAGACCACATATGGAACCTGGAATACCGGCGCTACATAAAGCAGCATACAAAGCACGGATCATGGGTTGGACACTAAAAGATGGAGTGGATGATAGCAAAGATTTAGAACTTGATGAGGCTGTCTCAACGAAGGGTGCAACCTTGGGTTCCGTGATGGATACAGCCATCCAGCAATACCGTGACGTGGTTCATATATTACCATTGGATTTGCGACTCCTCAATTGGCATATAGCCAATCTTGAGTATAGCAATGCGATCAACTATGGCCAGTTAAGTCTTGGTGGATGGGATGTTGATGCAGGAAACGAGTGGGAAGGCAAGCATACCCAAATTGTCGGCGGCTACCAGCAAGTGCCACGAGGTTTGCTGCATTGCCCTTATCCCTTAACTGTACGGAAGAAGACTGCCGTTACACGAATTCATTATTCGCCAGATAACTCAGGAGCAGCCAGAATTGAGTGTGAAGATGGCTCATCAGTTACAGCTGATGTTATCGTCTCTACCATTCCTCTGGGAGTACTGAAAACTGAGACTGTTGCTTTTGAGCCAACTCTTCCAGATTGGAAAACCGGTGCTATTGATCGGCTAGGTTTTGGAATTCTCAATAAGGTGGTCATGGTCTACAAAGAGGCATTCTGGGATACAAGCAGAGATATCTTCGGTGTTCTACGGGATCCAGTCCATCGCGCAAGCCTAAATCAAGCAGACTACACAACCAAGCGAGGCCGTTTCTTCCAATGGTTCAACTGTACCAAAACCAGCGGATTGCCTACACTCATCGCCCTAATGGCCGGCGATGCGGCTTTCCAAACCGAAGCAGAAAGCAGTCAGAGCCTAGTGGCAGAAGCTACTCAGGTCCTGCGAGACGTCTTTGGCGAGTCCACTCCAGAGCCAGTAGAGGCCATCATCACTCGTTGGGGCTCCGACCGCTTTGCTCGAGGCAGTTACTCTTACACCGGACCTGATTTCCTACCCGACGACTATGAAACAATGGCCAAGCCCATCGGCAATCTCTTCTTTGCAGGTGAACATACCTGTGGTACACATCCTGCAACAGTTCATGGAGCCTATATCTCTGGTTTGCGCGCTGCATCCGAAGTTATGGAGTCCATGATCGGGCCTATTACCGTGCCAGAACCATTGATTCTGCCGAAAGATTCGCTCACAACGCTTAAGCGTAAGGCTTCTGACTTGGCGAATGAGCCCCCTAAGGATCCGACACAGGCAAGACTCGAAGCGTATGAGACAGAGGTGTGGACTGCCATCTTTGCTAAATTCGGAGATTACCCGATTCCACCGCCCAAGCCGACAATCAATCCTTACATTCTGTTTGGGAAAGCAAATTTCGAACTTGCGCGGAAGAAGTGCTTGGAAGGGCGACGACCGGGCAAGGGAAAGCCCGTACCGAATGAAGTGAGGACAATGCTGGCAAAGATGTGGAAGGATACATCCGAGGAAGAGAAAAGGCCGTTTCAGGACCGTGCAATAGAAGCGAAAAGCGTCTACACTGCAGATCTCGCAAAGTATTACGAACTTGCAAGGAAGTGGGATGCGGAGTCGATAGCATTTAGGAAGGAGTACGAGGCTGAACATCCCAGTATTCCAAGTAAAGAGGAGCTGGATGCACAGAAGGTGGTAAGCCCTGGTAGAAGAGAGAGGAGGGCAAAGAGGGTTAGTGGATATGCGGAGCCGGAAGACGATGCATCGGATTTGGACTTGTAGATACCTGCTTGCTTGTGCAAAATGGGTTGAGGGTATGGATTGATTATTGCTGTTGGGTGTAGGATTAGGTGTGCTTTCGATATGAGAGCGGCGGTGTTACTGTGTATGGCGTTTATTCTGAAGATATAGATTAGTGTAGACTACATACTGCATGGTGTACGTATCTAGGTCACTTCATTCTCACAAATGCATGTTTTGGAACAGTCACATCAGCGTTGACTTGCGAGGGATGCTACATCAGAGCTAAAGTCTCGCGACTTAAATCGGCGGCGATGAAGAACTAGAACTACTTTTAGATAGCTAGATTAGAGACCGTACTGCAACATTATTTACTTGGTATACATGCCTATATACAGCCTGTACCAGCAGTCGAAAATGGCTGCCGCGGTCAGGGGTGTTCCAAGGGTCCAGGGGATCTAGAAATAAACGCGGTGTCGCTAAACGTCAACCGCGTCTCCCCAAAGATCCATCTGCTACCCCAGATATTTCTCCATCAAGTAAACATTAAGCTCGATCATCGCCCACCATGACTCTTAGCAGGAAATATGCCGCTCTGCCGGATCTTGTAACTCTATCCTTGCCATCTGCACCTATATTCCAGCTCTAACAAACATCCAGGATTCCGCGCCCGACATCTACGAAACCCCCTCCCTCACCGACGACAACTCCACCGCTCCAGTATGACCTCTCTCCCGAACCGCATGCAGGATCGACAGTTAGCTAATGCATCTCAGGACGGCACCGCACGCTCCGCCTCCGCCTCCTCGCACTACACAGACTTCTCTCAGACGTCCGGCTCCCCCCCTTCCTCGCCCCAGATCTCGCGGTCCCGCCTGCACCCCGACGCCGCACGGACGCTGTTCGAGCCGGCGCGGATCAACGCCGGCGACGTAGATTTCAGCGACCGCGTGAGCGGGAAGAAGAAGGGTTATAAGGCGAGTAGTCGCCGGGTGAAGGTGTTGGCGGATGGGACGAGGGAGTTTGTGGGTGGAGAGGGCAGTGACGATGAGGAGGATGAGGGGCTGGAGAGGAAGATTGCTCGGCTGAGGAGGGAGATTGAGGAGGTGAAGGCGGAGGCTGAGAGGAGGAAATTAGAGGTACAGGGGTCGGGCAGGGGGGAGGAAGATGCGACGGCCGAGGATGCGGCGAGTCTGAGTAAAATGCTCGATGCGCTGGACGCCTCGGCGCCAAACCTCCCCTCAGCCGCCGCAACCCGGCTCACACAATCCCTCACCACGCCGCTCCCGCCCTCCTCAGCACCCGCAACCGCAGCCGCGCCGCCAAAACCATCAGAGGGCCCCGCGACATACACCGTAACGTACGCGCCCTCCTTCGCCCCCAGCCACGCCCTCGCCCGCACCACGGCCTTCGACGCGCGTCTCTCTGCCCTCGAATCCGCCCTCGGCATCCCCGCCCTCTCCCTGGGCTCCACAGCCCCGCCGCCCCTCCTCCCCGCGCTCACAACCCTGGCACAACAGCTCGCGCTCCTCAGCACCGCCAGCCCGGCCTCCCTCGACGCCCTGGCTCGGCGCGTGCGAACCCTCACCGCGGAGACGGAGAAGCTGTCTGCCGCGAAAGCCGCCTCGGAGGCGGCCGACGCCGCGCCGAGGGATGATGTGGAGCACGAGGCGAAGATCAATGCGCTCTTCGGGACTTTGGGCACCATTGAGCGGCTGGCGCCCTTGTTGCCGGGTGTGCTGGAGAGGCTGAGGAGTTTGAGGGCTGTGCATGCGGAGGCTGCGACGGCGGAGGAGCGGGTGCAGCAGGCGCTGGAGAGGCAGGAGCAGATGGGGCAGGAGATTGAGAGGTGGAGGGTTGGGTTGGAGCGGGTGGAACGGGCGGTGGCGGAGGGGGAGAGGGTTGGGGGGGAGAATGTGAGAGCGGTGGAGGCGTGGGTGAGGGAGTTGGAGGGGCGGGTTAAGGTTTTGGGAGGCTGAGGTGGTTTGGGAGGAGGGGAGAAAGAGGGAAGCCGAGCAAGATTGATTGATACCCATTTGCAGGTTCCAGCTGATTACGGAGTCACCCACTGTGTGCTGTAGATTACGTATCACAGCTTAGCATCAGCATATACCACGAAGCTCACAGATTGTACACTACAAGGGGAACATTCACAATCGCACACGTCACTACAGATCGCAAGCTCCCCACTAAGAATATTCGCAAAAATAAAAGGCATGCATTTCGCACCTACATCCCTCATCTCGCGCCCGGTTCAGCAGTATAGCGTCCCGCTACATAGCACGCGAGATGCGGATCCTAATCTATGATAATGTACTCGTACAACACAGAACAGCGCGAGCCCCCCTCTTTCCGTCGCGGAGTCGCAGGCTATGCCTGCCACCCCCCGCAGTATGATGCTATGCACAGAAACGCCGTGAGCAAGATCCAAGTCGAGTGACCAAACAAACATCCGTTTTGTTCTTCTTCGTTTCGTTTATAATGTCGAGGAGAGGCGCGGAGGAGATATTAGAGGCGGTTCCTGAACGATTTACTCGTTGTAGTGGTAAACCTGCCGGTGAAGTATTAGCCTCTGTGCCGACAAGTGCGGGAAGGAAAGGAATTTGGGGGAAAGGAGAAGTGGGAGGGAGACATACTCTATAATTCGGCAACCCATAAGCCATCCACCCCAACCTTCTCGCCATCTTCGCAAACCCCTCCGTCTCAATCAAGTGATAGAAAGCAAACGGCGGGAACATCGCCCCATCGCGATGCACCTCCGCCTTGACCAACAACACCGTACCCCCCACGCCATCAAGCGGGATTTCCATGTTAACATCCCCATCCTTGGTGTCCAGCTTTGCCATCAGCGTCCGATATGTCTGCATCTCCGCATACCCCTCGAGCAGGATATCGTCCGGCCCCAGCGTCTCCCCCAGCTTCTGCGCTATCTCGCTGTCCTGCCACGAGTTGAGGTCGTATCCCCGCTCCGCCATCTTCTTCGTCTCGGGGTCCAAGTACCGCTGGAAGCAGTTCGGCACGATGATCGGCTTGTCGTGCAGCGCCAGGTCCTGGATCAGCGTCGGTGGCGTCTCGACGATATCGGAGTCGAGCCAGAGCACCCAGGATGTCGAGGGCCCCAGGGTCGTGAAGAGCAGAGAGTTGCGCGCCCGGCTCATCGCCGCCCGCCTTGCCTTCTGGTTCCCCATCTTGTGCCGCACGGCCTCATCTTGTGAGACGAGCGGCGGGTCGAAGTCCTGGCGCTCAATTATGATGGAGGCGAAGCGTTTGTGCTCCGGGCCGGCGGTCTGGGTCTTGGTGATCTGTTCCTGCAGCGCGGCCGTGGCGGCGTTGCCCTCGCGGTTCTTGGGGATGATGAAGCCGAGGGTGATAAGCTCGTGCGGGTAGGTGAGCTTGAGCAGATTGTCCCAGTATCCCTGGTAGAAGCGGGCTAGTGGAGTAAGGATGAGGATGGTCTCGCTGTTCTCCAGCGGCGTGCTCGAGGTGGTGACGTTGTTGAGGTAGTAGTGGACGACGGGCGGGGGTATGCGCTTGTCGCTCTGCTTGCCCGTCGATTTGCGGAAGGGAGATGTAGGTGGCGAGAGGGGGTTCGAGGCCGCGCTTGCTTTGCGGAGCTTGTACGACGCGGAGTCTTTCGCGGAGGGAGAGAAGAGGAAGACGATGATGCCGATTAGGAAGACCGCTCCGAGCAGCGCCTGGAGCGGACTGAAGCGCCGTAATCGAATTGACCGCATGGCGCCGTCGATGTGGTTGTCCTACGTCTGCCGTCTTGTCATCTGGATTTTGGGAACATGTGTCAGTTAAGAAGGGTCAGGATGTCGAAGAGCCGCACGAAACGAAGTGAACGGAATGGACGACGTCGCAGGGGATGGGGAGACGAGGAGACTGTAATTATGGAGTATATAGAGACCAGGTACATACTTACCAGACACGTCCCCGTCGAAGGGGGGTGTTATCACCACGGCGAGCAAGATGGTGGCAGATGGTGGTTAAAGGAGAGTTGAAGGTCGACTTTCTGTTTGGGTAGGTGATAGCCCAGTGTAAGAATTCTGGCAGGCACTACTGGGGGAGAGTGACAGACAGACAGACAGACAGCGGAATAATGTCAATTGAAAACTGAAGATCAGGATCTCTCTGCGTCTCGCGAATCTTGGGCGATGTGTATGTACCTATGTATGTACCTATGTATGTACCTACGGGCAGCGATAGAGGTGCCTTAGGGCTCAGGGGTGACATTCACAGTGCACTTTTTACCTACCCATACGTATGTACTTGTACTATATGTACTCACCCCCCTATGTAAGGTACCAAGAGGTTGTCTGAAGCCCGATAAAGGAGATTATTATCATTATTATCATATTATCATATTATCATATTACCATATTATTATACCTTTTATTGAGGCATGGAAAGGCTTTGGCCGAAATGAACTCCTTATAGCTATCTCTACATGGGATTTTTGGGGGGCGGGGGGGGGGGGAAACATAAAGGGGGACAATTTCTCTTTTTTATTCTCAGCTCCCAGGACACCCAATAAATTCTACCGTTCTTACTAATACCCCAAGCCACCTTCTCCTTTTTTTTGGTTGTTGTGGGGGTGAGGGAGGTTGGCTGCGAAGGGTTGTCTGTTCGGTTTGTTTTGTGGGGGGTGGGGGGGGGGGGGGGGGGGGGGGGGAACATCAACGGTGAGCACTTCTCCTTTTTCATCTCAGCATCCAGGAGCACTCATACACTCATACAGTCATACTCATATCCGAAGTCAGCATCTCGATTGCTGTCGTTCAGGTGCATCCAGCATGATGCCTCTCCGTCGCCATCCGCATACAAACGGCTACATGCGCGTTGCCCTGATCACAATCTTTCCAAGCCAGCAGGACGTGAGCAATCAAAACGAACTCTGTGGGCACTGTGTCTTATATGGATGCGGAGCCGAAGGAGCTGAAGAAGCCCGCAGCTCACAGAGAGGACTCAATGGTGAATGGTGATGATGGTGCCAAGTATGTCGACGGTGAACATCTGCCATGTGTTAAATGGAGATGCAGATGCAGATGCAGATGCAGATGCAGATACAGATACAGATGCAGATGCAGATACAGCTCCAGACGGAGATGGAGGTGGAGATGCAGACGGATCATCTCCGCTCTCACTTGAGCTAGGTATGTACTGTATGTACTGTATGTTTCATGTCTACCATCAGAGTTAGCTGGCATTTACCATGCGCATAGCTGATAACCAGTCATCCTCGAAACATGATCTTTCTCTAAGAACTCGAGAACTCAAGAACTCGTTGTCATACTCGGTAGGGATATACATCTGTATCACATCATATTTCAGCTCGCCATTGGGCTTTGTCTCCAGAGCAGTGACGTGATGCGACGTGACGGTGAAGAGGTCGAATACTGATGCATCGTACAGAATACAGAAGAAGCAAGGTTGATCAAGTCATTCGGCGTCTTGCATATGGTTGAGGTTGACGTTGACGTCGAGGCATGATGCCCAAAATGATATCTCATCCTTGAGTTTACAGTGGCGACTCCTCTCCTCCCTCGATATTCGATAACAAGTAGACAAGTGGAAGTGGAGGAATGCGTGCACACATACATATTGTTTATATATCTATATATGTATATTTATTATTTATATATTTATATAAATATAAATACAAATACATAAATACTCAAATACGAGACTCTGATACAGCCGAGCACATGACAGCTATGTTCGGACATGGCCATTGGCTGGCTCAGCAACCTGCAATCCGCCTGAATGAGCGCTCGTCTTCACAATCACAATCACAATCACCACCACCATATCCATCCATATCCATCTGTCTCTTCAGAGGCAAACCAAACACTCTCCATCAACTCCGAAGATGCAGCAGTACTCGACGTGGGCCATCTGAGTCGCTTCCAGCTCTAGAATGATGCCTTTGCCTTTAACGTCTTCTTCTTCATCTTCATCTCCGTCTTCGTCTTCATCATCTTCACCTTCTTCTTCCACCTCCTCCTTCTTCTCCTCCCCCTCCTCCTCCTCCTCCTCTTCATAGTTCTTGAAGACAGACATGCATTATTATTCGATAGGTGTAAAATCCTATTGTAAGATACGCATCGCATCGCATCGCAAAACGGCTTCCCCCAACGCGGCCGCGGCTGCGAGCATCTGGAGTCTAGAGCAGAGACCTGCTGGATTCCTGGAGATCCCAAACACCACGAGCTCTACCATAACATAACACACCATACCATACCATACGCTACTGTGCTGTACGGTACCATCGCAGTAACGGAGGGAACTGCGACTGGAGTTCGGTCTCTCATGCCTCGGACCAGACCAACTAGCTAGTCCTTTGCGGTTGCTTCGACTCAACTTCACTTCACTTGAGTTCCAACGACATTCGTCCTCGTCCCCGTCCCCGTCCTGCGATCCTCGATCGATCCATCTCGACTGTCGAACAGTTCAACACACACTATCGCCAACTAAGTACCCTGATGCTTTCATTAGTTCTACAGGGACAACACCTCGCCTTCTGATACTCACGTCATCATGGAACCTGTCCCGGAGACTGAGAGAATGGAGGGGTTTAGATCGTCGCCAGTGCCCACTCTACGGATCTACGAGGCTTTTCACTTCGATCAACCAAGCAATACTCAAGACAGCCTGATCGTTCCGAAGCCACCGTTCATCAGACGAGCGACGGACCCTACACCTTCATCACCTCTCGCCTGGGCCTCGACAAACGTAGCATACCGTCCTCGAAACACCTCTCCGTACTCTCGCGGCCATGTTCGATCTCACTCCTCAGCCGCAAGCACCTCGGCGCCCCCAATATCCCGTGCAAACTCGATGCCTGGCGTACTCGGGGGCGGCGGCTTCTTCAACATCGGTTCCCCCGTACGACCGTCAAGTCCGGCAGGCTCACCGAACCGCAATCGAGCTATGAGAAAGCCTGTCGATGAGGTGTTTCCCGGACTTCCTAATCATGGTCTGAGGATCGACACGGTTGATAGCCCAGTTCCTATTCCAGAGGAGGAGGAGGAGGAGACACCCAAGCTTTCGGAAAGAAGTAGCTCGCCGGGGCTTTTACTGGGAAACACATATCCAAGACAGCGACGTCCTTCATCACCTCTACGAAACCTTTCTATACATTATCCTACGAGCGGCGGCACAACGCCTACATCTCCTTCATCCGTTGCATCATCACCTCTATATCAAGGCAGCAGATACGATTCGTTCGGAGCATACAGTTTCCCGGCCTCAGCCTCGTCTGTGCCGACAACACCAAGTTCACTGAGATCGCGAAGTCCAAGTATCTCAAGTTTAGAAACCATCCCAGACTCGCCCGATGCCGAGGAAGCTGCGTTGGAAGCTGAGAGAATCGCACAACTCAAAGCAGCAGCGGACGCAGCGGACGGAGACGAGGCCAACAGGCAGGGTATCATAGACCTGAACGTCGGCAGGGGAAGAAAGCTGGGGACGGGTTTCGGATCGAGGGATAAGAGTAAACGCTGGAGTGTGTGCGGTGCCGAGAGGAGGGGAGATCTGGATCTGGAGACGATCTGGGAGGATTGAGATATTGCTAAGGTCGCGAGGCGGGCTTAAAGCATGGGTCGATCATTCATCAATATCATAGTCGGGCGAGATGCGAGACAGACAGACAGTCATTGGCGTTGTGCGGAATGAATGTAGATGTTACGGAACTGCCAATTTTTGGCATGCATCCAGAAGGACACCCAGCAATACAATACAGTATTCCGGATTCCAACGAAAAGATGAAGGTGAAGATAAGAAGATCTTCGAAGGATGATTCCTGAAGAAATATCTTTTGGTATCACATATTCCTGGCGTATCGGTAGCATACATGCCAGAGGAGAGGCGCTCCTAAATATCGAGTCCGCCGCATCGGCATGGCTCAAGGAGACGGGGGGGTTGTCATCGCCTATATTGGCAGATATTATCCGAGAAATAAATATTGACCTCTCTAGACCATATTGGTGTGTCTGATTCTTTTTGCTACTTCGTCTTTTTTCGTGGCGATGATTGGCAAGGACGGTGCCTTGCAATGACCTAGTGGAACCCTCCCCCTTTAAATAAGCCCTTTAAGACTATTAGCGATGCAGATGACTCTCCCACTACGAAGAGGACTTGCTTCTCGCGACGAATGATTATAAGAATGTGCGCGTCCTTTGCGCTGATAAGTAAGTTCCTCTCTTCCAGACTTCCCCTCTCTCTCTCTCGTATCCCGCCCGCGCAGCGCATCAGCACCCTCACGACCTCGCTCAGTTCCAGCACTCCATGTTCGCCCTGGCTTCTTTTTTCCCGCCGTCGTCACTCGGTCTTCGATATCATGCCACCCCACCCCACCCATTCTCCCTGCATCTCGCTGCGGTTCTCGGCGCGACGCTGCTGTTGTCGAGCGCCGTGCGCGGGGGGCGCGAGGGCGGAGCCGGAACTTCAGGGAGCTCGTGAGGAGGTGCAGCCGTCGTGAGAGGGTCCGTAGGCAGTAGGAAAAGGCCGACGGCATTACCGCCATGGGTGTTGCTAGCTGAGTCTCTGCCGCGCAGTTCAATCTTGCTAGACTCTGTTGTCAGAAGATACGCTGTCAGAAGTCGAAAGAGCAGTTATGATTAGAGATCATGTGTTACTACACTCGATCTCTATCACGCAGTTGAATCTTACTAGATGCTATTGTCTGTAGATACTATGTTAGCAGTTATGCTTGTGTATTGCTGGCCTAGGTCATTCCTTCTAAAGTATCTAGCAGCGTCATGATAGCATAACGGAGCCAGAAGCATTGTGAGCATCCAATACGAAACATTCATCGTCCTCAACCCATTCGATGTCTGAAAGGCTGCCATCATCCAAGCTGCCCCAGAGGAATTTACAGTGCAGCCTCATGTCGCCAATACCCTTTTTTTCTTTCCCGAGAACTGCCAGCCCTCCTTTTTAGTTCTGCCTAATCGAAAATCCTTTCATCTCCCTGAGAGTATCTTTACTAACTGGACCACCGCAGCACCGAGCGGGGCGTATATGGAGAGCAGGAATGTGATGTTTTTGCTCAGGGGGAGGGTGAGAGAAAGATGGAAGAGGGGGAATCTTCAGGGTGAGAGGGACTATCTCGGACGGCGTTAATAGGTGTGATGAGATAGAGGAAATGCCCAGATGCGTCGACGAGGTGGGCACACGAGGCAACAGATGCATCTCGACGTCACTGGATGGCGCGCCGGCATACTTTTATCTCTCCCCGTGTCTGGTCTGGGTCTGCGAACGCACGCTGCTAGGCAGCGAGATTAGAGGTAGAGATGGATATAAACACACTTAATGAATCCGACTCGTGGGGATGCGCGCGCACCTACTACTGTACCTACTGTGCTCTGGCCCAAGCTTGGGATCTGGCGGTCCATATGCACTGCTTTGATGGACATACAACTGCGGCATCTCCATCCCATGAGTTCTGAGACCGAGGCCTGGATGCTCGTTATTGATGGACAAGGGGGGAGAATAGCAGAGCAGCTAGTCAACTTATCTCAGCTTGAAGCGGCAAACAGCAAGATAGAAAATGCATGCCATTACTCGCAATATGAGGTATCGTCGCTACAAACAATCAAGGCCATCCACAACACCAAACAACCCCCTCCTCATTAAAGCGGGCACCGACTGCCCATGTCACCACATCACCTCTAATCAATCTCAATAACAAATTTGCCTACTCCCCCTTTGCCATCAAGTATTTCCTGGCATCCCTTCTTCACCTCCTCCAAATCTCCCAATTTCGCCCTCTTCCCCACCAACGTTTTGATCTTCCCCTCTCCAACCCACCTATCCAAATCCTCCAACATGTCCAGGCTCGGCTGCATGAATACATATGCATACCCCACCCCCAGCGCCCTGCACTTGCGCCGATTCCATGCATCCATCGCGTTCAGCGCCCAGCGTATCAGTATTGGCAGCTGCGGGAAGTTCTTGGCCATCTCGTTCCCGCTCGGCAAGGTGGAGATCGTGACGATGGCGCCACCCTTCTTGACGACCGGGAGGTAGGTGATGCCCACGCCCATGGTGTCGTAGAGGAAATCGACGCTGCCGGTGCCGATCTGCGCCACGACGTTGCCCGTGGTATAGTCGATGTACTCAATGCCCTCCTCGCCGAAAAACTCCTTTGCCCGCGCAAGCTTGCCGGGCGAGAGCGTCGTGATGATCTTCGCAGCGCCGAAGATCTTGGCGAGCTGGATCCCAAACAGGCCCGTCCCGCTCAGGGCGCCAGGGACGAGCACCGTCTTGCCCTTCAACCCGCCCTCGATCAGCGTCTCGGCGAGACGGAAGCACTCTAGGCCCGTCTGCCCGACGATCGGGATTGAGGCGGCGTCGGTGAAATCGAGCGTCGACGGCTTGAGCACTGTCGTGTCGGCGTCTGCGAGCGCGTACTCAGCGACGGTGCCGCGGTAGGGTTCGGGAGACTTGGTGTAGACCTCATCGCCGGGCTTGAATTTGGTGACGGAGGGGCCGACGGAGATGACGGTGCCAGACAGGTCCGTGCCGATTTTGTAGGGGAATCTAGGGGAGTTGTTAGCCAGGGATTTGGTACAGCGTTCTCTCTTTTTTTCGGTTTGGTGGAAGAATGAGGAGGAGGATTGTGAGAGGAGGTGTGGGGAACGAACGTGTCCTTCTTCATCATCTTCACAAGCCCACTTGCGAACTTGACGTCGACGGGATTGATGCTCGCTGCGTGGACTTTTACGAGGATATCCTTTGGGTTCTTGATCTCAGGGACTGGGAGTTCGAGGATCTCGTAGCCGGAGGGCTTGGTGTATTTCTGGATGGCGAGGGCGCGCATGGTTGTTGGGATGGCGGAGGCCATTGTGAGGCCGATTGGATGAGGTCGATTGGATGGTGATGGAGATGTTTGATGTGAATGGAGCTGTGGTTCAGACTGTGTCGTGTAGCACGTACTATGAGAGTAGAGACTGTTGATCTGGATCTCGTCGTGTTGAGGATTCTACGTAGGAATGGGAATTATGATGATGATGATGTCATTGGTAAACAATGCATTCATGGTATGACTTCAAAGGTGAAAGAAAGGAGGCACACCAAGTTACTTATATACACTTCCAGCTGGCCTGTTCGCTCCTTCTTCAAAGCACGATGATCGGTCGGTCGGAAAGAAGTTACAACTTACAGCTTACAACTTACCACTTACAGCTTCCAAAGTGGCAAGGAATTGACAGCCTATAACCTAAATGTACGGAGTACTATGTATGTATGTACGGAGTACGTGTACAATATTATTAATATCAGCTTGGCGCACAATCATCTTGCGACGGGGACCTCTATTCCCCGTCCCGTCGGGGTCTGGGCACGTGTTGGAGGTGCTCTGCCTGTATCCATGGGTCGTCCTTCTCTGCTCTTCATATATATATATATATACACATATATACATAGGTATATCCCTTATATTCCTTTCTTCTCTACAGTTTCCTTGCTGTTGCAGTTCTTTTGAAGGCGGTTTATTATGTGCCTAACAATCCTGTGCTTTATTGCCGTTGTTTTGAGCTGCCCCAAATTTTGTTGATGTGGCCATGCTACTATTTGAGTCTCAACGCCGTCATATTCATCTGTGCGGGTCATTGTTTGCCTTTCTTCAATGCCATTCTCAAGCTCCGTCCCATCACGATTCCTTTTTGTTCGTTGGAAGGCGAGAGACATGCAGGACATACGTTATGCTATGTCAATGCCAGTGACTCGACTGAGTCCAAATGTCTCCGTCAAGTCACCCGCCTTGTGAAGTGCGCCCAAGGACTCAGGTCAAAGTCCAAGACCACACCTCCTCTCCAACTTCATCTCAACTCCTCTCACTCTCCTGTCCCCACTCACCGTCTCTCCCGTCACTCATCTCCGTCAAACATCCCAAGACAGTCGACTGCTGACTGCACAACACTCCCGAGAGCTTCTCCGTGACGCCGGAGAGCCTTTGCAGACTCTGGAGAGGAGCTGAGCGGAGTTGACGATGGCTCTCTGTCCCCTCTGGGACTCATCGTGGACACCGCGATAGCCACGACGAACGCTGGTTGCCGTCGACCCATTCCATAGATGTTTGGCGAGGGGTATAAGAAGCTCTCCCATCGTCCATCTCCCGCCTTTATGTTCTCTTCATCTGCTTTCCACTTCTCAACCTGTACAAAACTGTACATCTACATCTACATCTACATTCACATTTACATGACCACCCTCACACATGCACTTTCAGCACCCCACTCTCTCTCAACTACCCCCCCTCCTCTCCCTGCTCTCCCTCACCACCGCCTCGCCTCTCCCCACCCCCCTCTCCAACACCACCACCACCACCCCCTGCCCCCCACCCCTCACCTGCTCCCTCCAAGACGTCGCCCTCTTCACCAGCCCCCGCATCTCCATCCTCCAATTCCGCTACTCCTCCCCCGCCTCCTCGCCGGCCGGCGCAGCGGCAAAGACAACATGCACCCGCGTCGTCACCAGCGCCCAAACCGCGATGGACGACGCGGCCCACGTGCAGGCCTGCGACGACGCACGGGTCGCGTACTCGTGGGACGGGGAGGCGCTGGTGGTGCGGGAGCGCAGCGCGTGCGCGGCGGGGTATGTGTGCTCTCTTCCTCCTCCTCCTCCTCCGCTGCCCGTGGCCTGTGAGCGAGGCGGGAGACGCGCGCTGACGCGCGCTGCAGCGAGGACGTGGCGACGGGCAGGGTGGTGGTGCAGGCGCACTGCGTGGACGCGGCGCCGGGCTACTTCCTCGGCGAGGGGCGGCTGTGCATGACGATGCCGGGGCCGGTGGGGGGGCTGTTCGATGGGGTTAGTGGGGGTGAGGATGGAGGGATGAGGGTTGTGGTTTGTCACGGCATTATTGGATTGGATTGGATTGGGTGTCTCGCTCGCGTTGATTTATATTTCATACATACATGCATACATACTCAAGCATGAATATTCACCCATGATGTCATCCTCGTGCGCGGTCGACTCAAATCATCTCACATCATATCATCTCACTCACTCACTCTGCCAGAACTCACACTACCTCGCAAGGAAATGTACCATGCATGCATGCATCAACACATAAGAACCACAAACGCGCTACATTACATCGCCCTCCCACAGGACCAACGTCAACGTCCCAAGAACCAGAACCAAAATAAATAAGGGCTAAGATTATCTGCTCGAAGTGCAACACGAAAGGAGGAAGTAAGTAGGTACAGTACAGTACATCAAGGCTTCAGATCCACGCCACGCGATGCGGATGCGCGTCGTACAGTACATCCAGATCAAAATCCAAGCGTGCTCTCTCTATATCCAACGTCCCCCTGCGCTCCTCCCTCTCACATCTCACACGGGACATCCGCCTCCACTCTTCCCACATCCAAACCAACCCACCTACCTCCCCCGGCTAATTATCCAAGACAAACAAGAACAACGCGGACAACCCCCCCTCTCTACTCTCCACTCTCTCTCTCTCCCGCACGAACCGACCCTCTAGAAGAGTCCGACGACACCCCAACTCCTCTCGCACTCGAACGGCCCCGGCTCCTTCCACTCATCGTTGATGTACGAGAACATGACGCTCTTGCCGCCGACCGCCGCTCGGATGCCGGCAATCGCCTGCGCCTGCTCCGACGTGCCCGGGCACGCCAGGCCGTTGCAGATGCCCGCCGACGGCCACCCGGTCTCGAGGTTGATGCCCGACTTGCCGGGGCAGAGGGCCTCGACGAGGGCGAGCTGGCCGGCGACGAAGTCGCCCGCCGTCCCGGCCGTCACGTCGCTGTTGAAGAAGGGGTGGATGTTGCAGCCGACGATGTCGACCACGGGGCACAGCTGCGCGGCGATGTCCTTGAGCACGCTGAGCGGCTCGGTCGTCGTGACCGGCCCGGTGTACCCGCAGCCCTCGAACGTGGCCTTGGCCGACGAGATGAAGCTGACCAGCTCCGAGGCCGACACGAACTGGCTGAAGATGGCCTCGTTGCCGATGACGACGAGCGAGACGATGGACCAGCGCGTGAACGTGCTGAGCTGCGTGATCTGCGGCTGCGCGCCCGCGATGCCGTCAGACTTGATGTAGACGCCGATGATCATGGTGAGCCCGTGAGCCTCGCAGGCCGAGGACACGGCCTCGAGGCCGTTGCAGTCGGAGGAGTCGGCCGAGTAGAGACGCACGGTCGTGAAGCCCTTGGAGGCGATGGCGGCGATGTCGACGCTCACGTCGGACGAGGCCTTGCAGCCGCCCGACGAGGTGTAGGGCGTGTAGGTGATGGCCCACTGGTCGCCGTTCGTGCCGAGGCCTGGGACGGCGGTGGACTTGACGGGGGCAGCTGGAGCAGTCGAGGAAACTGCGGGGGAGGTGCTGATGGCTGGGGCGGAGGTGGGGAGGGCTGCGGTGGATGAGGTGTAGGGGCAGATGTAGACGAAGTTGGTCGCGGTCACGGTGACGGTGGTCTCGGCCTGGGTGTAGGTGCCTGGGGCGTACGAGGCCGGGGTCGGGTAGACGAGGACGGTGGAGGCCTCGGTGACGGTGGTGGTCAGCGGCGCGATGGTGTAGGTGCCGGCGGCGGGGCAGACGTAGGTCGTCTGGACAATGGTGGAGGTGATGACACCGTTCTTGGTGCTGAGGGTGGCGACTGGGCAGACGATGGTGGTGGCCGTCTCGACGACGGTGGTGATGCCGCCGTAGGTGACTGGTCCAGAGGGAGCGACGGTGGAGGTTGCAGCGCAGACGGTGGTCGACTCGGTCAGGGTGATGGTGGTCGCTGGAATGGTGTAGGTGCCGGGGGTCGGGAAGACGTTGACGGATGGGGTTGGCACTGGGACAACTGGGACGGAGACGATCTCGACGACGGGGGCGACAGTCGAGGTTGAGGCAACCGTCGAGCTTGGAGCGACAGTCGAGGTTGGGACGACAGTCGACGTTGGAACGACAGTCGACGTTGGAGCGACAGTCGACGTTGGAGCTGGAGGAGCTACTACTGGAGGAGCGGAAGAGGAGGTTGGCTTTGGTGGCGGCGGTGGGATGTGGACTGTGAATCGTCAGTTAGTCTGTGTATCACCATGAACTGTGTCTGGTTTTCAGTTTCCAGGTTTCACGTACGAGTGGCCTCGCCGTAGGTGGTGACCCAGACGGTGTAGCATCCGCAGTCCTCGGTGCCGTTGGTCAGGGGAAGAGTCTGGTTAAGCGCAGCTCTCTGCTGCACGGCTCCTCTCTTGTGGAAGGCATCGTGAGCGTGGTGGCTCGAAGCGCTGACACCGGCAGCGAGAGCTGCGGCGACAGCCAGGAATCCGGCCTTCATGTTGGGGGATCTGCGGTCGTGACGAGGTAGGTTCTCTCTCGACTTTGTTTAGGGTTCTTGGGATCGTGGGATTTCGTGACAGTGACAATGACGACGACGATGACGCTTGACAGAAACGAATGCCCGCTGAATGAGTGAAGCGGTGGTTTGGTGAAGAGGGAGAGAGGAAGAGAGGAAGGATGGAAAGAAGTTTGGTGATGAAGGAGAGGAGGAGAGGTGGAGAGGAGGAGAGGTGGAGAGGAGGAGAAGGAGATTTGGGTAGTTGGAACGAACGCCAAGGAAACAGGAGTACAGCAGGGCAGAGCAGGGCAGAGCAGGGCAGAGCAGAGCAGCACAACACTACAGTACAGTACAGTACATAGGGTACCTACAACGGATAATAGGGGAGAGAGGGGAGAGAGGGGAGAGAGACGAATAGAGAGAGGGAAACGGCGGGAGCAGCGGACATGGCTCTGGGGGTTCTGTCTAGGCCCTCGTCTGGGTCTGGCTCTCGTGGCCCCTGCTCCGGCCCTGTTTCTCCTTCTGCTCCCAGACATAAATTAGAGTGGATAGTGACAGCGACAGTGGACAGTGGACGTGGACGTGGGCGTGGGCATTAACAGTGGACTATGCTGTACGGAGTAGACTGTAGACTGTAGACTGTAGATCTCGTATTCAGTAAGTCGTCGTAAGTCATCGTAGTCATCTCGTCGTAGTCATCTCGTCGTAGTCAGTAGCCAGTAGCCAGAAATGGACAGGTAGGGTCTTGCTGCAGGAACAGGACTCATCAGGGGTATTATCAGGGTTTGTCGAGGATGGATATGTCAGGGTTTCTCAGGGGTAGGTTAGGGTATGTCAGGGTATGTCAGGGTATGTCAGGGTATGTCAGGGCATGTCAGGGCATCTCAGGGCATGTCAGGGCATCTCAGGGTATATCGGTGGAATGTCAGGGTGTGTTAGGGTATGTGGAGGTAGGTATGTGCAGGTACATCTGTATATACATCTGTATGTACATCTATATGTACAGGGTCCATGGACCAGGCCCCATGCAACGTGTAATGTCCTCCCTCTCCTCTCCTCTCTCTCTCCTGTGCCTGTCCACCCGAGCCAATCTCTTCATCTCTCTTCATCTCGTCTCATCTCGTCTCTTCTCTTCATCTCCCCTCTGGCCGTTGATGTAACCACGTGAACAAGCAGATAAGGAACAGGAAATAAGGAACAGGAAATAAGGAAGCATAAATGAGTATCCCTCATCTCTATCTCTATCTCCATCTCTATCTCTCCCCCTATTGTTGACGACCTGTCACGTCGTCATTTAGCGACCTCATGCGCTAGAGAGTCGTTGGCACTGCGCTGTACCATGGTCCGGTGTTCCCGTGATTTCGGATTCCTGTTATTCTTAGCATACAGCACTCGCTACGGACAATATATATATATATTGACAGCGGACCGGACAGCGGCGGCTCTAAGCGGTCAGGTACCGACCAGCCACCCTCCACCACTCTCCCTCTCCGTCCCTCTCTCCCTCTCTCTCCCTCTCTCTCCCTCTCTCTCTCTCTCTCTCCCTCTCTCTCCCTCTCTCTCCCTCCCCCTCTCCCTCTCTCCCTCTCTCCCTCCATCTCACTCCCTCCCCTCCCTCTCCCTCCCTCCCTCTCTAATTTCACTACTGCTAGTCTCATCAAAGCGCTAATTACGCCGTGTCATCCTCATGTGTGACACGCCTTGTTGATCAATCCCATTTCCTCCTCATCTCCATCCACTCTCCATCCGCTCTCCATCCAATCTCCGCCCCTCAGCCTGTTCCTGACTAGTCCCTCTAGCGCCGCTGAGGAGATTACACAGTAACGTCGGGCTCAGCCAATGAGCGTGTGTTAAGCTACGAGTGTCGTATCTGACTGTATTACATATGTAAGATACCTTGTATGTATGTATTAGGTATTATATACATATGTATATATATATGTATATATATATGTATATATATGTATATACGAGAGTTATTTATGTATCTATGCAAAAAGAGAAACAGACATTACATGCGACGAGCCACATCATCATCATCATCATCATCATCATCATCATCATCATGCAAGCCACTCTTGCTCCGGACATGTTCTCTGTCCTGTGTCCTGTGTCCCTCGCTCTACCTGCTTCCAAGAGATGACAGGTAAAAAGAACATGTGTCACGTGACTGATCTCTACCTCTCACTCTCACTCTCACTCTCATATATATATATATGTATATCTCTCTCACTACTCACTACTCACTACTCAACCCCCATCCCCCATCCATCAGATACTCACTCGCTATATAATGGCATGGACCATGGACGATGCAGCATGGACGACACCGTTGCCAAGACGCACGCAGCTTCGCGCCCTCGACCTTCTCCAATGCGCAAGACTCGCAGGGAAGGCAATGTATTGATTGTATGTACATATGTATGTATGCTGTCGGAGGGGGTACTGGCGCCTCGTCAGCCTCGCGACGGAAGGATGGATCCGACATGACATGGTGGCCTCGACTTCCCTCACGTGACGGACTCTTGCCGTGACTTTTATCGTGCCTTTCCCGTGGCTTTTATTGTGATCATCGTGACTCATCCCGTGACTCTTCCCGTTCTTTTCTCGTGACTTTTCTCGTGACTCGTCCCGTGACGCTTCCCATGACTCTCCGCTCTTCACCTCGATGATGCAATCGCTCGGAGTAAATAAGATGCTGCCTCAGGCTTCTCGGGCTATCTACTTGCCGGCACGCCAAGCCGGTCTTCCCTCCTGCGTCAGGGCGATTCGTCAATTCGTCGCGTCATCACAAATCCCCTCTTTCCCTGTCCCGTGATTGGCCCGCACTCCTGTCCCGGAATCAACGCCGCCCCCAGATCCCAATGCGGGAATGCTTTCCCTTCCGCATCCGGCATAGCCCGCTTCCGAGCTCCTCGAGGATCCTCGGCCTGGCCTTGCGAGCCACCAGCTTCCATCAATTTCCAAGCACTCAACTGCCTATGTACCATACATATGTACATACCATAACATACCTACCTACATATCGGAATCCCGACGACCATCATCCTCCCCTTCCTCCCTCTTCCTCCCTCCTCCTTCCTTCTTCCTCTTTCTTCATCAACACTTGGTCATCCACGCAAACACCTGTTTGTCTGTCTGTTTGTTTGTTTGTTTGTTTGTCCATCTGTCTGCCTGTGCCTCTCTCTCTGATACCCTTCCTGCTCTCATCAACACCCCCCTCAACACCCTCACAATGGCCTCCACCACCCGCACCTTCGCTCGCGCCATCAGATCGGCCCCCGCGACCTCCGCCTTCAAGACCTCCTCCCGCACCACCGCCCTCGCCCTCCCCCGTCAGGCCTTCCGCCGCCAGTCGCGCCGCGGCTACGCCTCCGAGGGCACCAAGTCCTCGTCCGGCCTGTACTGGCTGGGCGGCCTCGTCGTCGCGGGCGGCGCCGGCTACTACGCCTACACCCAGTCCAACGGCTCCCTGCTGTCCGGCTCCTCCGCCGACTCCAAGACCTTCACCCCCGGCTTCGACGACTACCAGAAGGTCTACAACGAGATCGCGGCGCGTCTCGAGGAGAAGGACGACTACGATGATGGCTCCTACGGCCCCGTCCTCCTCAGACTCGCATGGCACGCGTCGGGCACCTACGATGCCGCGACCAAGACGGGCGGTAGCAATGGTGCGACCATGAGGTTTGCCCCAGAGAGCGAGCATGGCGCGAATGCCGGTCTCAAGTCTGCGCGCGACTTCCTCGAGCCAGTCAAGCGTACGTGCCCCAATCCGTCACCGTGATGATTGAAGGCTGACAACTCCCCCAGAGAAGTTCCCATGGATCACCTACTCCGACCTCTGGATCCTCGGCGGCGTCTGCGCCATCCAGGAGATGCAGGGCCCTACCATCCCCTACCGCCCCGGCCGCACCGACAAGGACATCTCGGCGTGCACCCCTGACGGACGCCTCCCCGACGCCAGCCAGGGCGGCAAGCACCTGCGCGACATCTTCGGACGCATGGGGTTCAACGACCAGGAGATCGTGGCGCTCTCGGGCGCGCACGCGCTGGGCCGCTGCCACCGCGACCGCTCCGGCTTCGAGGGCCCGTGGACCTTCTCGCCGACGGTGCTGACGAACGACTACTACCGGCTGTTGCTGGAGGAGACGTGGCAGTGGAAGAAGTGGGACGGCCCCAAGCAGCTCGAGGACAAGACCACGAAGAGCCTGATGATGCTGCCGACGGACTACGTGCTGATCAAGGACAAGGGCTTCAAGCCGTGGGTGCAGAAGTACGCCAAGGACAACGACCTCTTCTTCCACGACTTCGCCAAGGTCGTCACGACGCTGTTCGAGCTCGGCGTGCCGTTCACCGAGGATGAGAAGACGTACGTCTTCAAGCCTACCAATGCCTAAGTGCTTGGAGGGTTGGACGGGTGGGGAGGTGTAGGATAGTAGAAGGGGGGGAGATATGGTGCAGATATGATGGATGAGATCAGAGATCAAGAGGAGCGATATCCCAGAGCGTTGAGGGAGACGTGTAGATCTGCAGCGCTGAGCTAGAGTTAAATCCGAACATTGCGTTTCCGTCTCACTGCATTTGTCACACCTTCACGTCCAGTGATCGTCGTTGTATTCAGATTCACTATCCACGTGGCTCTCGTATCGTATATAAAGACGAAGTGAAGCGAGCCAAACATCACACGGTTCTAATCTGCACCGACGCCTCGCCATGTATGGACCCACTACTCACTACTCACTCACTGCCCGTTCCTCCAGCGCGCTCCGCCCAGCCTCCCCCCTTCGTCCGTCCTGAGCGCGCCGTCCCATGCAAGCACGGCCGTCACTGCTCCCCGTGCCATCACCATGTCCCCCTACACCGCCTCCCTAAACACCACCACAGCAGCCAACCTCCCCCCCTCCGCATCCCACAACGACCGACACGGCACCACGCCGGCGCCGCCGCCGCCCCCCGCCACCCCAGCAGCGAGATACACCCTCTCCGCGCCCTCCCACCCCCCGCCACCACCCGCGCCCCTCATCCTCCCCACCCTCTCCCCCACCCCCATCCCCACCCCCTCCTCCCACCCCACAAACACAGTCGTCACCGCCACCGCCCCGCCCACAACGCACCTATGCA
>Ga0123337_10000551_pt1 | contig 61391 bp, 31 predicted proteins | sample frozenSSSSmetaG_FD_89792 | JGI IMG/M metagenome (GOLD analysis project Ga0123337, IMG submission 89792) | Glacier valley bacterial and archeal communities from Borup Fiord, Nunavut, Canada, to study Microbial Dark Matter (Phase II) -... | ecosystem: Environmental > Aquatic > Freshwater > Ice >...
GCGTACGGCCGGTTGGACAGGTCGACCACGGCCCGCGACAGCGCCTCGTCCAGTGGGCAGTAGGCGGATCCGAAGCGCGCGAGCCCGATAGGTGCGCCGAGCGCTTCCTTGAAGGCGGAGCCGAGCGCGATGCAGACGTCTTCGGCGGTGTGGTGGTCGTCAACTGCAGTCGCAGTTAGCAACCGCGTCAATACAGCGCCCCCCTCTCTGCCATATCTCTGTCTAGGTGCCCGCATCATAGAGGAGAAATCCAGAAAGGAAACTTCCTGTACAAGTCCCCCTCACACCTCAGCGCTAGACTCCACCCCGCATGCTTCGCTAGCGCATGCAGCATGTGGTCCAAAAACCTAACGCCTGAGTTGATGCTAATAGTCTGGCTCTTTGTCGCCTAGCTAGCATGGCCCTCGAGCGAGGCCGTGAGGCGAGCGGCGGGGAACGCGCCGCCGTCTAGGTTGATCGCGAGCTGGATCTTAGTCTCGTTGGTGTCTCCTGCGATCGCCGCGGAGCGGACACGCGGCGATTCGGAGACCATTGTGCTGTCTACCTTGCAATTGAATGTGGGACTGCGTCGATCGTGGGAGTATGGACCTCGTCCCTGGAATTTGTGACGCAGACGGCGACCGGCAGAATGATAATCCGGAAAAGAGCAGACAGCGCAGATTCGAGGGGATTTATGACGGCAATACTTCGTAGCACTTGCATGCAACAGTGTGGCGGACATGATCTCACGCGTTCTGCAGGCATGCATGCATGGTTTTGGGGAAGCAGGAGTTTGGTGCTGTCATGGATAGGCATGTGCAGTAAGTGTTGGAGACTCGAGAGGCAAAGGGTTGCGCGGGTCGTTCATTGGCTTCTGCTGCCCGTCGTCGACTCTCCCGGGTCCCCGCTCGTTGGGACGACACTCGAATTCGCGCCCCGAGGCTCCGTCCCCTTCACATTGAGGAACTCCGAAGTTTGGATTCTGCTCGTACGGTATGATGGGAGGGATTTGCGAAGTACAGCAGCATATGCTGGATAATATGGAAACGAGACTCCAACAAAAATAACTCCCCAAAACTCCAACCGGAGTCGCAACTCCGCGGAAACTACAAACTCTAGATAAGGGTTCTTTCATGCTAAGGAAACCGGCTCTCTGGATTTACATAAAGACACGGTATGAGAGGATAAGTCGACAACACCGAAACCAGACTCCAACCAACAATCTCCCAAAAAATCCAAGCCAAACAAACCGCAAGTCCCATAAAAACTCCAGATAGACAATCAGATATCCAACACTCCGCTTCTTCTCTAGATTTCCTTTCGGAATTCGAACGCCCCTCTCCACAACCGTATTACCCAACTCCTCTCGTCCCCCACAAAGCTTCACTCACGCAGATTTATCCATGCCGGCGGTAACGTCCAGCTCCGACCCATAAACGCCCCCCGGTGTACGTGTACTACCCGTCTCTGTACTCCTCATTCGCTCGAGCCGCTTGCTCCCTTCCTTTCATGCTCGCCGCGCCCCTCCAGTCCCCCCGCGGCGGCGCTCCCTCCTCCTCCCCAATCTCAACCTCAAGCACCACCCGCATCCGCGCCATCACCGCTCTTCCCCCTCTTCTTCCGCAGCTTCAGCGCCTCCGGAGGCAACAATGACTTCTTCTTCTCCGTCTCCTTCTTCTTCTTCCGTGTCTGCCCCCCGTCCTCCTCGTCCTCATCCTCGTCTCTCGCCCTCTTCCCCTTCTCTGCCACGGCCTTCTCTGCCGCAGCCTTCGCAATCGGACTCCCCGTCGGCGTGACCGTCGCCCCCTGCCCCTTCAGTCGCTGCGGCAGCAGCGGCGGCGGCATCGCCCGACTGGCGTCGCTCTGTGGCGTCCTCTCCGTCCGCGTTCCCATTCCCGTTCTCGTTCTCGTCTTCGTCTTCGCTTCCGCGGGCGGCATTGGCGTCGACGGCGTTGCTTCCCGTAACGGCATCGGCTTGCCCACCTCGTACCAGTCGTGCGACTCGTCCGGATTATCTGGCTCCTCCCCAGTTTTCGTCCCCGTTGTCGTCCCCGCAGGCGGCTGGTGCGTTTTGTGCGGCGTCTTGAACACTTTCCATCTGCTTGTTCCCGCTCCCGATCGTGATCCCGTCTTCACGCCTGGCGTAGTCGTCGCCAGATCGCTCAGCAACGCGGCAACCTCATCGGCCCTGGGGCTACGGGGCGGCGCTTGCCGCGTCTTCTGCGGTATCAGCGGGATGTTCGCCGTGCCCCTATTCGGCGGCGTTGCGCCTTGGCGGGCCACCAGCCGGATGCCCCAGGCGTGGCCCTCCTGTAAGAGATCGGCCGCCAGCGCATGGCCGAAACTCCTTCTCCCCTGGAGTCCCCAGGCCAGGACCTGGTTGACGCCCTCCGGCATCCTGTTGTTCTGCAGCCTCACGAGGCTCCCGTTAGCAAAACTCCCCGCACTCCTCCTCATCCTGAACACCGCCAGCGCCACGCCCCTCCGCTGCTGCTCGTCGATCAGCCTCCTCGCCAGCTCCTGCCTCGTCCCGGTAGTGCTCAGGCTGCGCAGCCGGCACTGTCCCTGGAGTTTCGCGAGGGGGAAGTCCGCCTCGGGGAACGCAACGTCGGGCTCATTCGATTTCGGCTGGTGGACGGCGCTGTCGTCCAGGTGGAACGGATCGTCGATCTCGTCGAGGTTCTTCAGCTCGGCGAGGCCCTCCTTCTCGTCCTGCGAGCGCACGCGAAGAACCGCGGGCGGGCTTTCGTCGTCGATGTGGTCGAGAGCGAGGAGGACCTGGTCGTGGTTGTAGACGAGGTGGCCTTCCTTGAAGCGCTGTTTGGTCTGGGGGTTTCTGTCTGGGAGGCGGGCCCGGAACATGCGGAAGATTCGGTCATTGGGGATGGAAGCTGGAGGTCTCGCGGCCACGGTAGTGGTGGCGCCTGTACTCTGGCGATTTATGCCTGGCGGAGGTCGCGCTATCTTTGGGGCACCCGGTAAGTTCCCTGAGATGTTTATCTGACGGCCAGCTGGCGGCTGCTTGGTAGTAGGCTGCTTGGTAGTAGATTGCTTGGTAGTAGACGGCTTGGTAGTAGGCTGCTGCGTAATACCTGTGGTTGTGGGAGTTGATCCTCCCGCAGTACTCGTTAGTTTCTTGCTCTGGCCCAATTTCGTTGTGTTTGTCGTTATCTTCTTCCCAGGAGCCCCCTTTTTCTTATCCCTGAATGTGCCCCTCTCCAAAACCGTATAGAAGACCACCTCCTCCAGCGCTTCTACTAATATGAATCCTTCCTCCCCACGGACCGAACTTGCATCGCAATCCCCAGGAACTTTCCACGCATCCTGATTGGGTCCTTGCGTGGTGTGGACATAAATATATCCTGGCCTGTCCGAGAGTTGGCTTGGCCTCTCCACCTGGTATACCCATTGCCCAGCATGGGAACCCAGCAGATACTCACGGTCGACGCCGTCGACATCGCGCTTGACGCGGTAGAGACCGTTGTCCACGACAGTCTTGATATTGCTTTCAAGGTCCCACCTCTTGCGATATACCAGCCCGCGCTTCTCTGGCGAAGGTCCAATGCTATGCCAATGTCCATGGCCGGTGTTGTACAGCCAGATGACGGGAAGACGTGCCTCGTTACTGGATAGATAGACTGCATGCTTCCCCTTCTCGTTCTTGTCGGGACTTACGACGCCGAGACGGTAGCTTCTCTTGTTGTTGTTGTGCTGCTTCTCCAGATAGCGAAGGAAACTAGTCATCTGCTCGATACTAAAGAAGCTTTCAGAGAAGAACTCAGAATTCTCCATTTCCATATCGAGACGTTCGTTTAGGTGCTCCTCTCGTTGTTCTTGAAAGAATTGTTGGGAGGAAGGGCTTAAGGTTGTTGCAGGACGTTGAACATTAGGGCTCCATAACTCTCTAAGATTCGCCCGGACCCATTCCTTGAAGGAGGCACTCGTCATTTCCTTACTCAGGTGCTCAAATTGCGCCCAGTGGGATAATGCAGCATGTGGACTGGCCAGTCTTATTGTATTCAGAAAGCCTTGCGACAGGGCGTGCGCGCCGCAAAGGTCGTCCTTCCCGCTAGTCTCCTCAGGGCCCCATCCCTTCGCGAGAAGTGGAAGAAGCTCCTTCAAAGCTTCTGAGGGGCCGTTCATTGCTTCTCTGGATTCCCTCTCTGTTCCAGGAGTGTCATGGCGGGTGCGACGTTGGAGAAGACGTTTCGCTGTCGCTGGAGGAGTGCCCCAATTCAAGACACCCAAGGGGTTCGAATTCGAAAATCTCGGCTCCCTAGGGCTCGTTTCAGACACCGGCGCCGCCATGGCTGTTGAGATGGCTGATTCCCAAAAATTAATCCGTGATGATAGATGATAGATGATGGATGAACGAAGACGGCAGCAATGAAGAGAAAAATCGCAAAACTGTGAACGCAGGGGATTTCGATTCGGGTTTTCAAAGCTCTAAGATGATGAACAAATGGGTGAAAGAAGGGGATGATCGCTGAAAGAGAATATATAGTGGGACTTGAACTTGACCTCGTGGATGAATCCGGAATTTGGACAAAGAAGCCCTTCGGCTGCTCCTGAAGAGGCATCTTCATATTGTCGGCAGTGCCATCAATAGACACAAAGCCTATGTCTTCACGCTCAAAAAACCTTGACAAAATTGGCAGCTGTCCAGAGCTTTGGCTTTGGAACAGTGAGTCCACTCGACAATCCACCGCGTCCATCGAGACGGGCAGCAAAATCGAGGAAGGAAGGACGACGACGAACGACAGTTCAATTGCTACAGCAATATCGCAGCATTTCTCCCCTTCCCAGTCCTTCGCCATCCTCACACGCAGCAACCACTGCACGAAGCCCTCACTGCTCCCAGCTGTCCTTCGCCGAGCGGGAACAAAGAATCATTGTCGCCAGCGATGCCAGCATTCCTCGCAGACAAAGGCACTGGCCGGTCTCCTTGGAAAAGACACTGTTTGCGGCGACTTCGCCAACTCGCAGCCACATCTAGGTAGCGGCGCCCGAGTCCTGTGCGCCCTCGAATGCGACTTGCGTCGGTAGATCCAATGATCGCACAGATGTATTCTATTCCGCGGTCTACCCCCAGCTGTGAACGAGCAAAGGGAACAAAGAGGAGGAAACCGAACGAATGGCGAAATCGAAACGACTAAGAAAGTTTTCTTGAGCGGAGATCGAAATGCAGGAGTGGAGGGGTGAAAAAAAGATGATACCGTGTTTGGCCGTGTGGGCTTTCCCGATCTCGTGGACTTGTTGTGGTGTTGATCTTGCGAAGATGCGCCCAATTCCAGTTCCCGCGACTGTAGCGCATAGGGACAGACATGTGACTGGCATCGGAGAATCACGAGTCCCCACAACTATAACCAGTACAACCAGCACATACCACATACTAGAACTTCAAAAATTATCCAAATATCCTTCAATTGAGCCATAGTCTAGCTAGCTATTAAAAGCCTTCGTAAGCCAAGGATAAACTCCAATTGCCAACTGAGTAGAATCGTGCTTGTTGCTTCTTCCAAGCGTACATCTGTATCCAGAAAATACAAGTTCCATAATAGAAAGCAGCCTCCATATCCTCTATATAGACAACGCACTCTAAGATATGCAGCAAGAACAATATCTGCGGACGACGAGAGTCCCCTCGTCTTTTACATGATCCGCAATGTGCGCTGGGCAGAATCAGATGCCATAACCCGGCCCATTCCATTCATGCAGCCTAACTCACCATCTCATAAAATCGTATGCATCCCTCTCAAGAACTTCAGAGCGGACCCCGCAGGATGCCTCTCTTGACATCCTTCGCCTTCTGGCCCTTCAAGTCGACCTCCGGCCTCGGGATCTCAGGGCGGCCGCTCAGGGTGTCATTCACCGGCTCGAGGTCCGACCAGAAGACCTGCAATGGTCTGCGGTTAGTCCAATCGGTCTCCGTCGCCTCGACCTCGGCCATCGCGCTGTGCACAACGCTCGCGCCTCTGATGCCGATGACACTGGTGCTCAAGGGATCCTCAACCAGCTCTCTTGGGGACTTTCCGGCAAAACTCTCAAGATGCTCGATGCACTTGATGGACAGACGAACGGCACGAATGCGATCCATTGGCGACGGAATGCCACCTTGTTGGACGTGGCCCGGAATAGAATCGCGAGACTCGAAACGGCCATGGGCTTCGGCTCTGATGATGTCGGAGATGAGCCTGGCGGAGTATACACTGCTGGCCTTTTCTCCGACGAGAATAAGGCGACCGGCGCGGGACTGGCCAGTGTCCTCGGCGAAGGTCTTGCGCAGGTGTCTAATATCCGCAGCGAGCATGTCGATGCTGACACCTTCCTCGGGAGTGTATACTGCAATCGCCCCGACATTGAGTCCAGCCATGACTGGGACATAACCACATCGACCACCTTGGGTTTCGATGACGAAAACACGACGACGAGAGGCAGATGCGGATTGTCGAATGGTGTCGCAGTATCGGACCAACTCATTGAGGCAGGTATCTGAACCAAGACTGTACTCTGTACCTGGCACATTGTTTGAGATGGTTGCTGGCAAGAGAGTCATTGGGATGCACAGTGACGGGAATTGATCCTGAGCCTCGCGGAGTTCGGACAAAGCATGGAATGCCTCAAAGCCTCCAATAAGGAACAGAGCCTCAATCTTGAACTTCATGATGAGTTCGGCGACATTGAACATGCCGGATTCACTAGGAAGCTCTCGGTTCGTACCAATCTCCGATCCGCCCTTGGATGCCCAGCTGTCAACCTCCAGCCAATTGAACTCTCTGACGGCACCAAGAGGCTGGTCGTCAGGGTGCCTGGTGAAGCCGGCAAAACCATTGTAAAGGCCAATTGGAGTATGTCCTCTGGTCTGACAGTAGGCAACAGCAGCGCGAGTTGCTGAATTCATGCCACCCGCTGGTGCTCCAACGTGGATGATACCAATACGCATCCGCTATGATCATATTAGAACCGTCAATGAGATAAAATGTAAGAGTGGGCTAACCTTTTCTTCTGGCAGACGCATAGACGTATCAACTGTTGATGCTGTCGTAATCAAGTATGAGGCGTAGATATCTGCAAACTCCGTGTCACGCAGGTTCATGGCCCTATCAAAATCACGATCCTTGATTGCCTTGGAAACTTCCTTGGTGGCGAGGACAGCCTCCATCAAGTTCTTCCTGACAATCTTATTCTCGTTGATGGCGATGAAGTAGGTAGGACTGTCCGGCTTGGCATCGATGACAGCTCTGACGGCTTCAACACCTTGAAGCGTGGACAGCATTCTATCAAACGCGCACGCTGTTCCACCTCGTTGGACGTGCCCGAGAGTTGTAATTCTCGTGTCGAGTGCAAGACCCTGTGGATCTGCGAGAAGGTCTTTAACCTCTTGAGGTGTGATCTTGTTGCCTTGCTGGTCGTTGGCACCTTCGGCGACGATGACTATCGTCTTGCGCTTCCCGATAGCACGATGCTACAGCGGGTTAGCAAGTCGGACGGAGAGATTGGGCAATTATCTTACTCTTGAAATGATCGTGCACATCTCCTCACGCCAATTGTCTGCTCTTGGCTTCTCTGGGATGAAGACGAAATCGGAGCCTGTCGCAACACCAGCCATCAATGCCAACCAGCCGCAGTGTCTTCCCATGACTTCGATAACGAAAGCTCGAGAATGGGATGATGCAGTCGCTTCGATATAGTCGACCATTTCGCAGATGCGCGTCAGCGCCGAGAAGCATCCAATTGTCGCATCTGTGCCAGACATATCATTGTCGATGGAGCCAACAATTCCCACGATCGTCAAGCACATGAATGGCTCGATTTGTGCTTTGGTGAGCTCTCCCGTCTGCACCAGCTCTTCGAGAAGACCAGGCCATTCGGATCGGAACTTGTCGGCACCTGTAAGGGAGCCGTCACCACCACAGATGATGAGCGCATCGATTTCGTTGAGTATCATGTTCTTGGCAGCCTTGAGTCTCCCTGGGCGTTCGTAGAAGGCCATGCAACGTGCTGTTCCAATCAACGTGCCGCCCTCGGAGAGCCATCCTCTGACATCCTGCCAATCCATTCTTCTAATGAGGTTGCCGCCTTGTACCAGTCCTTCGTAGCCCTCGAAAATACAGTAGGCGTCGAAGCCCTCATCGATTGCGGATCGGACAACGGCGCGCACCGCACCATTCATTCCTGGCGCGTCACCACCGCTCGTCATCATGGCAATCTTGCGCTTCTTGCCATTTGGAAGCAGAGGGGCCTTCGCATGCTTGATCTTGGGATCAAGAATGCCCATTGTGCCGGTTTTGTCGTCTCCGTCTTCGCTCTTGGTGTGCTTTCGAGAATCGATGGGCTGCGTGTGGAAGCCCCTCGGCGACTATGTACAGTGTAAGAAGCTGCGATGAAGAGAAAGAAGGCGCGATTCGAGGTATATAGATAGATAGGTGCCAATTGAGAAGAGGCAATAGCTCAGGCTGAGGTGAATAATGAGAGGAAGAAAAGGAAGACAGGAAGAAGAAGAAGAGGAAGAAGAAAGGTGAGGAGGGATTGAGAAGGGAGGGTGTGCGAGGTGTGAGTTGAGGTATGTATGTATGTATGTATGTATGTATGTATGTATGTTTGCAGTATGATTAATAGGTACAGCTACACAGATAGGTACCTAGACATACATACATACATACATAGGTACTCTGTACTCTCAGTCTCAACGACGATGATGCTGTATGTGTGGGACTCGGCGGGATTGGAATGGAGATGGGAGAGTGGAGGAGCAGTGGATTGAGCGTGGGTTGCGTGGGCTGCGTGGCTTTCGATTGCGACGATTATGTAATAGGCATTTGCTGATAGCATGCTCACCTTGCCTGTTCAGAGCTGCTGATTGGTCGGCGTCTATACTTTGCACGGATCGGGCTAGCGTAGACAGGCGATAGTAGACGCGCGGATAAAGGCCGGGCCGAATAGCCTTCCCTCACTGCTCTCTGTGGAGTGGATTGAGTGGATTGTGGATTGTGGATTGTGGATTGTGGATTGTGGATTGTGGATTGTGGATTGTGGATGACAGTTAGGGTAATAGCGTAATAGAGTAACGGACTGGATGTGTTGCCCTGTATATAAGGCTGAACGAGCTATGCAGAGGGTAAGCAAGGAGAAGAGAAAAAAGAAAACAACTCGAGGCAATTGAAGAGGAAGATTATTATAGACATTATTGCAATCTTAACCAAAGCTCTATGACTGTCGGCACTATTCCCTTTCTAGAACAGCCCTCTCGCGCTTGACCCACGGTCTGTGCTTGCAGCTTCGCGTCTAATTCTCATACAGACTAGGCTACCGACTAGGGGCCCGTGCTTGCAGCTTCGCCCCTAGTCCTCATGCAGACTAGGTGTTCGTCTCTCAAAAGAAATCCGAAAAATAAATATAATATTCTTACAAAAGTGATAATATATAATAATATCTCATAACATATAACTCATAGCACAAGGATCCTTAAAGGACGTTTATACTAAATAGCTTATAGCGATGGTTATCTTTTTGCCTGATCTTTCATGCTTTTGCGAAACAACTCGATTCTCGCCTTCATATGGCATCCCATTTCCAGATTATTGTAATTTATATGATGATAAATTCCATCAGGCCATTCTCTCTCCCTATACGCAGGACGGATCATTTGCCTGTTGCTACAACTAGGAAATGCATGTGCACATACATGGCAGAATAATTGTCAATGCCTCACAAACGAGGCATCAATATCGCACCTCGCAAGCAACAGCTCTCCAGTCCCTTGACAAGAATGTAGTGAATTAGAAGTCACAATTAACTCCAATGACCGAAACCAAGCTGTCCTACAGCTCACTCTCTTAAAAGTCCTCAAAATCTGAACCTCCACCCACCATGGCCAGCTTCAATTGAACACATCCTCCAAACCACCAGCCAAACCACCAGCCAAACCACCAGCCAGACCACCACCATGAGCAGCATCCCGCCCCAGTTCCCCCTCTCCGTGCGCGCCTGGCCCACGAAAGACGACAAGGGATCCGCGCTCCCCACGCTTATTTCGCGCATCAACGCCGAGCGCGGCGAGTTTCGCCACCTCACAGAAGCCGACCTCGAGGACGAGATCGCCAAAGCCGAGATCGAGCCCGCCGCAGCCCATGAGCATGGCGAGACCGAAGACGAGGAGGAGGAGGAGGAGGAGGAGGCCGAGCCTGACCGCATCAAGGAGGTCATGGATGCGCGCAACGAAATGCTGGCCCAGATAGAGTGAGTTCTACATGCTGTCGTGGTGGCTCTAAATCCCTGCCCTGCTGACCTGACCCAGCCAGGCCCACCACGCCTCCATGGTCGCCCTCGACTTCGTCGCCCTGCTCCTCTCCAAAGACCAGCCCGTGCAGGCCAGCCTCTCGATCTCCGAAGGCCTGCGGCAGATTGTCTCCCTCGGCACCCTCGGCGCAGACAGAGTGAAGGACAGCCGCCTCACCACGCCGCGCAAAGCCGATAATGCGACGATCGGCCGCGGCTGGAAGATCCAGGCCTTCGACCACAGCGTCGACTCCATCCTGGCCGCGGCGACGCGTCTGGAAACGGAAATCGACGTCGAGACGAAGTACTGGGAGGAGATCCTCGCGGTGGACCAGAAGGGCTGGAAGACGTGCAAGCTGCCGCAGGAGAGGCATACACTGGGTGTGCGCTTCGGCTTCTTCGAGGCGGCGCCGGCATTTAGGAATCGGAGCCTCGCGGCGCTGCGGAGGAATAGCAACGGTACGGTGTACCTAGACCAGGGGGTCGCGGACGCAACGCCGAAACGCGTGATGATCCGCGTCGAAACAGACGGAGCCATCACGGGCCAGCTCGCCCCCGAACACCCCGTCTCGGACGACGCGCCCCTCGAGAGCCTGATCCTCCTCGCCCGCAACACCATCTTCGAAGAGGAGCTCTGGCAGGAGCTCAACCGCGAAGCTCGCACCCTGGCGAACCACCACGTGCGCTGGGCCTCGGGCGCGATAACCGTGCAGCTCAGCCCCTCAACACGCATCCTCCTCTCCCTCATCCCGCTCTCCCCCTCCCCTCCAAACCCCGATCCCGCGCCCCTAGCCCACACTCACGACGACACCGCCGAGCTGATCTCGCTATCCCTGCACCTCCTCCTCCTCCACGCCCACCGCCAGACCCTGCGCCGCCGCTCCCAGCCCCCGCCACCACTCAGCCACCAGCCCCGCCCCACCCCGCCCTACCCTCTCCTCCGCCCCCTCCTCACACGCCTCCACCACGAATCCGTCATCTCAACCCTCCTCCGCACCGCCACCTCCCTGCACACCACCCTCCGCACCGCCGCCCTCCCCCTCCCGCCCCCCACCCTCACCACCTCCAACCACCCGCCTCCGCCCTCCCCTCGGCCCGGCCCCCCTCAGTCCGCCGCAGAAGCCACCATCGACTCGCTGATCTCGCACCTCGAGGCCGAGCTGCTGATCCCGCTGACAGCCGCCCCGCTGCCGCGCCAGCGCGCCACGGTCCGCCTGCGCACCGAGATGAGCCTGCAGACGCGGTTCCAGGTGGCCGTCGAGGGCGCGCTGGCGCGGGTCGCGCGGCCGCCGCCGAATCCCGGGGCCGTGGGCGAGGTGGCGCAGTTCGTGCTGTGGGCCGCGGGGTGCGCGCTCGCCGCCGGGTTTGCCGATGCGGCGGGCCGCGATGGGGATGGGGCGGGGACGGGGACGGCGGCCGTGGAGGGTGATGGTGAGAGCGAGGCCGGCGAGGGGCTGAGGGGCTGGGAGGGCACGGCTGTGCCGGGCGTGTTGCGCAAGTCGGACGGCGGGCGGAGGGTGGTTAAGGAGGTGGGGTTTTCGGTTTCGGAGGAAGCGGGCGGGGAGGGGGTGAGGGTGGCGGTTCGGATTCGGGATGGTGTTGGGAGGGGCGGCGGGGCGAGTGAGGTCGTGTGGGATGGGAGGGGGGAGGGTGAGGGGAGGAGTCTGAGCGCGGTGGTGGAGGAGGTGGGGAGGTGGAGGGGGGAGAGGGGGTGGGGCGAGGGACACGAGGTGGAGGCGCATGTTGTGGGGATTGATTGAGCGGGTGGCGTGCGGGCGGAGGAAGGGAGGGATCCTCAGCTATGGCGTCGACGCCAGGAGAAGACGCTCTCTCCGTCCTGCTCAAGCATCAAAATCCTCCGAGCATGCCAACCAATAGACAGGCATCAGAATAAAACAAAGAGCACGAAGACGATGAAATGATCCTGTCCTAGCCGATTCCGTATCTCCTGTTCGCATATCTCGTGCTAACCTTCCTTCCAAGATACCAACCATCCATTCCCCGTCTCCACCACCATCGCCATCATCCCGTGATCCAGACGACATCGAATAGATATCCAGTTAGTCCTAGCGCGGACAGGTCCTCTCCTGCTGTTCTCAAGGTCGATTTCCCGTTTAGTGTTCTGTTGTGTGCCTCGGACGTCCGCTCGTCTCGGGGATGTATTGGCAGCTAAAGGCTGGAATGGAGAGGATGGAGTGGGTTAGGAGAGGAGGGACTGAGATCGGAAGACGAGGCTGAACAGGATGAATGCACTGTTTAGAGAGAGACTGGTAAGGTGAAGGTTGGATAGCGCTGCCACATTGGACTTTGCGAGATCTTTGCGAGCTTTCCCGGCCAGGGCGTTAAAGTGGAGGAATCGAAGGTATACGTCGTCGACTCGTCGTTGGTTGATTAGAACGCGTAGAGGGAGATAGACTCAAAAGGGCCGCTCGCGATCGAAATTGAGCTTAGAAGAAAAATGTAATATACATTTAAAAGTGTTAGAAGACTGTTGACGTTCAACGAGCCAAATCTTAAGGTCATCTATAATTCAATTCGACGTCGCGTCGCTAGTTGGATCGATGGCGCAGATAGATCCATCATCACTTTTGGTTTGTGAGGCTGAATTCAGGTGCGCTTAAAATCGCGGCTGGGCAATTCCCTCCTCTCCATCCCGTCGACCCCGCGCGACCGCAAGGCCTGCATAGCGCGGCCTCCTTACCTGCGGCTTTTGCTCCTCTGTCCCGTACGTATATCCACATATGGCAGCCGGCCCGACCTTGAGATTATGGCAGAGCCAGGGGCTCGTCATGTCACATTGCGTTCTGCGAATCGGAACAGAACTAGACTGAGATTTACATGAGAAGCTCCGGCGGGTCAGGGACTGGGGATATTTAGAGGTGGTTGGTTGTGCGTCTTTACGATGTGGTCTGGTCTGGTCTGGTCTGGTCTGTCTTGGTTGACTGCTTGCTCATTTTGCACAATTTCCCAAGAGCTCTCTTGTGTCATCTAACTAACTAAACTAAGGCTAAGCTCAAGCCCTAAACATGATATGATATACTCCAAAACCGTTGTCCAGCGAGCTAGATAGGTAGCTGAGATTTTTTTGAAGCTTCGAAATGCCACACGTACGTGTTCTGGACTCGTTCTGTGATTGCAAGCGCTTTTGCGAATCACGGAACGAGGCGGGTATGGTATAGTGCGGAATCAAGACGGTGGAATGCTAGTTATGAGGCGCATGTAGCGTGATCGACTGGATATGAAGATTCCGAATAACAGGACGCCGATGATAAAAGTACAGGGAGAAGATTGAGGTCGGGGTGAAACCGGATCGTGGATGAAATCGCGGAGTCCGGCGAATCTGATAATATAATACAACGCAGGAAACGAGACTAGAGTTCTGTGGTCGATGTTAGGAAGCCAGCCCCATTTACTTCGAATTGCACAAGCTTACCTGAACAAGCGTCATCTCTACTTGTACTGCTCCCTCATATCGTCCAGATAACCATCCCAGTCACCGTCCTGCGCCTCACCCCGCCGAATCATCGACTGGAAATTCTGAAACAAGAAATCATTGTCGACTCCTGGGATGAAAGCTCCTGGCTCGGCAGTCTTCCTCGCCTTCGACGCCTCCGGAGGCCGAGCGACGCCGAGACTACCCTTGCGCTTCGACTGTGGCTTCGCATCCATCTCAACCTCATCATTTGGCTCTGACTTCATGCCGTTTCCTGGTGGTGCGTCGTCTTCCTCGCCTTTGACCGCGCTTGACTGGACCTTCTGCTCCTTCTTCGCGGCTTTTCCGCCACGCTTCTTCTTGGGAGGCTTGACGTCCGCTGTGTCCTCTTCAGCCGGCTCCGACTTGGTCTGCGCAGACTCGGCTCCCTCTCTCTTGGCAGCTCGCATGGCGCGTGATGAGCGGATGGGTTCGACTGGATTTGCATCAGACTTCTCTTCCTCTTCCTCCTTCACAGCCTCCTTTTTTTTCTTGCCGCGGGCCTTGTTAACTGGCTTGGTATCCAAGTCAACTTCGTCAGCTTCATCTTTGATGGATTGCGAATCTTCTTTGATTTCTTGCTTCGCCGCCTTTTTGCCGCGAGCCTTTTTGGCTGGTTTTACGTCAGCTTCTGAGGTGGCAGCATCTTCATCGGCCTCCTGCTTGACGACTTTCTTGGCACGAGGTTTCTTCGCGGGTTTAGCAGCGACTGGAGATTCGTCTTCCTGCTTCATGGCGCTCTCGTCCTCGGATTCTTCCTTCTTGGTGTTCTTTCTAGCTCTGGGCTTCTTGACCCGCTTACTCTCTGCCTCAGATGCTTCTTCTTTGACATCATCTTCTGGCTCCTCTTTCTTCGCAGCCTTTTTAGCTCTCCCCTTCTTGGCTGCTGGGACAATTGGCTCCTCGTCCTCTTTTTTAGTCTTTCTGGCACGCTTGGTTACTGGCTTGGTTTCCTCTTCATCATCGTCATCCTCAACTTTCTTGCCACGGCCTCGCTTCTTGGGAGCAGGAGTAGGAGCAGGCTCGCCATTCTGTGACTATCAGTACGATATTTTGCAATTTCAAGCTTTTGTGCTTACTGTGTCCTCGTCTTCTTCAGGAGATTCTTTCACCTTCTGCTTTCTTCCTTGGGTTCCTTTCTGGCCCAGCTTATTGTATTCAGGATCCTGATCATATCAGCTTTTGGATGCGCCAAAAAGTGCATAGTCAATAAAACATACACCTTTCCAATCCTCATCCGCAATCTTGCCTTCAATAATGGCAGTCTTGAACTTCCTCTGATACTCCTCTGGCAATTCGGAAAGACCATCCATGTAGTCCCACTGATAGTCTCCTTTCGGGTTTCCCTGCTTGAGATACTCACGGATATGCTGCAGTTGGGCACCACTCGTACATCCCCTTTCAGTAAGTCAGCAATCTGCAAGCACATGGCGAATGAAATAGATCGGCACTCTGATGCATACCAATGCTTCCAGCGAAAACTCGAAGTTTCACTGCCCGGAAAAGTGACCCAGATACCAAGGCGAAATTCTCCTTTTCCGATCTTGATACCTTCTGACTTGCAAGGCCCATTCTGGCAGCCTGCACGGCCTTGCTTTGCGATTTCTAGATAGTTGTCAATGCCTGAGACCTCCAGTTCCGGGCGAACATGAGTGTCCGAGATGGCAAGACAAACATAGGATGAAGCATCGTTTGAATAGGGAAAATAGAAACTTACCAACACGGTACGACATCTTCTATCAGTTGCCACCGCTCAAAGGTCTAATGGAAATGGGTGCAGCTACGAGGTCGGTTGAAGCTCGGAGAATTCGGCCCACGACCTCTGTTGAGGGGAGATGACGTCGGGAACAAAGGAGAAGAAGTTCCTGAAAGAACGCGAATCAGAAGGAATCGATATCTATCCCTTCTCTTTTCTGACTTTTGGCCTTTTCCTCTGAGATATCCACAAATGGATATCTGATAGATGAAAAAAACTGATGTTGATGCAAAGGTGACTTTCGGGGAACGGGGAACGTGGGTTGGGGAGACGTGGTGGGAGCGCGCTTAATACACGAAGTCACGTGCATGGAACATCCAGACATACCTCATCCATCACTTAATGAGTAGATTTAAGAATAGATGCCATGGAAGATGAAGGAAATTTAATTAAGAGTAAATATGATATTCTCTTTCACTAAAGGAGGCTTTATAAGTCGCATATTAATTAATTCTCTAACAAAACAAGCGTAATATATGAAGAGTTCTTCGTTAGATCTTCATGATCATTTTAAAGGAAAGAATAGAGAAATTAACGCATTAAATTATATAATATATTCATGTATTTTATTTTAATTCTATACTGTCTTAAAACGCTATCTTATTCTGATTATATTCAAAAATATCTGCTATCTTTTCAACTTGGCCACCTCGTATACCATGAGCAGTAATGGTCCATTTTGTAGACGCATCGACCAACATCACTGCAATGATATGTCCGGTCAGGTTTCCAATGGGCGCATGCACTACACCACTGAAGACTTTCATCCTTAGAGTTGATAAAGCCTAGCCCCTAGGTATATATGCATTTTTATGTTTTAATGTTTTGGGTCTATTGACTATTGTCTGCCTAATGACGTTCTAAATATGTACATTTACAACTAAAGTTATAATTATTTAGTTCTGAAATTCGTTACATGTTTCTCTTCTTTTTATAATCGCTATATCCCTTTGTATCTTAACCTAAAACTATACGGCCATAATAGAAATAATGGTATGAAGAATTCGTGGATAGTTGAGTATCATGAAACAAGAGCAGCCTCCTATAATCATGAATCTGATAAAGAAGGGAATGGAAGACGGTAGTTTCTTTCTTAGCAGTCATGACAGCTAGAGCCGCTTCTCATTATTCTAAAGGAGGGAAACTGTTCCCGTATATCATAACATATTTAGAGAGTTTGAAAGAAGATGGCTTGCCGCAATAAAGTGTAAACTCAATCCCCACCATCGATCACTAAATCTTTTCAAAGGAGAAATATTTACTAACCATACTATCTACGACACTCCATGCATTGTAATCAGCCAGCTGATCCCACATCCACATTCCTAATCGGACTCAGCGATGCAATGCCAAAAATATGCAAGAATCCAAACTTGGCCGACGAACAGTCAACAAAAAGAGAATAGAAGATCTACAAATGAAGAGAGCCGACAAGATTGCAAATCTGTCTACTGCCAAAAAGCCATTAGGCTGTATTCCTCAGCCTCTATGCAATGTATTGCCAACAAAGAAGCTGCCGTTTTTAGCCCCAAAGGCAGAATGAAGTATTGAGAGTGCAGAATATCGAATTTGGCTCTCTTAGTGGATGCCTCATCTCAGCCTGGATTGATATGAAGGCAATACGCTTGAAAGCCACGTATAGACGGCTTTAATGTCGTCATTGATGTTTTCATTGCGAGAATATCAGGTAAGACTTATCGTAATTAAGTGCGCTTGCAAGAGGCTGTGGAAGCTCAGCTTTAAGCCCACTTGGTTCAACGCATCAGGTCACACCCTCCTAAAAACAATACCGTATCCAATAGAAGAAATGGCATTCTGCATTAAGGATTTTGTAGAATTGAAGATACTCGTCATCGGTTTACTATTGGAGATGCCTTAAAATGATCTTCAAGGAGGGCGTGCGATTGAGTCGATTTTGCAGCTAATTTGCTCGTCAGACTGCATGAATTTCTCATTTCTAAGCAATCATGTTATGATGTAGATACCTCGTAGCGGAGCAACCGGAGATATCTCCATTGGGGTCCCAAAATAGACGCAGTGGAAACCTCCATGAGACTTGGAGGGCAATCAAGAAGTAATGACGGGCAGACTTGACGATGACATTCGGTGAGATATGAGATAGCCTTACTGATTAAGACTTTCGTCAGCCATGACGACAAGTTTTGTATGCATATTCCATAGACGCCGAATACATAGCCTAAAAAAAAGTAAGGCTGCCAGCAGGATCTTGCACGACTGGAAATATGCAGTCATGTTACAGTGGGGGTCTGCAGGAGCTACCCCGCTATCATCTATGGGAAAGCTGGTTGCACACTTCCAATAGCTTCATAGCTTTATAGGTGTGTCGTATCTGGTTCCGCTATAAGATTTCAGAGCTTCTGGAATGGCGATGGCTTCCAGAGAACTCGTAGAACGTGGTTCGCTGATTAGTACGTAAGATAGCCAACTCGTATGCAGGTCTCCGAGAGCGCAAGAAGTGGAGATAAAGCCATCTCTCCCCATCAAATCGAATGATTTTTTTTTTTGCAAAGTCATGCCGATTGCGCAATGCACTGTTGTGCTGGAGTTTGCACGTCGTTGGATCTTATTGATGCAGGCTGGAAGGATTGATGTTAGAACCGTGACCGTGTTGTTTTGGGGGACCAGTATGGGGCTGTGTAAGAGGTGTGGGAGTAGTTCCATAGCAACAACCATCGCGATCTGCATCCTCTGTCGAGAAAGTGGATAACAGACACCAGAAGGCCGCAAGACGATAATCCTCCGAATCGATATCATGATAACCAGCACATGGACTCTGTTCCAGACTTCCAGCTACCTGGATCTCTGAAACATTTCTCTACTCCGCCTGTCTCTGTTTCATGTCATGATGAAGCACCTGTAACAGCTTACAATCTCTTGCAGCACCCGCAACGCCCCCCATGGACGGGCTCTCATGCATGTGCTGTGATTAGAGCAGAAAGCGCATGCATTCTGGTCGCCTCACTGTTCTCTAACGTATTAGATATTAGTACGTCAACAAACACGATGCAACACCAAGCAAATATGGACCGGAAGGGAAGTCCGGAAATCCACAGGGCATTACTTACCTCACAGCAGTCTGCCGTTGACCTTCGCTGTCCAAATCCGTCACATCTCAAGCATAATGCATCGGTAGCTGTAATTAACAGTATTTAAAAGATAATTAGCCTTGTCCAATATCCAAAGGTTGAGGTGGTCAAATTACAAGAGAGGGAAACAACATGGTCAACAGTCAACACCCAGCCTTGCCAAGGTGCACATGGCACTAAGGGGCCACACCTATCTACACATCTCTCAATCTCACGATCTCACACTCCACAACTCCACAACTATGTATCAGCTACACAACCTCATATCTCACGCCTCCAACATATTCCCATGTCACAGCATATCCGTATTTCCTGCACTGCACCGAGCCATTGCCTTCGGCTTTCCCCAATCGTCGCCGGGTCACCGACTCGGTTACATCTGTCAGACTGTCTGTCACTTTGCCAGACCCGAGATACGGAAGCACCTATCCATCGGTATGGTATGTACATATGTAAGTAGGCACCGTGTGCATCTTTCACAATAGCCTCGCCTATCATGGGACCGAATCTAGCGCCGCGAGCCTCGTCTGCACCTATTGCGCCTACACCAGAGCATGAATAGAGCACGGCATCCCGGTCGGCAGTGTCGGTGACTGTCGGCTCAGCCTTGTTGGTACGTTGTTGAGATCCAGCTTGCCCAAGGCCGTCGCCAAAAGGGACAAGGTGTAACGCTGGCTATTGCAATATCGATTGCCTCAGGGTCGCGGCCAGGTGTTGTAACGATGAGCGTTGCGATATTGGGCGAATATTCGCAGCTCGATCTATTCCAGGCATGCCGCACGGGAGGTGGGCGTTGGCTGCGACAGTGATGAGGCGGTGGATTGGGGATGTTGGTCCTTGTGGAAATGGAAGAGACATTCATTCAATGGGAGAGACCGGGAATGGCATGCGAGAGGAGGTTGCCTCGTTGAATCTTGAATCCCCGATGAGATGGACATGTCAACAACGCATTGAGGGGAACTGCGATTTCTACCGACCCCTGAACAAGCACGGGAAGAAAAAGGGGTAAGCCATGAAGATGTATGCGTTATTTCACCTGTTTAGGCAAACATGGAAATATCCGCACAATCTCGACTGCGAGGACGAGACGAGATGGTGTGAGTGATTAATTTCGCATTTTACAGTAGGTACGTCAATTGTCGCGAAAACCAAAACACCCCTCATTTCTCATCGCCTCATTCACCTCGTTTCTCATGATCTTCCCCTCATTTCTCATCTCCTTCCCCGCTCTAGCTCTACGTACTACTCTGCGCATCCATCGTCATCGCCTCGTCTAGTGGCTCACCACATCCTTCAATTGGGTAGTCGGCTTTACAACCGGTCTAACCCGTCTTCTCACCATCGTCCTCTGCTCAAACGCATACGCAAACCCAATCAGGGCCTCCTCCGTCCACTTGTCGCCTATGAAGCTGAGTCCAATCGGCACATTGGGCGCGACCTGGGTGAAGCCCCGCGGCCCCGTCACCACCTGCGTGTTGCGCGGATACTTGCCCATGGGCACAGTGATAACGGGCGTGCCCGCGATCGCCGGCACGCCGTACGAAAACAACGTTGGCGCGACCAGCGCGTCGAGCTGATACGTGGCTAGTGCGCCTGTGATGCCGCCCACGGTACCCCAGTACGTGACCTGCGCGAGGAGCTGGGCGAAGATAGGAGAGGTACTGTCGAAGCCGAGGCCGAGGATGAGGTCGAAGACGGCGACGTCGCGATCCGGGTAATCCTCGAGGGGGAACGACTTGACGAAGGCGCTGAGGTCGGCGAGGTTCGTGATGTTGTTGGGGTTACTGGTGAGTTGGGCGAGGTAGGCGGGGAAGTCAACAAGAAAGTCGGCGGCGAGGACAACATTGATGGCGCCAACGCCAGAGGAGTAGTCGGCCCAGTAGGCGTCGAAGGCGGTGAAGTTGGTGTTCTCGACAATGGTTGCGCCGGCTTGTCTCAGGACATCGAGGGAGTCTTCGAAGGCATCCTGGATGGGCTTGTCGATGTTCTCGCTTCCAGTATACTTAAAGGTATTGCGAGGGACGCCAATGCGTTTGCCACGAAGCGCCTTGTACTTCAGCGCTGCAGTGTAGTCAGGAGGTGTGGCGAAGGGCTGAGCATTGGTATAAGCGTCGTTTACGTCTTTCCCGGCGATGATGGAGAGGACGGCGGCGGCGTCGGCAACGGTCCTGGCCAATGGACCAATGGTGTCTCCGTGCTGGCTGATCGGGATGACGAGGGAGCGCGATGTCAGGCCGACGGTGGGCTTGATTCCGACGAGATTGGCCCAGCTTGCGGGAAGGACAATGCTCCCAGTTGTTTCCGTACCGAGAGAAGCAAAGGAGAGTCCAATGGACGACCCGACAGCACTGCCACTGGAGCTTCCATTGGGATCTTGGTTGGCGGCATAGGCGCCGATCACCTGACCTGCCCGGGCGCTCCAGCCGCTGGAACTGTTGAGGGACCTGAAATTCGCCCACTCAGACATGCTGCTCTTGCCCAGGATGATGACGCCAGCAGCTTTGAGCTTTGCAGCCACGAAGGAATCGCGAGGAACGGTCGCTCCCAGTAGAGCATACGATCCGGCAGTGTTGTTCATCTTGTCCATCGTGGCAATGTTGTCTTTGATGATGATTGGCAATCCATGCAGCGGACTGCGAATCGTGCCACTAGCCCTCTCCGCATCGAGCGCCTGCGCAATGGCAACGGCATCGGGATTCATTTCGGTGAGAGCGTGGAGCTGATTTTGGACTTCATTGATGCGAAGGGTATAAGCCTGAAGTAAAGTCAGTTAAGCCAACAACGCTGAACATTCAATCCTACATTGACAAGGTCGACACTAGTCCAAAGGCCTTTCTTCAGACCAAAAACCAGGTCGTCGGCTTCAGCCTCCAGAAGGTCAGGGTAGTCACGACATTCTGAAGTCAATTAGATACCAATCCGATTTGTCCGATCAGCCAAGACGTACCCCAGATTGGACTTCCAAAGCCTGTGACAATCAGCGACAGGAACGCCAATCCCAGATAAAGTTTTGAATAAGCCATTGCGATTTTCGAAGGCGAGCCAATTAAATCAACTGTGCTTGAAGAAAGTGCGTAATCCTTCCAAAGAGTGATTGGCAGAAAAAAGGGCGCGGATGTGACGAAGCGGCAAGGCGGGTGGCTGGTCGTTCACCTTGTACAGATCTGTGCTTCCCTGCGAATGAATCTCTCGTCTCCCAGAGATCTTCCTTCTAGAAAACTGATCCTTGCATTCTAGAAAAGGTCGCCGGCTTGTGGAAGCTTTCAAATGTTATATATAGTAGATTGCCAAGCCTTTCTATTGAGGTCTCGATGGGGTTAGACGAGCGCTTGGAATTGAGACAGCGAGCTCGCGCAGCAACAACAAATACATTCATTGGAGAGAAAGTGCCATGCAGGAAGGCTTTCCATTCTCCAACTGTCGGTGAGGGAAGAAAAGATCATCTCTGCGTGCCTGAGAGGTGGCAAAGCGGGCTTGCGTGATTCCGGAAGCTTGAGAAGGAGAGACAGATGGAGTGTATTGGCGTGAGGACGGCGACGTGGATGCCGGGAAGGGGATAGGGAGGAGATATAATTGAGCGCGTTGCAGAGGCCAAGATGCATGCTAGAGAGGATGAAGACATCAATAAGGATTTAGACATGCGTTTATGATGACGGAGGTATGTAGATGTCGTTGTCTTGCTCGGGACATGGGGTGGTTTATGCAATGGGAGTACATACACGATAAACACGGATGATTACTGAGAGTACAGCAGGAACCATAACGCGTCGTGGAAGCTTCATAAATGCTGGAAACCGTTAATGAAGCACATATAAAAGTTTGTTAGCATAGAAAAAATATAGAACGGAGTCGAGTTATATATAATATATACTTTGATATTTCTGTGCCGATTTCTATGTTGATCTCTCTGCCCGCTCAAAATAAGCTTTCCCCCCTCTCATTATCGCTGGCTTATCGGGCGGGAGATGGTGCAATTGAGATGGATCTATAGATCTGCGGGGGAGGTGGGGGTTCCACGATCCTCTCCGTGCGAATGCGACTAACCAACAACGGGTACTCCCTCCCGATCTCAACACTCTCTGCTCCATCTCCACTCGACATATTGATCCGGTGGAGGGAGTTTATACGCTATCCTCAACTGCAATATGAGACTCGACACAGGTATCTACTCTGAACCTCATTTCAAGATGATATTTTGGCAAGGCTGAAGTGCCAATTGACGCCGGGTTTCCAACCAGAGGAGAGCTTCAGCAAGTTCGGCGCTTAGCTCATATCAGAGGGGTTCAAGCTCCATCTACAAGAAATAGGACAATTCTCCTGCTTCAACTTTATTGCTCTGCTTTTTCGGATTATCTGACTTTTCAATAGCGAATTTCACGCTCGGATTCACTCATGATATCTGCAAGTGCATGGATTGTTCATTGGCCGTTCAAGTCATGTTGTGACGCTCAAACTCCTTTCTAGAAGTCTATGATATGGAACCCTCTTTGATACATATTCTCTCTCACTCCTCTCAGAGCTTCTCTCTCGGCGATGACAACGAGTCATCATCATCCATGTTGTATTCTTTGCCCTACCATCTCGATCGTCGCACCGAATTTGAGATCTCTTTCTCCAGGGATCAGATTTGATATCGTTACCCCCTTCCCCCTCGCTTCAGGAGCCAACTGAACATCAGCTGGAGGGATGCTGTACAACATCCTGATCCTGCCTTCTGGAAAGAACCCGGGTGTAACTGTACCTGTTCTTTGCTGCTCATGGACCGTCCAAAGAGTAAATCAATCGACAATGTGTCGTATGCTATGCTGCGAACTCTTGTGCCGTCCCTTTTAAGGCTTCTGCAGAAGCATGCTCACACCTCTCTCTCTGTGCTTACTCGATCTGTGTCCAATCGCGAAAAAAGATCTCGAGTGTCTTCATATTGCGCATATGTACACAATATCGACGTTTTCCGTGATTGGTGGCTGCGCTGGCAACCATCAACAATCAAGTTTTCCAGATGGGCGCATGATACAATGTTTTCATATAAATGCAGGATTCCCTGACGACATATAACCGCGAGGCTGCGAGCTGACATCGAAAGCCTTGATTTTTCATACACGAAAAGCATATTCCCGGCTTTTTTGAAGTCCATAGCACCACTGCTTCGTTGTTTTCGTTATTTCATCCCTTGACAACACCACCGCCTCACTATGTTGGGCAGAAATGGCCGCGGCCATCAACAGGCCCAAATCCAGAGGAACAAGGTCGATGTCTTCCGAATGTCCATTCTTATCGAAGATTGTTTTCGAAGTTGCAACCATCGTCACCAATCTCCTCAATTCAGTACGAGTGACGCCAGCGAAGTGGACGCCTTTTCTCTGCATTAGAGATGATGAGTCTATATCTACCCAAAGGCGAAGGCACGCAAGCCATCAAGGCTGCATCATGGCCTCGAGAATTCCCTACTCTCCCCGAAGATTAATGAAGCATCTTATACCCCGGCCTACCAGGGACCATCTTCGCAAGGCAATTTTTGCTGTTAGTCCCGCGATAACTCTCAAGGTGGACCGTCAGGCATGGCCACAGATCGACATGGCGGCAATCACCCAACACGCACGCAGCGGAAGCCTTTCCGTCGTCTCAGGCCCTTCAGTCATCTTACGACATCAACCCCATGAACCTCGACCTCGAGGCTGCCCAAGCGCCTGACGGTTCCCGCAAGACACTCGGTGAGCAGCGTCTCCACCGCAGCAGTCACCTCCACCCACGCATGGACGCCTATGAACCCATCATCAAAATCGAGGCAACCAGCGCCAGCATCCCCCAACTGCGCTATTTGTCTGTCTTCAAGCCTCTCTGTCAATAGTCCTTCACCGACTGCGTGCGACCGGGCAGCGAATCATAGGCCTGGCCAAAGCACACACAAGACGGGTGTTTAAGCCTAGCGACGGGCCAAAAGGGGGGCTATATTTTGCACCGGAGCCAGTGAGTGGTCTGAGTTACACTAGGAGGATTCGGGATGGGGCTCGGTAATGCTGCGGGGGCAGGGCCTCTGGGCCCGGTGTTAGTGCCAAGCGGTCTAGCAGACGACATCGATTAGGCAGATAATGAGCTTCGTTGCGAGACGGAGGCTTTGCTGATGCTCAGCCGTCGAGATGCCGAAGCTGCGTGCTCTGAGTGCCTACGGTGACGACGACGCTATGGACAGTACTTGGAGTGGCCAGAAAGGATGCGTAATCCGAGAAGGCCGGAAACTTGGCCGAGACGGGCATGTGAGACAGACCGAATGAAGCTGACGAATGGTGCTCCTTTAGCCACCCAGCACTTCGATGTGAGATATATCTCATATCCAGAGCTTGACTGGTGGGTTGAAGAGCCGGGGCGCAGTGGATTTCGTATCAGATGCACCTCGAGCTGCGCTTCTTTACGTACGATATATTTGCCCTAGCACATTGGGTGGCCAGAGAGCACTATGGATGGCGTTGCTCTCTAATATCTGGCCATCCAGTACGATATTGATGCAACTTACATCTACATTTCAACTGGTGGAGTCGGAGACCTGGGGCGCAGTATCTCGTATGAGATCCAGCTCATGCAATACACCCATCCAGCCTCGCCAGCCAGAGAGCAGTACGGACACCGGCCAAATCCACCTGTTAATAGAAACTACTCCGTAAATCCGGCATAATTACTCAAAACAACAACACCGAAATTGCACAGAGTGTCTGTGCCAACTATCAAGAAAGCAGGCGGCGGTCCGAGGAGTCATCCCGGAGTATATCATGTAATATATGACGCTGCCGGTCTCGCCGAACCACTCATAACCGTAGGCAAGGAAGGCAATACGAGCATCAAATCCCGCGTGCGGTGGCAATCTCTTCTGCTCGCCTCGAGAAGCTCCAAGGATAATGTATCGTCGTCGTCATGACTGTATAACTTCACCCCCTTTTACTTTAAGCACGTGAACAGTGTCTAAGGGGGGCGAGGCTGGCGTAATGGAAAGGTGCATAGGGATTCTAAACTCGTTAATTGCGGATGCCTAGAAATTAGTTGTTAATATCTTACAGTCTAGCACCTAGAATCATAACACACACATTATTAAGTTTAAGTGTCTATTAAGTATAAGCACATTAAAAATGAAAAATAAAACTACTGCATGATAAAAACTCGAGAAAAAGATACCTTCGCCACGCGCAAACCTACGTGTCGTGGAAGGTCTCCTCAGCGAACAGGTTAAACCGGGGACTAATATTCAACAGCCCCTCTTAATATAACCACGCAACCTTTGCCAATGCCTTGCAACAAGAGCCCATCCAACGCCTACCTCCACACGCCACACACACACACACACCACTATCGCCTGGTCGCGGGCCACGACTCTTCTTTGCAAATCGGACCGCCGGACCTCACACGCACCGCCCACAGCCCCCAAGTCTCGCCGTTGAACACACCACACCACACCGCACGCCCAAATCCTGCAGCTCACCTACGCAAGCCTCTGCCACCTCTCTTCCATGCACGCAAGCCCCCCTCTCTCCCCTCCGCGTTTCCAGAACTTCGACGCATACAGGTAACAGCACCAGCTTGCTCGCTTGCTGCATACACGTCGCCGTCGCGGCGCGCCCGGCCGCTCCCTCCCGGAGCTGGATACTCGCTCGCAAGGCGACTACGCTCCATGGGACTGCCTCCCTCTCATGCGCGCCGCGGCGAAAAGAAAAGGTAGGCGACGACGACGACGAGGACGTCTTTCTTTTGTTTTCTTTCCTTTGTTTTGCCGCCCTGGCGCACGCGTCACGGGATATTTTCTGCCTCCACGTCGCGCGGAGATGGGCGCATGGCGCTGCTTTCTTCTTCGTGGTCTATCTGCCTTCCTTTGCGATGGTCGTGGGCGAGGCTGATGTCTGCTGGGAAGGGGAAGGGGAAGGGGAAAAGCCGGTTTGGCGATGGCAGAAGAAACGCTGCGTGGTATGGGTGGGGGGGGTTGCGTGATTTATATGAGGGTTTACGAGGTATTGTGCATGAGACAGACGGGATACTCGCGCGAATGTTGATGTGCGTGCGTAAGGATGTACCTGCCAGGTATCTCTGACGATGTGCATGTCTAATGATCAGATATAACGAGTACGTTCTTTTCCCATCACGGGGCAGCACGTGCGATGCGTCGCAACGAGGCCATCTCCTCCTCAGCCCGCACGCTCCTCCACCAGCGTCCACGCACCCAAGTCCTCGCCACGCCACGCACTTAACGCCTCGCCCCGAGCCACCTACGCTCTCCGCACCCACGCACGCACGCACGCACGCGCAGTGGCGCCGAAGACGCAGATGCAGAGCCTCGAGCCACGACCGCGCGGCTGCGGCTGCGGCTCCCGATCGCCCAGCCCTATGGCCGTGGCGCCCTGAGCCGCGCTATGTGCGGAGGGAGCTGCGCAGTCCAAGGCCGGGCACGCCCGTCTTGCAGGAGTGATGCGTCGGCCTGCGGCGGTTGGAGAGGCGGTCGGATACGTCGGTGACGGAGGTGACGGAGGAAGGATGTGCGTCCCGCTTGTGGGACGCGGAGGCGGCTTGTAATGGATGGTCCGGTTGAGGCGTTTTTGCGAAGAGGGGGGAGGAGGGGGGGAGGGGAGGGGTTGGTGCTGCCGGATGAGGGTAGAGAACCTCGTGGGAGGATGGACGGCGCCGCCGGCCATGATGTCGGTGCTTGTGGGAGGCCGGCGGTGGGCAGTCCTGGTGTGGGAATTGGTGTTGGAGGGGCTTGGATGTGTTGGAAGTTGTAATAGGTTTCTTTTTGGCTATGTTGTAGAAAGTGCTCGAGACACGGTTTTGTATTTACCAAGTTAGAGCAAGATCAGTCATGTTTCGTGGAATTAAATTGTTCTTCCATACGCAAAAACAAGATGTTGTCATTTCAACTGATCCATCATCCATAGACACTTATTACACTATTTAGAATCCTGATCAGATCTTATAAGTCAGACGGAATGATAATATTGGAGTTTGGATTAGAGTTTGCTCAGAGAGTAATCAATCCACCGCTGACTATAGAAATAACACATTTAATCTTTTTTGTGTACAGAAAAGGTCAAATTGCGAGCCATTCCCCGTGTGAATTCTTGCAGGGTGACGGATTACCCAATACAAATGCCGAGATCAGACTTCTCGATGTGTTGGCCGAGTATAGCGTCCAATTAGAAATCAGAAGAAAGAGAGTGCGGTGCTTCCTGAACTTGAATTCAGCCGTGGGACAATGTGTTGCTCATAGGTCTTGCCGGTGTCCTTGCTGTAGTCACACCGAAGGCTCCTTGTAAGAGAGAGCTTCTGCAGGAATCGAGTGGATTACTAGTCTCAGCCTCCCATTCAGTTCTCTTTGCCGAAATATGGGTTTCATGTCAGCGGCACAGATTCGGAAGGAGAAATGTAGTTTGATTGCTGAGAAGTATTGAGACCAGGAAGCTCGAGGGCAGGGCAGTTCCTTGTTCGGTCGTAAAATCATAGTGAGTCGCCAGTTTCAACTCTTGCTGGGAAGTCAAGAGATACTCAAGCCAGATTCAGGAATAACTTCTCAGTCGGTATCCAAAAACGGCCAACATGTCGTCAACCAAGGAGAACAGAAAGAAAAAGCCGACAAAGGCCGCTTTCACGTGAAATCAGAAGAATGAAGCCATGGGATTAACCGTGTAAAGCCCTGTATTTTCGAGATGAAGCAAGGAGTCAAAATTGCTTATCTTTAGCCCTTACCGTTACCATGGAACTATTGAGATGCCCTTTAGTTCACCGACTTCGCGACTGCGACAGCTCAGATATTCTAAAAACAACTCGCCATTGCCGTCAAAGGATGACTTGCTCTAGGCTTTCTGGGGCTTAAAAAGATCGACAGCCCTTATTTTGAACCGTACATCCAGACTGTGGTGTTAGCATATCGGGAGACACAGCAGCACGCTGTGCATAGGGATTTGGAAAGAGCCGTCGGGTGTCTGCTTGCCGCATTCCGGCCTGTTGCCCGATGGCATACTTCTCAGAGTCGTGGCTTTGTGGACGCTTCGGATTGACGAAACATCGCACGAGTGTGCTCCCAGTCAACAGCGATACTTCTGTAAAGAGTCCTTCTGATGTAGTAGGTTCCGTGGAAGCATAGCTGAGCGTTCAATGAAGCATTGATGTCTGCCTCCAAGGATCCTCGGCGAAAGAACTTGCACTTGGCTGCCGAAAGGTGCAGAATCTGGTGCTCAAGTTGAGGCCGAAAGGCTCGCGGCTTTGAAAGAAAGAAAGAAAGAAAGAGAGAGGGAGAGTCCTCTGATCGCATCATCATGTGCTCTAGACAGATGATACTATGCAGCAGGCACCTCTGGAAGGAATGGGACAACGTGATGCATCATGTCTGAATGCTCTGAGAGAAGCACACCGAGATGCCCATATCTTCGTTGCAGGAAGGCTCCGAGGAAGGCTGCGAGGAAGGCTGCGAGGAAGGCTGCGAGTACTGGCAGGCAGAGCGAAACAGGTCGGCTCACTTCATCTCACGGTTCGCATCGCATAGGTACCTATGTACCCTATGTAGCTGCGTTGGGCGGGGGCCTCAGGACTCAGGCTTACCTGAATTGCTCACCGAAAGACATTTGGAGTAATCGCACCCTGCCTGGCCTGGGCCTGTGCGGCTGCGGCTGCGGGTGCGGTCTCCGATTAGGCTTGCAAGGTGGGATGAGGCAACTGGTTCGCAGTTGTATCGCACGTCGCACTTCGAATTCTGTCGGGCACCCTTCTTCTCAGCAATGCGGCTGAACCTCGACGTTTTCGACTTCTTAACTATTGAATGTCCATGATGCATTCACATTCACCTTCATCTTCACCTTCACCTTCACCTTCACCTTCACCTTCACCTTCACCTTCACCTTCACCTTCACATTCACATTCACATTCACATTCACATTCACATCCACTGTTTCTTCCTGCCTTCCTTCTTTGCTCAGATACAGGCACAGACACAGACACAGACGCCCACGCCCATGACTCTGTCTTCTCCAAATCTTTGCAATGATTTGAATCTGCATTCACATCTGCATCTGCATCTGCATCTATCTGCCTCTGCACAGCTGTTGCACCCCGAAAGCCACATTATTTGGCCTGGATATATGGTAAAGACGATGTAAAGACTATATGTCTTGTAATCAATCCGGTTCGTTGCTCCCCTTTCGAACCTTTCAGAACTTCATCATCAATCCGCATATTATTGTGCTTTGGCTGCTGTGTTTGCTTGCTGCGCGTACCTACCCAATATACCTAGTACCTACCATTAATGGCTGGCTGGATGTTGTCGCCAAAGGGCAAGCAATCAATCATGTCCGACCAGCCGACGAAGATGGGAACACAGAATACTGACAATTCCTTGCAGACAGCCATCCTCATAACCATATACGTTGTCTGGCCAAATAGCCAGCACCGGCTATTCGTACAATATGTCAACCAACTTTGAACAGAACCTGCAACAGCGATGGGTCCAGGTGTTGAGGGCGAAGACGAAGACGTCGGTGGCATTGAACTGTCCCTTCTGTGACAAACGACCGAGCTTCGCACTCGAGAATGATCTTTGGCACCATGTGAAGCGGAGTCACGAACCTCGTGTCCCAAAGGGCGACTCGAGTATAAGGGAGTTTCGAGACAATGTGTATTCTATGGCCAAAAACGAAACAAAGTAAGTTTCGAAAGCCCGACATTCTGAACGACCTCAAATTGCTCCTCTCAGCGGGCTGACAGACTCGCGCTTTTATAGAGATAGAGAAAGAGAAAAAGGACGGGGTAATCAAGATTGCGAACCACACGAACCAGGCGGACCGACACGGTCTACACAGGATGCAGGAGGAAGACAAGCCGATGCGGCTCTCATGCAAACTCCAACCGGAGCGGATCGACCTCGGTCTTTAACGACGACTGTGTTACAAAACTTTAATAAGACTCAACCCGAGGATATTAATGTTAAAACAAAACAACCTGTGGCTGGAACGCTCCGCTTGACCGAAGAGCAGGTTTCCAAACGGCTTGCATACGGAACCGGGAAGACTCCGACCTCTTCAATAACCAGCCGGTCACAGGGCTCGGCCTCACACCATCGAGCTGCACCGCAAAGGGCGCTGTCGTCCCCTACCCGTGCCGACTTTGAGCCAAGAGGCCCTTCTACACCAGGCAAGAGGCTCTTCGATCCCTCCGATGCCACTTCGCCTCAACAGTCACAGGTTACGAACCCCAATATTCTGTCACGTCCTGTCCATCGCTCCCGTCGGTCCCATTCACAGAATGTTCCTCCAACGTCGATTCAGAGGCCGTCGTCTTCCTACGCACCAGGGACACTGCCAGGAGAAATCTTGACGGCTGGTAAAACACAGGCTAACCAGCCATCCTCACTCGGTGTCGATTCGAATATTCTCAGCCAGCCTGAGACCCGGCCAATTTCACAAGAACAACTCGTAGCTGAGGTTAAGGGAATATATGCAGGTTTGGTCATGGTTGAAGGCAAATGCATTCAGGTAGATCTAAAGCAGGCACAGCTTGCGCGTGACGCCCAACCAGGCACTCAGCCTAAGTTGAACAACGAGCAGTACCAGGCTCTTATTGCTTTGCATAGAACGCTCCTTCATGAACATCATGATTTCTTTCTTGCATCTCAGCATCCGTCCGCAACACCAGCGGTCAAAAGGCTTGCGCTTAAGTACGCTATGCCGGCTAGACTCTGGCGGCACGGAATCCACAGCTTCCTAGAGCTTCTGCGCAACAGACTGCCTGCGTCTCTGGATTATATGTTGGCATTCATTTACCTTGCTTATTCGATGATGACACTTCTCTTAGAGACTGTTCCAGCGTTCGAAGATACGTGGATCGAGTGCCTTGGCGACCTCGGCAGATATCGCATGGCCATCGAGGACGACAACATCAGAGACAAGGAAGTCTGGACTCAAGTCGCCCGTCAGTGGTATCTTAAATCTGCCAATCGTTCTCCAACAACTGGGCGTCTATATCATCATTTGGCTATCCTAGCTCGTCCTGAGGCTCTCCCGCAACTCTTATATTATGGAAAGTCGCTCGCTGTTCCTATTCCATTTACCGCAGCCCGGGAATCTATTATGACACTCTTTGAGCCCGTTTTGGATCCAAAGTCTAGTAGACGTCGGTTTTCTCCTGTCATTTCCGCGTTTGTTCGCTGTCATGCTATCATATTCACTGGCCAATCTCTGGAAACATTTGACGAGACTATGGAGGACTTTATTAGCCGTTTGGACTCTCACATTGCTCGTATCACTAAAAAATATCTGGAGCAGGGTTATTTCCTTGCTATTAGCAACTGCATGGCTCTACTAGGCTATGGATCGGAGGAGAATCCTCTGAATGCCTTGGTGAAATCTCAAGGATCTCAGATTCAAGACCGAGATGTGCTCATGGGCGGGACAAGCCTGGATGAGAACTCCAAGGCCACAGTCACTTTTAAAAATGCTCTGCATCTCTTTAACAAGACCTTGCAAGTTCATCTTCAGCGGATTGGAGATACTAATGTCCTTTCCTTTCTTCATGTCACTCTCGTTTTCATCCGTTATATGTCGAACATCCCTAGAGTCATCGACATTTTAGACCTCAACTGGGCCTCTCTCGTTACGATGTTAAACAGCATATTAGCGATACACAAGCCCAGCTCCTACACCGTCATCGAAGGCTCCCAGCTCCCGAAACCCGACCCCATCGGCCGACGCAACTCCACGGAGCTCCAACAGCCCGACATCGCAGGCAACCACTCCGACGCCTCCCCCTCGACCGACGAGTTCCGTCCCTTCCCCGAGGAGTGGGCGATGCAGGGCCTCGGCTGGACGGCAGACTACTTCCCCCCCGGCTGGTTCCACAACCCCAACGTCGAGTCCGAGAAGCACTACTTGGAGGCGGAGTCGATGCGGACGGAGCACCGCCCGGAGCGCGTCCTCTGGCTCGGCATCCAAATCGCCCGCATCGGCGGCGCGATCGCCTACGACGCCGCTACACATACGTTTACGCTGCCGGGAGTACCCGCTGCAGCAGCTGCGCGCGCGGATGAGGCGGAGGCGGCGAGCGGGAGAGGCGCGGTGGTGGCGGAGGGGACAGGGGAGGGGAGGCGTGCGGGCTCGGAGTGTACGACGGAGACGTTGGGAACTGAGGTGGAGGTGGAGATGTCGGATGCGGAGATGGGGGAGTGTTGTGATGCCGTTGCTGCTGGTGGATCTGGGTCTTTTTCTCGTTTGGCGAAGGATGGCGGGCCGGATTTCTGACAATTAGGCGCTTCTTCCCTCACACCTGGAGATATCTCATGATATCCTGCGTGGTGACCCGTGGATTGGACCTGATTTGCTTTTGCCTGTGCTTTGTTCCCGAGGTGATGTGCCCTCCTTTTCCGAGTCTCCATCCGAACAGCACCAAAGAGTCTAGTGTCCTGACCTGCCTCTCCCCCTTCCCTTGTCTCTCTTTCTCTTTGTCTATTTCCGTCTCTCATGATGTTGGGGGGAATGGAAGCATTCCCACGGAGAGTGGATTATGGACCTAAGGTGTGAATGATGCTGCGTTTCTCCGTGACCTATGGGTCGGGGGGAGGGCGGCTGCTTCGCGAACGTGGGGAGAGGCGGGGAGAGGGGATGATGAGGACGGAGAGGGAGACGGAGGAGGTCGCGCGGGAATGGGGGTACTGATGGCGCGAGGAGGAGCTGAAAGAGGGAGGGCCGTGGTGCTCTAACGCAGAGAGTGGCCGAAGAACATGGCACGCTGCGCCCCTTTAAGGGCTGAATGGGATGGGGGTGGCCGGAGAAAGAGGGACGAGGGGTTACGATGTAGGGCACTCGGTGAATAACGCCGTTCTCTAGACGAAAAACAGTATCCCAACTACACTGCCACCCAGGCTATCATAATATTATCATAAATGGCTAATTTGTCGCCTTGCCTCCAAATAGGAGATATATTAAATCGCTATTAGTCTTATGCTTATACACTTTAGAACTTATATTTAAACTATATTAACAACTTTGGGTGATTATCAGAATGATAATAATACATCGCATAGCACCAAAGAGGAACGGATGACGGAACTTGAAATTTTCCGTCTCCACGACCCCGCCAAAGCATCTGTTATCGGCAAGGGCAGGAAAAAGATTGCCTCGATAAGCACTGCTTGATAATCAACCTCTCTCGAGCTCACCTTCAAATTAGACCGAGCAACCTCCTCACTAATTCTTCTAATTCTTCTCTTATACCCCGACGACCTTCACCTCACATCTCCCAAAGATCCAGAAAACAACCGAATCTGCAAAAATGTCGTCCTCCCACACCCCCTACGACAACGACGAAGATGACGAGCCGGTCATGCTCGACGCCGACGAAGCAGCCGAGGAGATCACATCTGAGGGCGACGCGGCGATGGACTCTGGCGACTCTGGCGACGAGGGCGACGAAGGCGAAGACCAGATCATGGAGGAGTTCCAGCTGCAGAACGACTCCCTCGCGCACTTCGACCTGTTCACCGACTCCATCTTCTGCATCGCCCAGCACCCCATAGTCCAGAACTTGGTCGCCGTGGGCGGCAGCGAGGGCGAGGACCTGGGCGGCATCGGATACCTGTTCGACTCCACGCCCGCCGACACGCCGGTGCTGCCCGCCAGCTACCAGGCCGATCCGAGCGAGCGCGCGGAGCGGAGGGGTCTTCCCGCCCTGAGCACTTTGACAGGACACACCGACAGCATCAACGCCTTGGCCTTCACCCTGCCCGCGGGCGCCGCGCTTCTCTCCGGCGGCCTCGACGGCAAGCTGCAAGCCTGGATCCCCAGCAACGCCTCCTCTCCCCTCGGCGCGTGGAAGCTCCTCGCGTCCGCCCGCGAAGTCGACGAGATCAACTGGCTCGCAGTCTGCCCGCACCCCACGCACCCCAACACCATCGCCCTGGGCGCCTCCGACGGCTCCGTCTGGGTCTACACCATAGACCCCTCGTCCGCCGACGACGCGCTGCAGATCGTCCAGAGCTACTTCATCCACACCTCGTCGTGCACGGCGGGCGCCTGGTCCGCCGACGGCAAGCTCCTCGCGACCGTCTCCGACGAGGGCAGCCTGTACGTGTGGGACCCGTTCGGCGAGGCGGCCGCGGCGGGCGTCACGGCCACGGGCTCCAGCTCGCAGGCCATCGTGGCGCTGACGGCGACGGACCAGCGCTTCGCGGTCGCGGGCGGGCTGTTCAGCGTCGCGATCGCGCCGAGCGGCGCGTTCGTCGTGTGCGGCGGCGCGGGCGGCGCGATCAAGGTCGTCGGGCTGCCGAAGCTGGCGGCGGGCGCCGGCGCGAAGGCGGCGAGGGGCAAGGCGGCGAAGGGGGGCGCGGCGGGGTCGTCGCAGGCGGGCGTGATCCTGGCGGACCTGAACGCGCAGAGCGACGGGGTCGAGACGCTGGCGTTCGCGGCGCCGCCGAGCACGCTGTTCGCGGCGGGCAGCGTGGACGGGTCGATCGCGCTGTTCGACAGCGCGTACCGGTTCGCGACGCGGCGGATGATCAAGGAGGCGCACGAGGAGTTCAGCGTGGTGAAGGTGGAGTTTGAGCGGGCGGACGCGCGGATGCTGGTCAGCGTGGGCATGGACGGCGTGCTGCGGCGGTGGAACACGCAGGGCGGGACGGCGGTGGCGAATAGCGGGTTTGTGGGGGAGTGGAGGGGACATCGCGGGGAGGGGGAGGGGGGCGGGATCCTGGGGTTCGTGATGAGTGATCGGGGCAGGGTGGTCACGGCGGGGGATGATGGGGTTGCGCTGGTCTTCGAGGTGGACAGGTGAAGGAGGGCACGAGGAGGCGAGGGAGGGTGCGGTTTGGGAAAAGGGGAAGGAAAATTGGGGCGGGGGACTTGTGATTTGCGGGTAGAAGCTATAGGAGCAGGCGGCATTGCATATCTGGCGTTGTATGCTGAGTTGTTAAGAAAAGATGGATCAGTCACGACACGCACGCTGACTTTCATATTCGATGTCTCCCTGCCGTGGATGTGCTGCTGGGGAAGTGCCGTTTCAATGAATATCTGCACCGCCTTAGTAGATGTATGGACCAGTCCAATCCTACACTCGCTGATTTCCCTCCGTATACACCATTCACCGGCGACAGCGCCGCATCTTGGAAACGAGCACCGGATACAGACTGGTTATGGGCAAGGATACTCCGATTCAAGCACTCATTCATCCCCACTCTCGGCTTTCTCTTTCTCATTCACCTCCTCCTCCTCGCCGCTCTCCCCCTTCCCACCCGCCCCGCCGCCCTCTCCTTCCTCCTGCACCTCCACCTCGGCCTCCGCCTCCCCCGTCGCCTCCTCAATCACCTCCTCCACAATCTTCCTCCCCTCATCCGTCCCATTCCTCGCGCCACACCCAAAGCACCTCCACTCCCCCACCTCCTCCACCCTCCTCACCCCCGGCGGCGCCTGCCCATTCACCAACCGACAGTGCCGGCAAATCAGCACCGTCCGGTTCTTCGGACTCGTCTCGTCCTCCCCCAGCAGCACGTCCAGGATCCGATCGTACCACTTCCCCGCGTGGCCGCCGTCGTCGCCGCGCTCATACTGCGCCGCCGCGGGGAAGGCGTTGGGCACGAATTCCGCGTGCGCCTGATGCTGCGGCTGCGGGTAGGGTGCCGGGCTCGCGACGCGGCCGTCGGCCGTCATGGGGCGTGCGGGCGGCATCTGCTGCATCTGCGGCTGTGGCTGCGGTTGCGGGGTGCCAGGCAGGCTGGCGGAGGCGGCGCGCTGGATGTTCGCCGTGGGAGGGGGGCCCATGCCGGTCCGCTGGGGCCCCTGTGGCGCGCGTTTGGAGGGGGTTCTGGGTCTCGCCGGTTTGGGCTTTGGGGAGGGGGCGGCGCCGCCGTATTTCTCGAGGAGCTGCTGCGTGGTGTTGTATTTTGTGGCGGATTTGAGCTTGTCGATCGTGGTGGTGCGTTGCAGCTGGAGGGCTTCGAGGCGGAATTGCGCGGTGGTGAGGCGGTAGCTGTAGAAGGTTGTTATGGCGGTGCGCACGAGGTACATGCTGTTGGTCAGGCCATTAGCTAGCTGTTCTTGCGTGCTCGTATTTGAGTTGGAGTGTCTGCGTACATGAGAGGTGAGCCTGCTACAGCTGTATACTCAACAGCTTTCCAGTTCCGCCACCCCACCACGAGAGCAAGGATGATCGTGCATAGTATATATGCGAAGGAGGTGTAGAGCGTCCATAGAGCGACCAGGCGCCGCGAGCGCTGGTTCAGAATATCGAGTTGCAGCTGTGCCTTTGTGATCTTCTCCGACAGCGCCGAGAGCGTCTTTTCAAACGAGGCTGGAGAGGCATCTTCGCTCTGGTTACTGTCAGCAAGACTCCAATTCTCCGAATCAATTAGGATAGGAAGTCGTACTCTCCAGGGCCAGAGTGAAACCATGATGAGCTTCGGCAAGCTGCAGTTCAGAGACTTCTATGCCGCATCCCTCCCTCCGCTGATCCGTGAAGAGTGAAGAGTGAAGAATGAAGGTAGAGTTGGCAACTCGTCAGGCAGAATATTATTTATTTATTACGGAGCAGATGTTAAGGTTTGAGCCAGCTTTCAAGGTTGCATCATAGCGTCTGCACTGAGCCGTAGTAGTGAACTGGTCCGAGCACTCCGGAGCTGAAGGTCCCTGAAGCCAGAGGTGCGCGGTGCATTCCATACCTACCATTTATTGTTTGTTCGTTTCACTTTATGCCTCCTGCTATCGCTATTGTCGCTATTGCACCCTGCTTTGAGAATTCTGCCTTGCTTGAATGCTGCGGGCGCAGGTAATGCGCTGTTGATAAAGGAGCGAACGAGCGGGGATTGATATTGATCTGGTCTTTTAATGGGGAAGGATGTTCCAAGTACGTACTCTCCTCTACTCTACATACGTGCCAACTGCATTACACTTTTGCTAGTGTGAATACGAGGAGATCTGGTGCTGACGCGCGGAACAGCGCTTGAAAGGTGCCATTGATTCACGCATCGCGGAGGAACAGGCACGAGCGAAAGCAGCGGGCGCGGCATCAGCGAGCTCAGCGGGCGTCTCGAGGAGCAATTCCACACGGGCGCAGAGCCCGCCGAGGAGAGCGAGGCCGAGGACGAAGGTCGTGGATGATGGCGTGAGAGGGCCTGATCCGTCCGAGTTCGAAGCTGCGTTTGTGATTGAGGACGACGAGGATACACCGGGTTCTACGAGGGCTGGGACACCTGTGCCTACAGAAAAGAAAGCAACCATGCCGGGAGGAGGCAGTCCAGCGCCTGCTGGGGCGGAGAATGGTGAAGGGGGCAGTGAAAGGGGAGAGAAGACGCCGACGCCGCCGCCTGCTATGAGCACGTCGGAGTTGCCGGTGGAAGTGCGACAGAAACTACGGAAGTTGGAGAGGCTGGAGACAAGATATCAGGAGCTTCTGAGATCATACCGTATTGCGCATGCGCGAGCCATTTCGATCGAGCCCTTTGAGAAGACGCTGAAAGAGAATACACCTCTGGTTTCAATTGGCGAGCCAGAAGCTTTGGTTGAGTATCTGAATCAGCTTAATCTGCGAGGGGATATGGTTATGGACGAACTCAAGCGTGTGACTACGGATCGCGACTTGTACAAAAAGAAGTTCGAGCAAGCAGAAAGAGAGGCTTCTGATGCACAGGCTGAACTCGAACAACAGCTTAAGTCCAGCGCAAAGGCTGAGGAATCCGCTGAGGAGGCGAAGCCTCCATCTGAAACCCCAAATAAAGCAGCCGCAACGAATGCCGAGCCGAAATCTCCACCAGAAGTCACGTCGCCCGTCTCATCGGTTCTGAGTATATTTTCTCCCAAACAGAAGCCCCAGCCGACGCCTGAGGGCGATAAGGATGTGAATGAGAGCTTTTTCTCGTATGACGAGGAGATCCCGCAGCTCCAGTCTGAGCTCAAGGAGAAGTCATCGGAAATCGAAACGTTGAAGTCCGAAGTGGAAACGCTCCAGAAAGATTTAGATGCGTTTAAGGAGACGAATGAAGGGCTGTCTGGGACTGTACAGTCACTGGAGCAGCAGCTTACCGAATCCAGAGACGCAGAGTCGAAAGCCACACTTAGCAAAATGAAAGAGCTTCAAGAACTCCAGACCAAGTTGGACTCGGCGACAAAATCCATCGAAGACTTGCAGAAGAGGATTGCGGAGCAGGAGAAGGAGAAGTTGGATATAGTCTCTTCCAAGACAAAAGAGCATGAGAAATCGAAAGCCATTATCGACCAGCTTAGGAAGGAATTGAAAGACTTGCAAGTTCTGCAAGATTCGGATAAAGAGAAAATCAAAGAGCTAGAAGGCAAGGTGTCGTCTCTAAATGCGAAGATTGAAGAAGATAAAAAGGCGGCCGCGGAGGCTCTTGTGAAAAGCAAAGTCGAAAAGCCTGAGAAACCAACTCCTGCTGCCTCTTCCGCACCTGCAGCACCTGCTGCTGAGAGTTCAGCTCCGGCATCGGCTGCATCGAAGAAGAAGAACAAGAAAAAGAAGAAGGGAGCTGCAGGCAAGGAAATCCCGACCGCTACCGCTGAAGCCGCGGAACCTGCAGAAGCTCCTGCCGTGGATACCCCCGGTGAACTGCAAGCAGAGCTGGAGAAACTGAAAGCCGAAGTTGCTGCGCGAGACGTGCAGATTGAGAAATTGCAAAAGCAACAGAAGGACACGGCAGTTCTTCAAGAGAAGATCGAGGAGATGGAGGAGAACTACCTTCAAGTAGCCCAAGAGCATGTTGAGGCGAAAGAAAAGATTAAGGAGTTGCAGGCTGAAAAGAAGGCATTGGAAGAGAAGGTGGCGGCGTTAGAAACCACCATCTCTTCACAGATGGAGCATCAAGAGAAGGCTGGAAAAGCCGAAGAAGATTTGAAGTCGATGACTTCGGAGCATGAGGAGCTCAAGATTAGGCTGTCCAGTCTCCAAAGTGACTTGGGAGCTGCTGAGAAGCTGGCGACGTCTCGATACAAGGAACTGACTGATCTCAAGAACGTTCTCCAAAAGGCGCAGCCGGAGTTGAAACAGCTTCGCACCGAAAATGCGAGCTTGAAGGCGACGAAGGACGAGTTAGAAGCAAAGACGGGCGAATTGAGGAGGCTCGAGGCCAGAGAAAAGGACCTGAGGTCTGATGTCGCAAGCTTCAAGAGGCAGGCTGCTGAGCGGGATGCGGAGCTCAAGACTCTGAACGAGAAGCTTTCTCAAGAAACGAATGGCCGTGTGAAGGCTGAGGATCAAGCCAGAGTTGCCGGCCGGGATCTGAGGAGGGCAGAAGCGGACAAGATTGAGATCTCAGCGACTGGCGAGAAGGCGGCTCGTGAACTCAGCAGAGTCCAAGACGAGGCCGCCAAACTCCGGAGCAAGATTCGAGAGCTCGAAGGCCAAGTCGTCAAGCTCACGAATGAGAATCAAGGCTTCCGACAAGAAATGGAGTTGAAGACGAGCCAGTACTCCAGCGCGCAGAGTCTCGTGGGCAGTATGCGCGATCAGACTGCCGAGATGGCCATGCAGCTTAAGGAGGCCAAAGAGCAGTCCGAGAGTCTGGAGGAAGAGCTTGGTGAGGTGCAACGGCTATTAACTGAACGCACGCGCGAAGGAGAAACCATGAGACGCATGCTTCAAGATATGGACGACCGAGCCGATGCCAAGGTGCGAGAAATGCGCGAGCGCATGGAAGCGGCAATCGAAGAGCGCGACAAGGCGGAAGACGAAGCGTCTACGAACGGCCGGCGACGAGCGCGGGAGATGGAGGATCTCAAGAACAAGATGCGAGACTTCGAAAGAGACCTCAAGCGGGCCATCGACGACAAGGAGGATCTGGAGAGGTCGGAGAAGGACTTCCGACGGCGGCGCGAGGAGCTCGAGAAGACGTCGGAGCGCGCGAGTCAGGAGGTCGCGGACATCCGGAAGGCGATGGGCGAGCTGCGCGACGCGCTGGACGGCAGCGAGAAGCAGGCGCGCGAGGCGGAAAAGCAGAAGAGCGAGCTGCGCCGGCTGCTGGACGAGGCGAGCCAGAAGTACGAGAAGCTGCACAAGACGCTCAAGGTCAAGGAGCAGCGGCTCGCGGAGCTCTCGACCAGCCCGCCGCATCGGGCGTCGTCGGATCTGGGGAGTCGTGTGGGGTCGCCGGGCAGGGGCGCGGTCAACGGCAGCATCAACGACCATGTGTATCTCAAGACGGTGCTGCTGCAGTTCTTCGAGCAGAGGGATAGGAAGCTGCAGGCGCAGCTGGTGCCGGTGCTGGGGAAGCTGCTGCACTTCGATCCGTACGTTGGGCGTCCTCTTGGCATATGTCGGGTCTGAGCTAACGTCTTGTCTTGTAGGAATGACGAGAAGAAGTGGAATGCGGCGATATCAGCGAGGTAGGGTTGAGGATGGGGTTCGAAAGGGGTCACGTCGTTTGGAGATCTACTGTAGTCTACTACTGTACAACACCTCTTGGGATACACAGAGTCTCGTTCGGGCAGGGGGAGCAGGGTTCTGGTTCTGGGGAAATGCAGGCACGGGCGCCATGGGAGCATTGTCTGTGTTGTGTGATCGAGCGTGAATGGCGAGATGTGCGTTCCATGCATGATCCATGATTCGGTCGGTCGTTGCCATAGGGACGAGGCGACGATTTAGCAAAGCCGTCGAAATCAAAGTATGTACGATGGATGATGCTGCGGAACGTTTGCGTAGGTGCATATGAAGCGTCAGCCTCTGTCTGAGCGCTCCAGCCTCGCGAGCATGGGCCGATCGTCTGTACTCTAACTCAGGGGCTCGGACCTCTGAGGAATCAGTGACGGAGGGGTAGAGCATGTATGTATGTACAGGCGGTGGCTCGGGGACGAGACTGTCGAAACAGAAGAGCTCACGGCGACACATGTATCTCCCTCATACTTCTGTGCTTGCTCCTGTGCTGTGGTACTACTGACATACCTACAGTATATACTTCAGTGCAACTCCTCCTCCTCCACCCCAAAGCCCATCTCAGAGTACGATAGATAGCCTGGTCAGCGATAGATAGCCTGGTCAGTGGCCGGCAGCCTCGTCCAGTGCTGGAAGTGCTGATTCAGAGGTACTGTACGTACTGTACATATATATACCTACTGTACATACATACATACATACATACATACATACATACATACATACATACATACATACATACATACATACTGTACCTCACTGAAGGTTAGTTAAGCTATGAGTGAGTGAGTGAGTGAGTGAGTGAGTAGGGAGTAGGGAGTAGGGAGTAGGGAGTAGGGAGTGACTTGTAAGTAGGGAGTGAGTGTAAGATGCGCGTTCTCTCTCTCGCCCCCTTAAGCGCGCGCCCCTCCAATCCCCTAATCCTCCAAGAAAAGAGGAAAACCCCCCCTCTCCTCCCCCCCCCCACATCTCTTTCTCCCAGCCCAGCCACACTGTTGTTACCACTCTCCTGCTGTGCCCACGACGTCGCAAGAAGCCACAAACCCACAAATCCACAAGAAACTGACAGCTTCGATGTGCGACCTCCAGCAATCCACTACACCTACACCTACACTACCAATGCAGCTATCCACTGCACCCCTCCGCCCTTGATATTTTCTCTCCTGTTCTCCTTTTTGTGAATTAATCCTCCGTGGCGAAGGCGAAAGCAAGCAAGAAAGCGGTGTCAGCTCAGCACAGCACAGCACAGCACAGCACAGCTCAGCTCAGCACAGCTCAGCACAGCCCAGCACAGCACGCCACAGCACAACAGCGGTTGGAGGGAACCCCGAGTACGGTTGTCTGAGTAGTGTACGAGCGAAAGCACAACCGCACCCAGCCAGCCAGCCAGCCAGCCAGCCAGCCAGCCCACCAGCGAAACGAAACGAGACGAGACGAGACGAGACGATGGCCTCGACCAGCCAACAGATCAAATCCGCCGCGATCGCGAAGGCAAAGAGCGCAGTCAGCTCGGCGACGACAACGAACGGGAACGGGAACGGCAACGGGAGCAATGGGAGCGCGAGCAAGAAGCGCAGAGGCAACAATCAACTGAAACCCATCATCACGAACGAGGGCCCGCAGAATGCCGAGACCGCTTCCAGTATGGCTTCAAATTCAAATGCTGCAAAGTGAGTGATTCGTCGCATCGCCTTGCGCCATCATGCCATGCCATCCATGCCGTGCAGGATCCTCTCTCTGGGCCCTGCATAAAGCATGTTTCGCGTTTTTCTTTTTGTCTCGCCACCAGCCTCAGTCTCAGTCTCAGTTTGCTAATCGTGATGGTCTTCTTCAGAACCGGCGGGGCGGCAAACTCCCCGCTATCTCATAAGGGCGCAATGAACCGATCACCGTCATCGACATCATCGCGCGACGACGCCGAGACGACGGCCGACGAGGAGGACTCGGAGGATTACTGCAAGGGCGGATACCATCCCGTCCAGGTCGGCGAGAAGTTTAAGGACGGCAAATACACCGTCGTGCGCAAGTTGGGCTGGGGCCATTTCTCGACGGTCTGGCTCTCCAAGGACAGCGTTACGGGCAAGCATGTGGCTCTGAAGGTCGTGAGGTCGGCGGCGCATTACACAGAGACGGCCATCGATGAAATCAAGCTCCTGAACAAGATTGTGCAGGCAAAACCAGACCATCCCGGGCGGAAACACGTCGTCAGCCTGCTGGATTCGTTCGAGCATAAGGGCCCGAATGGTACCCACGTCTGTATGGTCTTCGAGGTGCTGGGAGAGAACTTGCTTGGCCTGATCAAGCGGTGGAATCATCGTGGCATCCCCATGCCGCTCGTCAAGCAGATCACAAAGCAGGTGTTACTTGGATTAGACTATCTACACAGAGAATGCGGCATCATCCACACGGATCTGAAGCCCGAAAACGTATTGATAGAGATTGGCGACGTCGAGCAGATCGTCAAGACGTTCGTCCACCAGGAGGAAGAGAAGAAGGAGGAGAAGAAAGACAACCCGAACGGTCGCCGAAGGCGCCGTACGCTCATCACCGGCAGCCAACCTCTGCCCAGCCCCCTCAACGCCAGCTTCAACCACGCAGAACTACTCAGACACCTGGGGAACGGGGGCAACTCGATTTCGAGCCTGAACGAGATGATGAACGAAGGTAATGAAACTCCTGTCGCGGGCGCGAGTAGCACTTCTTTGGATGGCCTTGTAATGAGTGGTGCCATAACAGCTTCATCGAACTCAACACCAACGAACGAGAAGGAGGGTGACCAGAGTCAGCGCGAGAAGTCGGCGTGAGTGCCACCCGCCACCCCCTCCTCAGATCAGCTGATCAGATGCTAACCATCCCGCAGAGACATCCTAAGTAGAGACATCTCGGGCATCTCGTTAGACAAGAACTCGTCGGAGAAGAAGGCGGCGCCGAAAAACCCCGCCTTCGAGAAGATCTCGGTCAAGATCGCAGATCTGGGGAACGCCTGCTGGGTCAACCACCACTTCACCAACGACATCCAGACCCGGCAATACCGGTCTCCCGAGGTGATCCTCGGCGCCAAATGGGGCGCCAGCACCGATGTCTGGAGTATGGCCGCAATGGTACGTCACTACCTCTTCCCTCCGCCACCTCCTCCTCTAACACGTCCTCCCAGGTCTTCGAGCTGATCACGGGCGACTACCTCTTCGACCCGCAGTCGGGCACCAAGTACGGCAAGGACGACGACCACATCGCGCAGATCGTGGAGCTCCTCGGGCCGTTCCCGCGGGCGCTGTGCATGTCGGGCAAGTGGTCGCAGGAGATCTTCAACCGCAAGGGCGAGCTGCGCAACATCCACCGGCTGCGGCACTGGGCGCTGCCGGACGTGCTGCGCGAGAAGTACCACTTCAAGGAGGACGAGGCGCGCAAGGTCGCCGACTTCCTCGTGCCGATGCTCGAGCTCGCGCCCGAGAAGCGCGCCAACGCCGGCGGCATGGCCGGCGCCGAGTGGCTCGCCGACGCCGTCGGCATGGAGGGCGTGGGCATCGAGGGGCTGGCCGTGGGGAGCCGCGGCGAGGGCATCGACGGGTGGGCGCAGGAGGTCAAGAAGACGAGGTGATGGCATTCGTGCGATGGGCGTGCTGGGGCGCCCGCCCGACGGGACGGGAGGCGGTGGCTGCGGGCCGCGACACTGGTCTTCTCCTCCTTCTCCTCCTTCTTCAGCACTCACTCGAGTACCCAGAGCGGGAGGGGGCTGTCTTGCGCGGTGTGGGCGGGCGGATAGGATGGGTGGGTGGACAGCGGAGCACATACGGGCACGGCACGGCGCGGGGGCTGGGTTCGCATGGCTGGTTTGGCACCCCGCCCCCGCCCCCGCCCCCGCGCCGCCGGGACTGGGGGGCGGGCGGGCACACATGTCATGTCGTGCGGCGGGCAGGACGGGACGGGACGGGACGGGATGGGAAACGAGGATATCAAGGGAGGAAGGGCGTTCGTAGATAGAGATGTGTGTTTTTTTGGACTAGTGAGTAGGTAGCTAGGTAGGTAGGTGCCTGCGTTACTGTTTCGCATCCGCATCCCGCATCCCGCACGTCATGATGGATCATTGTCGAGTCGAATGCAATGCGAATGCGAAATCTTGCCTTCTTTCGTTTTGGGGTTGCGTGAGGTATGCGCCCGCCGTTGAGGGGGGGATGCGTGCTGTGCTGTGCTGTGCTTGTCTGCTGCTACTGCTGTGCATGCATGGGGATTCTGGTTCATAATAACGGGGAGGCGGAATGAGATGGGATGAGGATGCCATTCCTTCATTCTATTGCGAGTGATTATGCCTATGCCTATGCTCATGCTCCTACTCTATGCATACAACGACCAGCCAGCCCAGCCAGCCCAGCCGACCTTTGACCGCACCACCTCCAGCCGATGAGCCCAATGCAATAGAACAGGTAGGTAGGTAAACACCACGCTCTTCCTTCCTGCCGGCGTGCCCGCCTTTCCAAACCCGCAGGCCATGCATATCCACCTACGTACGTTGTCACAGAACGCCCGCCCGCCCGCGCGCTCCCAGCTTAACTCCTTTCTCAAAACCCCGCAAAGACAGACAGAAAACTAACTAATGCCGACTCCCCTTCCTCGGGCTCCCGTGCGGCGTCTTCGGCATGATCGACCGGATACCCTGCTCTTCATACCCCTCCGCCGCGAGCCTCCGCGACGGCGTCTCCTGCGGCGCCCCGCCCCCAACGGCGCCCCAGCCCCAGTCCTGCTGCGGAGCGTGGCTCGGCCATGGAGTCTGCGGCTGCTGGTGGTGCTGGGCGTTCCCATAATACGCGCCGGGGTGCTGCATGAAGTTCTTCCTCATCATCGCAAAGCCCACATTGCTCGCCGCCACCATGACCAGGCCCGTCCCCACAATCACCACAATGGCCTTCCACCCGATCTCCTCGAAGAACTCGTTCACGAGCCGCGCGAACGTGTGCGCGCTGACCTCGGCCCTGCCGACCGCCGCGGCGTCGCGCGCAATGCACAGCTCCCACTCGCGGCAGGACGTCTCCATGGCGGGCACGCGCACGTCGAGCGCGCACCGGTTCGCGGCGTAGTCGTTGATGCAGGCCTGGATCTCGTGCGAGGCGGCCGTGACGGCGCGGACCTCGGCCTTGGAGATGTCGGCCTGGATGGTGCGCACGACGCCGAAGGCCACGTAGATCAGGAGCAGCGCGAAGAAGACGTTGAGCGTCGTCTGCGCGTAGTGCGAGAGCACCTGCGGCAGGTCGGGGTGCTTCTCGATGGTGCTGAGGAGGCCCGAGAACCAGCCGGGCGCGGCGCCGGGGGCATGGGACTTGCGCGGTTTGGTGTCGGAGTCCGTGTCGCTGGAGATGCTGCTGCGACGTGTGTGTTGGATCAGGGGGTCCCGCTCGGTGCGCCGCCGCTTGCGGACTTTCTGGACGACGTCGTGCTTGGAGCGGCGGAGGTCGCGGCCGGGGCTGTGGGAGATGGCGCTGAGGCCGTAGCGGCCAAAAATGGGCTTCTTGTCGGGCTTGGAGACGCTGAAGGCGGCCATGGGGCGGGTGAGCTTGAGGTCAGGGGTGTCTTCTGTGTCGCCGTTGTCGGCGGGGGAGGACTCTGCGCCGGAGGCTTCCGAGAAGAGGTCGGGGTCGAATGGTTTGCGCGGGGTGGTGAAGGAGGGGTTGCGGAAAGGCGTTGCGGGATTTGTTGATGCGGAGAAGAATGCTTGCGCTGGTTGAGGTTTCATGGGCGATTCGAAGCCGCCTGGTGCAGGTGAATTGTTAGCAGGTTGTCAGATATGGAGATGCACGGGAGGATCGCCAGTCACTGGGGAACCTACGCTTCAGTCCTTGCTTCTGCGTTAACTGGTAGAAGGGCGATGTGACATCTGCAGGACCATGAGTCTGCCACTCGAAGTCCATGGGGCTTTCGCCGGAGCGTCTATCCATGATCGATTGAGGATGAAGGATATCTGTTTATGCTCTGACTCTGGCTCTGGCTCTGGCTCTGGCAGTCATAAAAGTGGAAAGACCGAGGCCTTTAAGGTTCTCCTCCTGTATCCCGGACTACAGCATCGTAAACATGGGGCATGAGGTAAACAAAAGAAAAGCCTGGCATGCCTGGTAGCCTGGCAGCCTGGCAGCCTGGCAGCCTCACAGCCTCTCCGGCAAGGCTGACGAGAATTTGCAGGCCGCGCCAAGAAGGCAGGAGAAGGCTCCGAAATCGTCCAAGGCTGGCACCGACTGAGAGACGGAGAGGCACTAAGATACGGGGGAGGAAGACCGAGCGACCAGGGTCGGATAAGAATATCAAAACCCCCAGAACGCGAATTCTGGGCTGGCGACATTCCTTCCCTTCTCCCATTGACCCTCTCTTCTTCTCGAATATCTCGAATATAATCGCAACGATTGGCATTGGAAAGACCATTCTTCCTTCTTCTTATTCCCTTATTCTCTTGGGATCGGCCGAAAACTCCTCATCCTAGCCTTCTACAATCACTTTTGCGAGTATCGTGGGGTAAAAGTACCTTGGTAGAGCTCTCATAAGCCACTGATCGATCCATCATACCATTACTTCTCGACTCAACACAACTACAGCTTCATTCACACTATATATCAAAGGACATTTGAGCTTACAGGGAGATCACCATCATCATGGCTGCTCTTCGAAGTGCCATGCGCACCAACCTGCGTCAATTGGCAGCAGGCTCCAGGAGCAGAGTCTCACTTCCACAACGCCCAAGCTCAAGCTCATGGGTCTGCAACCAATGCACTCGTTCTGCAGCTGCTGCAGGAACTGTTGCTCGCAGGACCTATTACTCCAGCTCAGTCGCTGATGCTTCAAACACCACAACCTCTCCAATCGAGGCCCGCGATGTCTTCGCACCGCTTGATTCATTCTCCAGAAGACATATTGGCCCAACCCCCTCGGCGACGGAGGAGATGCTCAAGGCGTTAGACCCGCCAGTCAAGACCCTGGATGAGTTTGTCGAATCCGTGGTGCCTCCAGCTATTCTCACAGCCAGAGAGTTAAAGATCGATGGACCGAGCAAGGGAACCTTGGCTGGGAGCCAGCCCCTCAACGAGGAAGGTTATTCGGAATCGCAGCTCACTGCAAGACTTAGGACTATTGCCGGGAAGAACAAGATCTTGCGCAGCTATATCGGCTGTGGATACGCTGGAACGAGAACCCCCGAGGTCATCAAGCGAAATGTGCTGGAGAGCCCAGGATGGTACACCAGCTACACTCCATATCAGCCTGAGATCAGTCAGGGACGTCTGGAGTCGCTGTTGAACTTCCAGACTATGGTGTCCGACCTTACTGGTCTGCCAATCGCCAACGCCTCGTTGTTGGACGAGCCTACCGCAGCTGCAGAGGCCATGACTTTGTCGTTGAACATGCTTACGGGGCCGAGACTAAAGAGCAAGAACAAGACCTTCTTCGTCAGCCATCTCGTCAATCCTCAGACTATTTCGGTTCTGCAAAGCAGGGCTGACGGCTTCGGTATCAAAATCGAGAAGGGTGATGTTCTGAAGGATGGTAGTGCACGCGTCAAGGAACTGGGCAATGACCTCGTCGGTGTTCTGGTTCAGTATCCAGACACCGAGGGTGGTGTTGAGGACTTCAAGACCTTGGCGGATATTGTCCACGCGCATGGCTCTACGCTCAGTGTCGCTACCGACTTGCTCGCCTTGACCGTTCTCACTCCACCGGGAGAGTTTGGTGCCGACGTTGCTTTCGGAAACGCACAACGCTTTGGTGTTCCATTCGGATATGGTGGACCGCATGCTGCCTTCTTCGCTGTCAGTGATAAGCATAAGCGCAAGATGCCAGGTCGTCTTATCGGTGTCTCCAGGGATAGACTGGGCGACAAGGCTCTGAGATTGGCGTTGCAGACCCGTGAACAGCACATCAGACGTGAGAAGGCAACGAGCAATGTCTGCACTGCCCAGGCACTTCTTGCCAATATGAACGCTTTCTACGCAGTCTACCATGGGCCAAAGGGCCTCAAGGAAATTGCAGAGAAGGCAGTTGCTTGCGCAAGAATTTTGGAAGAGAGCATCAGGCGTCTTGGTTATCAGACTGGAAGCCGCGGAAAGGATGATGAAGGCAGAGTTCTCTTCGATACTGTCACTGTCAACGTCGGCCAAGGAAAGAGTCAGGAGGTTCTTTCATGGGCAGTCAAGGAGAAGGGCATCAATCTGAGAATGCTCGACGAGAGCAGGGTTGGAATTACTGTGGATGAGACTGTGGAGGAGAAGGATCTTCAAGATATCCTCTCCATCTTCCGTCAGTTTGCGCCAAAGAAGGAGGATGTCCAGCTTATCCAGGTCGCAAAGGAACTTGGAAACGAGGCCCCAAAGTCCTCCCTTCTCCGTACCTCCGAATATCTCACTCACCCAGTTTTCAACTCCCACCACTCCGAGACCGAGATCCTGAGATATATCAACCACCTCCAGTCTAAGGACCTTTCTCTCACGCATTCCATGATCCCCCTTGGCTCTTGCACCATGAAGCTCAACGCCACCACCGAGATGGCCCCAATCACGTGGCCCGAATTTGCTTCCATCCATCCTTTTGCTCCTCTCGACCAAGCCACCGGTTATAAGGAGCTGATCGACGAGTTGGAGGCCGACTTGTCCGTCATCACTGGTTTCCATGCCGTCTCTCTCCAGCCCAACTCCGGAGCTCAAGGCGAATTCACTGGTCTCCGCGTCATCCGCGCCTATCTGGAGCAGCAGCCAGGCAACAAGCGCGACATCTGCTTGATTCCCGTTTCTGCTCACGGCACCAACCCAGCTTCCGCTACCATGGCCGGTATGCGCGTCGTCACTGTCAAGTGTGACACCAAGTCTGGCAATCTCGACATGGCCGATCTCAAGGCAAAGTGCAAGAAGTACAGCAATGAGCTTGCCGCTATCATGATTACCTATCCTAGCACCTTTGGTGTCTTCGAGCCGGAGGTCAAGACTGCTATTGATCTTGTCCACCAACACGGTGGCCAGGTCTACATGGACGGCGCCAACATGAACGCGCAGATCGGCCTCTGCTCGCCCGGCGAGATCGGCGCGGACGTGTGCCACCTGAACCTGCACAAGACTTTCTGCATCCCTCACGGCGGCGGCGGTCCGGGTGTCGGCCCCATCGGCGTGAAGGCGCACCTGGCGCCCTTCCTGCCCGGGCACCCTCTCGTGGCAACGGGCGGCGCCAAGGCCATCGCGCCCGTCTCCGGTGCGCCGTGGGGCAGCGCCAGCATCCTGCCCATCTCGTGGTCGTACATCAAGATGATGGGCGGGCGCGGGCTCACGCACGCGACCAAGATCACGCTGCTGAACGCCAACTACATCATGTCGCGACTGCGGCCGCACTACCCAATCGTGTACACGAACGCGAACGGGCGGTGCGCGCACGAGTTCATCCTCGACGCGCGGCACTTCAAGGAGAGCGCAGGCGTCGAGGCGATCGACATCGCGAAGCGGCTGCAGGACTACGGGTTCCACGCGCCGACGATGAGCTGGCCGGTGGGGAACACGCTGATGATCGAGCCGACGGAGTCGGAGAGCAAGGAGGAGCTAGACCGGTTCATCGACGCTCTGATCTCGATCCGCGCCGAGATCCGCGATGTCGAGGAGGGCAGGGTGTCCAAGGACGTCAATGTGCTGACGATGGCACCGCACACGCAGAAGGATCTCCTGGTCGGGGAGTGGGACCGCGGGTACACGCGCGAGCAGGCGGCGTATCCGACGCAGTGGTTGAAGGAGAAGAAGTTCTGGCCTACCGTGACGAGGCTGGATGACAGTGAGTGCCCTTTCCCCTTTTCCCTTCCTTTACCATTCCCTCCCCTTTCCCCTCCCTTCCCCATCTCCCATCCCCCAATCGTCTTCTCGGCCCCCAACTGACGACATCCAGCCTACGGCGACCTGAACCTCTTCTGCAGCTGCAGCCCCGTCGACCCCCTGGAGTAGGTGCGTAAGGCAGCCGGACTGCCGGTTGGCTGGCTGGCTAACAACGGCTTCGAGGGAAGCCACACCACAGCACGAGAGCATTCAACACGAGAGCGGGCGTTTTCGATTCGTCTGTCTGGCGGACGGGCATTGCATTGCATTGCATTTTGCTTTTGCGGGCGTTGGACGGCGTTGCAGAAGATATCACGTCAGAGCAGAGCAGGGCTTCAACGGCCACAGCGCGGTTTGGGGGGTTAAAATGTTAGGGATAGAGTAAGCAGAATAGAGCAGAAGCCTAAAATTCAAAATCACAGAATAGATTAGATTAGACGGTCTGGCCATCCTGTGGTCCCGCACCAGCCTTTCTTTTTTCAGGCGACGATGACGAGGCTCTTTCATATGAGAATAATTCAACGATTTCATTGATTCCGTCTGAGCAAGAGATGCAGGACTGGTGAAAGAAGGGGCCACTTGGAAAGCTTCACAACATTGTGGTTTACTGTTGCGCCGATATTCAGTTCTCACTTCATGCATGTCTCACATGCATAGAATACAGAGAAGAACATTCACTTGCCTTCAGTCCAATAGCCGACTGATGCCTATTCAGGCGAGAGCATATAAATTGCAGATAGATTTAATAGTTAGACTAGGCTCTATTCTATATGCATTCATCACTTGATCTTCCGCCGCCCACACTTGTATGCAACATTTACATCCAACGCTCGCCACAGCGAATTGCAAGTTTTGAAGCACTCACTTCTGGCAAGAGAATCCCAAGGGATAATAAGACATGTTGGAATTCCTAGTACACAATGATTCATTGCGCAATTAGCGCACGAATGAGACTAGCAATTAACGTCTTTTGTGCGCAAGAAGGACTTCAAGATGATGCTTTGATTTCATCAGACTGGAGAACTTTAGGGCATTTTCATAAGTACCTTAAATTCTTTTATCAAGCAACACTTGCAACAGAAGGATATAAGGCTACTATTGACCGAGTATTATCTACTATGGAGTTTCTGCTTAAGAAGCTAGAGGCAGCAAAAGGTCGAGTTTAAAGAGGACGTTTTCCTAAGCCCTTGTGTCAATTCTGCGTGGAAGAAGTTGGATAAGTGTTGGAATAAGAGCTGGGGCACCCGGTTGACTCTAAGAATCCTCCGTTTGGATTCTTAGTTCAGAGATCCCGTAAGAAAATGGCTCACGGGCGGGAAATGGCTCAGGTGCATGAGGGTTCTCAATTACCCCTCATGCAAACACTCTTTTAAGAAACTTAGTAGCAAACGCTCTATTTGAATACAAATAGAGCTCCATAGCCTAGATAGTTTCAATCAATCAATTCAATTTTATACAATGCAGAGGTTGCACTGCAACTTTCATTCTCAACAATAAGTACTATGGCTTAACAGAGAGGTCGTTGGCCTATACTGCTGCAATGGTCCTTGTTCCTAGCCAGAAATGGACGTGGATTGAAGATAATTGGGAGAATTATTGGATTAAGACTGCAAAAAAGTAGGTACAAGAGCTTTGGGATACTGAGTACAAGCCTGTTCAATTTCCCCCGTCACCAAGAGTTGAGATCGCTATTGAGGAGAAAACAGAGCATTAGATTTGGCTTGAGCAAAAGCGACGACGACATCTTGTTTTAGACGAGTATATGAAGTACTGTCAAGGCCCAATTACCTCTGACGTTAATGCAAGAGCTGGGTGGATGGAGCCAGCTCAACGAGCAGCCTTCCCAAATCTAGCAAAGATGGCTTTGGATTTGCTATTAATACCAGCTATGTTAGCGTCGCTAGAGAGATTGTTTTCTAGCGCTAGATTGACAATTATGGAGAGAAGAAACAGATTAGGTACTAAGTAAATTAAGGCTTTAGAGTGCCTTAAATCATGGTATAGGAGTAGATTAGAACAAGATAGCCATGGCGAGGTTATCTAAGTCACGTGTAATATCTCATAAGATCTTATAAGATTATCATGAGATCTAGCAATATATTAGTGCTGTACAATTTTTCTTCTACAATATAAGGATCATGAATCTTAGTGCCGTACAATACTTGAATTTAGAGGTAATATCTTGCCAAGCTCCACTATTAACCATGTTGGAAGGAATTAGGTGATAACGGCGGCCTCCATGAGAATATGAGAATTCCACAGAGACGACGGTCCAATGCATGAGGGTTCTTAAACCCTCATACAAACGCTATATCACATTTAAATAGGCATTCATAGTTTAGATAGTATCATTCAATTAATTCATTTTTCCTTTGATTCATCTTCTGCTGCGTTATCTATGTGACTCTATTCAACAGACCACACTAGAACTAATGTAAATCTCCATTTTCTCCTATATAGTGTCCTATAACGCCTAATAATGCTTTTTGATTTAGCAAAGTCCACAAGTCCATCGTAATATTAATTGCAGACTGTGCAGATTGCAGAGATTGTTTCACCTTCTCTCTCTCTAACTTATATGCCTCAATTGTCCATTTGCATACTGTGTTTGCTAACTAAGGACGCACCTCGTTAACATCTTCGTTAAGAGAGAACAGAACGTTTCAGAAGTGAAGGTTCTCGCACATTCTAAACGGAATAGAACAACTAGTGGTGTAGCGAATTAAAAGCTGTTTAAGCTCTTGTTAACTAATGATGGCACTTATTCTTCGACATTTGCTGTTATCCTTCATAGCGGAAGCGAATGCCTTTTCAATTGTGCCTTTTTGTTTAATCTAAGGAGGTATCTCGCCTTAAATTTGATGATGGTCTTTAATAAGGTGCCAGCTGATCTAGGAAGTACTGTTTCTAAGGATCATCTCTTTGCCACAATGTGAGCAGACCTATAATGGGTCCTTTGTAGTCTTGCCTCCGAGTTTAATGGCGTTGACCGCGCCGTTATTATGATGCCAAACCTAGCTTGATCGGTTACTAGATAGACCAGAAAACTGCGTTGCTAACGTGGACTCAATTAATACAGACGACGGGGGAAGATTTAAGGGAGTCAGTACAAAGGTGGCATCTGCGGATAAGTGAGACACAACTTTGAAGTCCGAGAGTTGGTCCGAGTGTGATGTTGATATCATTTAAAGCTTATACAACGCCCCCCACTATCTCGACTCCATATAACCCCTCCCCCACCAACACGTCAATCCTCAACTTTAACCTCCCAGCCTAGGTTCCTCATCTCGGTACACCAGATACCCGCGCCTCACCTCCCCTGCTTAGGTTTTTCTCTTTCAAGTGTTGAAAACAACTTGATGTGTTTTAAGTTATTCCTTCTCGACCTCAGGTCCTCAGCGTGGATTGATGCAGGCTCGACTTCTCTCTACATGTTGCCATCATTCAGAACACACTGCCATTGTCCCTTGAACGACTCCCCAGCAACACAGGCATTGTTTCCCGGAGACCAATAGCAGTTCCCGACATTGTCAAGTCCATTCCTCATGATCCACAGACCATCGCTCCCACAGCCTTGCATGCTGTACTGGAAGTCGGTGTCGGGCACCGAGAAGCGGACATTGCAAGGATTTTGGTCGCCTTGCATGTGCACGTCTTGTCCTGGGATGTACGTCTTTTTCTTACATGGATCGACGCCATTTGTCCAGGCGACCCAATAGTCGTTGTACGTGCCGATGTCGATTTTGCGGGGGATTCGAGCCTGTCTTTTTGAAAGATTGGCAGCAGCGGGAACCGATGCTGCAGTAGCCAGAGATAGGCAAAGAAGCATCGCGTGTAAGCTGATTGAAAGGGTGAGTTGCATGATGGTAGATATGTTTTGTGACGAGTTCTGATAGTCGAGGCAAGCGGGCGAATAGCAAGTTGGATGTGGGCGGGAAAGGATGAGGTGAGAAATTATAGTAGCGAGATGCTTGATATATATTCTTTCTGAGGCCAAGTGGGTAGAGAGACATTGACGTCCTTATTATTTATCGTCTTCCGAAGCAGAGATCGCAGGTGTCCATCCTCGTCACCCATTACGGCGTCTTGAACTGACGATCTAGCAAATTTTGAATGGGCGATGATCCTTATTGCTCGAATAAGGAGCACCTGCCAATGGAACTGCTCAGTGAGAAATATGCGGGACACGTTGCTGGTCATAATGGTGGAAGGATTCTCGTATCGATCCCATTCCCACTTTACGAAACGGAAATGGTTCTGAATGGGATCCTTACAAAGTAATCAACCCCTGGCCAAATGTCACGAGACCAATTAAAGCTGGTTGACTCTTCCAGAAGGAGTCCTAAGGATGTAACGATCAGCAGATCTTCCGCTTACTATGCGTCGTAAAGCTGCTGACTGGTCGAATGCGGCTCGAGCACGGCGCTCGGCGGATTCTATACTCTACTTGAGAGCGGAGGTGCCGAGGAGTTGTCGTGAGGCTCATTAGCATATACTCGAGTCGGCTGTGCACAGCTGGCACAGTCTCCATATAAAAGTCTAAATTAATTTTATTCTATGTTCTTGGCCTTGGCCTCTGACGTCATTTCTACACGTAGCTGTAAATAGGGTAAATAGGGTCCAAAGCGAAGGATCTAGCTCTCAGATCGGCGCACAGGAATCAGCCTCGTTAGGCGGGAACGGCGGGTGATCAAGAAAATAAGCGCCGAAGCACGCATCTGAAATGCATGTCAGCTCTCTAGCTTGTCATGCTTGCTCCTTTTGGTTATCATCGGCGTTCCTTCGATTTCAGCTTCAACACCTGATAATTGCCCTTACTCTGTTGTGGTCTCTTCTACTACGGGAATATATCCTCGACCAGGGACTGTGGGCTCCAAGGGACGAATCACGATTATCATGGACGAGATGGTCCGCCAGTTCCGTGGCAAATTTCCACAAGGTCGTGTTCTGGTAGCTCTAACTTGTTACCTTGAATCTATATTCGGATTCTCGTGCATGTTCAGTCCTACCTATCACTTTTGCCGTCATAACGGGCTCTACAAAAGACGCCCTAGTAAACATCATCTATCATTGTGAACTAAGTCGTTTGAAGACGCAATACTCGAAAGGGGCAGTGCTACTGGCGTTCAAGCGTCTTTTGCCCTGGCTGACGAGTTCGGTGAGGATTGTCCACCCTGCGGCCGGCATGGAAGAGTGTGGTTGGAAAAGCGAGTGGAAGCAACTTTGTGTCTCACGAAGAATCTGGTAACAAGCTCATCTTGGGAAGGTGGGGCACATAAACGAATATCTGAGTACGAGATAGTACGAGAAAGTACGAGATGGTCGACGATCAATGCATCCGCAGGTTATATAAAGGGCAAGAGATGCCGCCGAATTGGTTTACGGTCAACTCGGATTCCAACTCATAATCATCACATCAATATCTCTCTAGAAGTTCCCGTTACAGCTGCAACAATGGGAGACATTATTCAGGCCATCGGGCTTATTGGCTCTGCGTTGGGAATCTTCGGCTTTTTCAAGACCAACCTTCCTTCGAATGCACCAAATGGTGCTGTCGTTCGAATGAAGGTTGGAAATCAGGACTATGCCAGTGAAAACTATGTAGGTCTCCTAGATCCGTATATGGGAGCTGAGTAATCACTGACATTCAAACTAGGGTGGAGGAGTTGCGCGTGTGATCGGCTATGACCAGCAAAATCGAATCATTGGCAATGCTTACAGTATGTTGACGTCCAAGAATACCGACGGTCTCTGACATTGGATTGCAGATAAGAAAATCTCCAATGGTGATTTCCAGGACATAACTCTTGATCAAGATACAGACGGCATCCAGTCAAAATGTAAGTTATCTTGATGTTTCTTTGTTTTCAATCTTACGCAGTTATGGTTCGGCAATAAGCAGTTGAAAGCATCATATCTAATAATTTCCATAGACATCGGTATCATTGGCACCGGCGACGCCATCTGTATTTCCTGGATAACATTGAAAAACCGAGATGGTGCCAGTGACTCTGCATGGATTGGTGACATAGGCAAGTCATGTGGTCAAAACTGGGCCTGGGGAAATCAAGAAGCTGGATATGTTCAGGACACCGGCGAAAGAATCAGTCCATCATGCACGTGGCTAGACGCGGATCACACCAACAACATCGCATCAGGTGCTATGAAGATCAATTTTGCTTCCTATGCAGACAATTTGAATGATGCCGTCAGCAGTGGCCGAGCATGCAGCGCGACATCGTTCTCGTACGGCGCTGGCGAAATCGACGGTACGTATTCCTATTAATCTTCACACCCGATAATTGATCCAGTGCTGATTTATGCTTAGGAGCTCCGGGGAAGAAGCGCGACGTCTCACTCAAGCCACGCCGTCCCGAATCCATGACCAATCGCATTATCATCTCTACGGAGAATCCAATCCATAATGCCACAGAATTATGCACGCACTCCATGAGTCATAGTTCAGATGTTGTTGGCTCAGATGGCTATTACTGCAACATGGAAACCCGAGAGCTGCACCCGCTTTGTTCTTCGCTCGAAGTTGACGGATGTGTAAGCGTCGACATTGAAAGCGGAAAGGTTCAGAAGAGGATATCACTAGGAAAGCGCACCGCTGATGTGCACTACCGCTCGTACGAGAAAGTGTCGGTATGGTAGACTGTGTGGCGTATTGTACAGAGTGGTGCAGAGCGAAGCCAGAGGTGAAAAGCTTTTAGAAAGTGAATAAACAACTCGGCAAATAAAGTGCTAGTCCTTTTTATCAATTTATAGTATAGTTTGAATTAAGTCTTATTCTTTGGGTTAGAGTTAGAAGGCTCATGTTTATGATATATGATATTTATGACTAGCTATGTATTAAGGATTCTATAAAGAGCTTATATCTATCTTTACTTATTTATTTAACGACGAGACCGACAGCACGAGCGATGCTCACCTCGACTCATTTTCAGACATCAGCAAACAGAATCCAGAAAACATAAGTATTTACAAATGTGACTCTCGCCTTGATCATCCAAACTTGGCGAGGCCACCAGACAGCCTTACGATTTTCCAGTTATTGAGACCATCACACAAAGCGCTGGGGAACTTTCTGCGGCCTCGAGGGCTGCTATCCTGGAGTGCATGGTGTTGGCAAGCACACTGCAGTTCACCCGCCCACCACTTCATCACGTGTCCACGACCGTCGACCCCCTCCGCCATCCATAGCCTGGCTTCTATCTATGTCTATATACATATCCGCTCGAATACTTCGCTTGTGTCTGCAAAATATGCCAGCCGCCCTGAAAACATCGACCAAAGCCTTCCAGCCCGTCTCCGTGTTGAGCTCCGATGTGGCAGTTCTGTGTGAAGCGTTCTTCAGGAATAACGGAGTATAATGCGTAGTAGCCGGACGAGGGGTAAGTTATTACTGAGTGAGTATGAGGGCATTTTCAAGATCTGCGCAGCGCAGAGCTTGTCGCGCGAAGGGTCTACTTCTCCTCCTCTCAGTGGTCGACAGGGACCGACTGTCCGTTCTGTGTAATGCGGAGATTGATAATGATCACGGCATCACGCACAACTTCTGGTGCCTTGTATGAGTTCTTGTTTCGTAACCCGCAGAATAGTCAAAACAGAATCGATCCAAAGTGTCAAACTGAATCTGTGTTTCCCCCAGGATTTAAAAATGTAGAAGTTGAAGGGGTCTTTGAGTACCAGGCCGCGATACGTTATTATTAGAGCTCATGGCCTCGTACTGATCCTGTGTATCCGGACAGTGAGCCCCACTCAACTTTGAGAAAGTAGAGATGAATTTGTGTTGAACACAGTATGTGTCGATGGACACTGTGGGCACAGAAGAGAAAATGATAACGCATGTATAATAGAGTCTAGCTACCTATGAATCTACAACTATTTATATGCTTCTCACCTGAATAGGCATCAGTCGGCTATTGGACTGAAGGCAGGTGAATATCGTTCTCTGTATTCTCTGCATGTGAGACATGCACAAAGTGAGAACTGAATTCCCTTCGACAATTTGGTCCTTCATGGTTGGACGGTCGGGTAATTTGGGCAATGGGCTCCATCGAAACGGCCTCTTCAACTCCTGGAGTTTTCCTCGTCTTTCTGTGAGGTCGGAATTAGTTTTGCGGCTCAAATAGACTTGTTAACTCTTAGGTAAGCTCGAAAATTAAAGGGAGCTAAAAACTCGAAGGATGCGCTAGCCGAGCCATGTCAAGAGGGGCTTCATATAAAATATAAATACAAATTAAAAAAATGCCACTTTTGGTAAGTCCTGAAAATAGAAAGGTCTACCTTAAAATTGGAAGATGTAGCGCGCAAAATTCTCTTCATTCATACCTCCTCTCAACTGTTCTGCCCGAATCAATGTTAATGATGATAAGAGATCAAAAGCAGCTTTAGTTTTGAAGGACTCGATACCCAGCCAGATAACCAGCAAGTCGAGACCGACGCATCGGAGATAACACAGACTACTCAGACAACTACAGGGGGTTTCTCTCTTCATGCTGAAGGATACTTGGGTTTGGGTCCCAACAACGAAGATATATAGCAAAGCCAGGGACTACAGGTACGGTTGGAATCACTTTATGTGTGGTGGAGTCGTCCGATGAAGTAAAGGAGATGCCTCAGCCAACAATATGCTTCAGACAGTCCGGTCGTGACACGCTCAGTCGATCTGACCCGTTGCGAAGACGATAATAGTATTTTATTACTTAAGAGAGACATAATCATCCACGAGATCAAATGGCTTCGCCAAGAGTCCCACATAAGTTGACCAGCAAAGCACCCTCATTTTCTTCCTTATCAGTATGCCATTGACGAATACGTTACCACCTATCTCGACGACCAAACCGTCTATCTCTAGAATTGCCAATACCAGAGAATTCAGACCGCGGGGGCCACTTGCCTGCTCTCGCATGATCGACGGAGCGTTCTTATCGTGAAGCTCGCGGGTCATCCACATCGCGATAGCTCGACCAACAACACCGCTGCAGAGAACAACTGTGAGTACCATCAGCGCTGTCGAGATGGACATCAAGGTTGCCGATGAGAACACCATGGTACCAAAGGCGTAGACAATGACGCTCGAGAGTTTAGAAGCGACTGCCAACAATTCGTGCCATGTTTCCTTTTCAGACTGTGATACAATGACATAGAAAGATTTTGTCGAATCACTGGGACTCCAATCCGTGATGGTGATTCGTTCGGGTTGCGATCTCAGTATATCCTTGATATGCATGTCCTCGTCCATATGTTGCTGAGTTTGTTGCCCTTCTTCTCTGAGGACTTGTTGTCGACTCGGCCCCGACGATATACGCATTGTGTAGCTGTAGGTGAAAGGTGCGAGGGTTGCGTTTTCTATCATGGAGACTGCTGTGACTAGAAAGTACCAGAACCACATCCATCCCCAGCACTATTGAAAGGCGATTTATTAGCCCAAGCTCTAGCAAAATTTGACCGAGGAGACTGGGCAGAATTTACCATGCACCACCAAGGTATGACAGCACCAAGCTGGCCGAACCATAATACCAACAGGACGGCCGCTATCCCAACGGCTTGTATGGAAAGTCCTACCCAGATAGCCCAATGCCGAGTTTTATCCAGAGCCCCTCTGCTTCCAGCTCTATGCTTAACCTTCTCTGCGAACTGTTTTACTGTCTCGTCGTCGATATGTGACTGTGGCTCTTGGTCTGGGATTCCCTGATACATACCATTCCGGCCATCAACATCGTATCTCTCCCTCATCTTGGCCTTCAATTGGCTGTTGATCTCAGCATTTGGATTGATGGTGCCACCCAGACTCAGAAACATTGTTAGAACTCCCGCCAAGGGCATCAGCTTGTACAACTCCCACATTTCCTCCGAGGATGCGCCAAGGAGTGAGGCAACAGTGGGCAGCAAGGTCATTGCGCCGTTTGCTCCGCTATATTCAGCTGCACTGAGTGTGCTGAGATTATCCAGTGCCCAACTGAGATTCCCTAGACACTCCCTATTGGTTGATCCAGCACGGATGAGCATTCCACGCTCATCCCATCCGTTCAAATAGAACCAACGTGACTCGCTATCTATCGAAGCCTCAATTTCTGGCGTTGAATTGTAGATTGGTTCGAAAATGGACCCGTTGTCTAACGCAGAGACACTGGGAATCAAGGAGAGCGCAAGAAAAACACTGTGCGCAAGACAACAATATATACGTTTTGTTCGATGGACGGCACTGATACCGATGCATGAGAGAATATCGAGGGCAACACGGTCTTGTCGATAGGGCAGCTTTGGTGACTGGAAAGCAATGCTGGGTCTGAATCGGGGCTCAGTAGAGCCTTCGAGGCTTGGGACCTCCATCGACTTGCGTATAGGAACCAACGGATGGAAATGGTTCGATGGCTGGAAAGACGCAAAAACAGCAAAGTAGGTTTAGAAACAGAGATGCAACAAGGAGATACATTCACCGTGGAATTCGAGAACCCCCCTGGCCCTCAATTTTGTTGAACACAGTATCGATTGACACTGTGGGCACGGAAGCAAAGATGTGATAAAGCATGTAGAATAGAATCTAGCTAAACTATGAATCTATCTATTATATATGCCTCTAGCCTCAATAGGCA
>Ga0123337_10000555_pt1 | contig 61132 bp, 58 predicted proteins | sample frozenSSSSmetaG_FD_89792 | JGI IMG/M metagenome (GOLD analysis project Ga0123337, IMG submission 89792) | Glacier valley bacterial and archeal communities from Borup Fiord, Nunavut, Canada, to study Microbial Dark Matter (Phase II) -... | ecosystem: Environmental > Aquatic > Freshwater > Ice >...
GAACGCGATTTCTTGCCGGAAATACTCCGTAGGAAAGGGCTGAAACAGCCTATAAATCACAGGTATTGTTTTCAAAAATCAAACTATTTGGCTACAGAGTCTTATTTTACCAATTATGTCCCTGTTAATTAACCTTCTCTATATCGAACTAAGGTTAAATTAACATATCCTATTAAAAGCCTAGCTGATATATTCAAAACCTGTATATGGCACCAGAGCAGCAGGAATTTTTATCCCCTTTTCATCCTGATTATTTTCCAATAAGGAAGCCACGATACGAGGCAATGCCAAAGCACTTCCATTTAAGGTGTGAGCAAGCTGAGGCTTACCATCGCCACTTTTATAACGAAGCTTTAGCCGGTTACTCTGATACGTTTCAAAATTGGAAACTGAAGAAACTTCGAGCCAGCGTGCCTGAGCAGCACACCATACTTCCATATCATAGGTTTTTGCAGAAGTAAAGCCCATATCTCCACCACATAAACTTAGTACCCGGTATGGCAGTTCAAGTTTTTGTAATAAGGATTGAACATAATTGCTCATATCTTCCAATACATCATAAGAGTGATCCGGATGCACAACCTGTACGATCTCTACCTTATCAAATTGATGAAGACGGTTCAATCCCCGTACATGAGCACCATAGGATCCTGCTTCACGGCGGAAACATGGAGTATAAGCACAATTTTTTATGGGCAATTCCTCCTCTTTCAGAATCACATCGCGGTATAAATTTGTAACCGGGACTTCTGCAGTAGGAATCAGATAAAGATTATCCCCTGTAATGTGATACATCTGACCTTCTTTATCCGGGAGTTGTCCGGTACCAAACCCTGATGCCTCATTCACAACAATTGGTGGTTGCATCTCGCGGTAACCTGCCATTCCTGCATTATCAAGAAAGAAATTGATCAGAGCACGCTGTAATCTGGCACCCTTACCTTTATATACCGGAAAACCTGCACCGGCAATTTTGTTGCCCAATTCAAAATCAATGATGTCATATTTAGCGGCAAGTTCCCAATGAGGCAAGGCACCCGGCATGAGCTCGGGAATTTCTCCATGCTCTAAAGCCACCTGATTATCATCGGCTCCAATGCCTTTGGGTACAGATTGATGTGGCAAATTAGGCAAAAGCACTAATTCTGCCTGTAAGAGGATTTCAATCGCAGAAAGTTTATCTCCAAGGCTGCGTGTTTGTTCTTTGAATGCTGTAGTCTGAGTTTTTATTGCATCAGCCTGTTCTTTTAAGCCCTGGCGCATCAGATCGCCAACTTTTTTGGCTACTGAATTAGCCTCGGCAGCAATTGAATCCAAAAGAGTCTGAGTCTGACGACGGTCATCATCAAGCTTTATGATCTGATCAACCAGCTCAGGATTTTTAAAATTCCTGACAGATAAACGATTTAAAACTTCCTCCCTATTTTCGCGGATATAACTAACTTGCAGCATCTTTAATAATTTTAGACAAAGATATAAACAGTTTGGAGTTTGGGCTTTGATTTTGGACTTTTTCCTTAATGAGCACCCGAATAAGAATAGAAATAATGAGCGGCAAACTTTATCTTGTACCTACCCCGATCGGCAATCTGGCAGACATGAGCTTCCGGGCAATACGCATTCTGAAGGAAGTAGATCTGATCCTTGCAGAAGATACCCGCACCAGCGCTCCTCTGTTAAAGCATTTTGGAATAGATAAGAAATTATTTTCCCATCATCAGCACAATGAACATAAGTCGGTAACAGAGGTAATTCGCTTCCTGAAAGAGGGTAAACAAATTGCATTAATTTCTGATGCAGGTACACCGGCAATCTCTGATCCGGGATTTCTGCTTGTTCGCGAAGCCATCCGTAATGATCTGCCGATTGAATGCTTGCCGGGAGCGACTGCATTTGTTCCTGCCCTTGTTAATTCAGGTCTTGCTGCCGATCGCTTTACTTTTGAAGGTTTCCTGCCGGTTAAGAAAGGCCGGCAAACGCGTATGAAAGAACTCGTAAACGAAAGCCGTACGATGATATTTTATGAATCGCCGCATCGCTTATTAAAAACACTTGAAGAGTTCGCACAGTATTTGGGACCTGAACGACAGGCATCTGTTTCGAGAGAATTAACCAAGCTATTTGAAGAGACCGTGAGAGGCACTCTCGAAGAAATCAAAATGCATTTCGAAACACATACCTTGAAGGGTGAGATCGTTATTTGTGTTGCTGGTAAATAATATTAATAAGTATTAAAAACACTACTATGTTGATTGAACAATATTTAACTGATGATCAGGATCCAAGAACTACAGAAAAGGTTTTAGGAAAATTGCGGGATATGCTTACCCCCGGTGAGGCCGTTATCTATCTGGCGATACAAAAAAGACCTGCTGTAACGCTGAATCCGGATTGCATCGCAGTAACGAATAAGCGCATTGTATTTTGTATACCTGAAAATCTGGGTCTTACAATGGCTTATAAGACTTTTCCCTGGGCTGAGGTTAAAGAGGTTTCTTTCAAAGAAGAATTCTTTGGATCAAAATTTATAACCATCCCACAACGAGGTGAAAACATTGCAATAGATTTCATTCCAAAAGTTCAGGCACGCAAACTCTATCAGTTCTGCAATGAACAATTGGAAAAAGTAAAGTCCATTCCCGGATTTGATGAGAAAAATAGCGTGTTGCAGAATGAGAATCTGGGGGATGATTATGCATCCTACATAGAAATTGAGGATCAGAATACCCCCTCAATTACGGAAATACCTATTGCAGAACCTGAGGATGAATTAACCCAAAAGCTGCAGAAATTAAAAATACTGTATGAAAAACAACTGATCAGTCAGGAAGAATATGATAATAAAAAAGCCGAAATCTTAGCCAGACTTTGATGAAAAGAAATTATCAGCTTGCACTTTTAAGTGCCTTCTTATTATGGTTTGCCTGGCCACCGATTCCCTATACCTCAATAATTTTATTATTTGCTCTGGTTCCGGTATTACTTGCCACAGAAAACATAATAGGAACACAGGCAAAAAATAGAGGGAAATTTATATTCCGGACTGCCTTTCTATGCTTTTTTGCCTGGAATACCGCCAGTATTTACTGGGTTTTTAATTCTCTGGATTCGGCTATGCCTACATGGGTGGCAGCCATCATCTCGCTGATTCCCTTTGGTTTAGGTGCATTTTTAATGACCCTTGCATTCTGGTTGTACTATAGACTAAGATTAATAACTTCAAAAGTCTGGGCTTATGCCGGACTCATCTGCTTTTGGATTAGCTATGAATATCTGCATCAAAACTGGGATCTTGCATTCCCTTGGATGAACCTTGGAAATGGATTCGCAACATCTCATCAGCTCGTGCAATGGTATGAATACACCGGTGTTTACGGGGGCACACTTTGGGTTCTACTTTCCAATATTTTATTTTTTGAGATCTGGCTTGCACTAAAAGCCGGCAAGCTAAGAGTGAATAAATACCGTTTGATCTTACCCACATCAATCCTGGTCATTCTACCGGTACTCATTTCAATATTCATGTATGCCAACCATACAGAAAAATCAAATCCGGCTAATATCGTTGTCGTACAACCCAACATCGATCCCTATAAAAAGTTCGGAATCATGCCCCCTGCCGAACAAATTAATCGTTTGATACAACTTTCAGATTCAGTTGGGCAGAGTAATACAGAATATTTCATCTGGCCGGAAACTGCCATATCAAAGGGGATAGAAGAGAAAACATTCAGGGAGGATGAGAGCTTTAAAACCATTCAGAATTTTCTGAATAAATACAAAAATTCAAACCTGATCTCCGGGATCGAAAGTTTTGCGATCTATGATTCAGCCCAAACAGTCACTGCACGATACAACAAAAATAGCGAAACCTATTTTGATGTATTTAATGCTGCGGTATCAGTAGAAAATTCAGGCACCCTGCAATTTTATCATAAGTCAAAACTGGTCCCGGGTGTAGAACAAACTCCCTTTTCAAACGCATTATCATTTTTAAAGCCTGCTTTTGCCGCCTTCGGAGGAGCTACAGGAAGTTATGGAAAGCAAGCTGAACCTTCAGTATTTTATTCCCAAAGCGGGATCGGTGCCGCTCCTGTAATTTGTTATGAATCAATCTGGGGTGAATACGTAGCTGAATATATTAGAAAAGACGCACAATTTATTGCGATTATTACCAATGATGCCTGGTGGGGAAACACTTCCGGTAAAGATCAACACCTGCACTATGCGAAATTAAGAGCCATTGAAACCAGAAGATGGGTGGCAAGATCAGCAAATACCGGGATTTCTGCATTCATCAATCAGCGTGGGGATATCGTTCAGCGAACCAAATGGTGGGTACAGGGAGCTATAAAACAAGATATTAATCTGAATGAGGATTTAAGTTTTTATGTGAGGTTTGGAGATTACATAGCCCGGGGAGGATCAATTGGAAGCGGGGTATTTGCCTTTGTTTTATTAATAGCTTTATTGAAAAAGCGAAAGGCCTGAGGTATATTAAAAATAAAGGTCCGTACTTTTCAGAACGGACCTCACTAAACTAAAACTAAACTAAAAACCAGATCTTATTCAGGTTCGCGCTTCATATAAGGATCACAGAACCTTTATAATTTATTAATTCACTGTACAAAGAAACATATTTTGAAATACAAAATTTTCATTTTTCAGGTTTGTTACAAGCATCTGACGGTTCTATGATAAATGATTAATTCAGGCAGTTAAAACCTGATTTCAAACTATCGCCTTGAAATATTATCTCCCATAAATTTTCACGATAATTTTATTTATTGTAAATTCAAAATTCACCCATATAAATAAAGATTTATGTCTAACAATCGCCGTAAATTCATACAACAGGTAACTGGCCTCGCAGGAATTGCAATTTTGCCCTCAGCATTTTATTCATGTTCAGGAAAAATGCATACGCGTAATAATCCAAATGCAGCAGATATTAAAAATTCGTTTTTCGAAATATCTCTCGCACAGTGGTCATTACACAGAACACTACGAAGTAAAAAAATAGACAATCTGGATTTTCCGGTTATAACTAAAAAAGAATTTGGTATCAATGCAGTGGAATATGTAAATACCTTTTTTAAGGATAAGGCAAAAGACACTGCATACCTGAACGAGCTGCTGAAACGCTGTTCTGACAATGGCGTTAAAAATCATCTGATCATGTGTGATGGCGAAGGTAATTTAGGAGAACTGGATAATACTAAGCGCAACCTGGCAGTAGATAACCATAAAAAGTGGGTAGAAGCAGCTAAACACCTGGGATGCAGCTCAATCCGGGTTAATGCTTATGGGGTAGGAAGTGCAGAAGATGTACAAAAGGCTGCTATTGATGGACTCGGACTTTTGGGTGAATATGCTGTAAAAGAAAATATCAATGTGATCGTTGAAAATCATGGCGGTTATAGTTCAGACGGCTTTTGGCTTTCAACCGTAATGAAAAATGTTGGCATGAAAAATGTAGGTACTCTTCCTGACTTTAATAATTTTTGCCTTACTCGTGATAGTAAGAATAAATGTATTGAAGAGTATGATAGATATAAAGGCACTTATGAAATGATGGCTTATGCCAAAGCAGTAAGTGCTAAATCCATGGACTTTGATGCTCAGGGTAATTGCATTGAAACCGATTATAGCAGAATGCTTAAAATAGTTAAGGATTCAGGATTTAAAGGTTATTTGGGGATTGAATATGAAGGGGATCAATTGGGTGAATATGAAGGTATACTAAAAACCAAAGCCCTGCTTGAGCGTGTGCGTAATTCGATGATATAGTCATTTTTAATAATGGGAAATGGAATGGCAGATTGCAAACTTTGTGTTCTCAAGCCTTAAGTCTGAATTCTCAAATGCCTAGTTTTAAATTAGTTAAAACCTTAAACAGATTGATTGTTAACCCATTATTAAATAAAATATGACTATGAATAATACCCTTAAATTAATGAGCGCAGTTTCCTTACTGGCTCTCGCATCCTGCAACAATGGAGGCAAAGTTGAACCCGGAACTTATGTAGATCTTAATACGGGCGATTCAATTATGGTTATTGCCGACCCGGAAACAGGTTATGCAATTAACAGTGTGACTAAAAAGCCTGTCTACTTATACGTCAACAGCAAAAAGGACACCATTTTTACTACAGGTATCGTAGTGAACAATAAACTCATTCCTTCACAAGAAGGACACTATGATGTGGATGAAACAAAAGTTAAGGTTGATGATCAGGAAATAAAGATAAAATACGAAGATTACAAGAAAAAAGTTGATGGTGATGCCTACAAAATTAAAGATGGTGATTATAAGATCAAAGTTGAGGGTGATGGTGATATAAAGATCAAAGATGGCGACTACAAAAAGAAAATTGATGCTGATGGTGATGTAAAAATCAAAGACGGAGATTCAAAAACAAAAATTGAAGACGGAGTTGTTACAAAACAAAAAAATTAATTCACCAGTAAAATAATAAGTTAATTTACTATTACTTTTAAAACTAAAAAACATGAAAAACGTTAAATCAATTCTATTTGCTGTGATTATAAGTTCAGCATTTATAGGTTGTAACAGCAATAAAAAGAATGATATGGCTGGTGATACAACAATGACTAATGAGTCTGAGTCCACAGAGGCTGAAGTAAGAGTTGTTCCCGGAAGTTATACAAATCTGAGTACCGGAAAGACCGTTTATATTATTATGGATCCGCAAACAGGATTGGCTATAGATAGTATCGAAAGAGTTCCTGTAGAGTTCTATACGAATAATGCGGGTGATACTTTATTTCAAACGGGTCTGGTTGTAAACCATGCACTTGTGCAGGCAAATGGCAAATGGATGCTCGATGAAACAAAAGTAAAACGCGATGGTGATAAGATCAAAATCAAATACGAAGATGGTACCAAGATTAAAATTGATGGCGAAGATATGAAGCTAAAAGATGAAGATGGTAAGGTGAAGATTGATGGCGATAGTATCAAGGTGAAATCGAAAAATTAATAATTTAACCTATATTCTACTAAATAAAGAGACCTCCCTCCGGGAGGCTTTTTTATTTATGAATCCTTAAAATAATGGATTTAAAGTTCTGCTTACAAGGCTGAGATCCTAGATCGCATCAATTTACCTGCTAATTCAAAAATTCATCAGCTAGGCCTGGGGCGGATGAAAGGCACAGTTAAAGCTTTTGGATCCTATCGAAATGCAGTAGTTCAGTCTCAACCCTATAACTATCAGGTCTCCACTCTTACCTAACTAAGGTATTTCCCCACAATAGGCAGTCTCCTGCCAATCCCAAAAGCTTTAGGAGATACCCGTAAAATTGGTGGAGCCTGATTTCTTTTGAACTCGGCAACATTAACCATTCGGAGTACCTTTTTTACAAGTGTTTCATCAAATCCCTGCCCGATTATTGCTGAGGAACTCTTCTTAAATTCGATATATTGAAATAATATAGCATCCAGAACATCATATTCAGGAAGGGTGTCTGAATCCTTTTGTCCGGGACGCAATTCGGCTGAAGGTGGTTTTGAAATACTATTATTCGGGATTATCTCCCTGTCACGGTTGATATAATTTGACAATTTATATACCTGGGTTTTATAAACATCGCCAAGCACTCCAATAGCACCGGCCATGTCTCCATATAAGGTACCATAACCTACAGCACACTCACTCTTATTGGATGTGTTAAGCAATATATAGCCAAACTTATTCGACATCGCCATAACAATAATAGCCCTGCACCTTGCCTGAATATTCTCCTCAGCAACATTAAAAGGCAGATCTTTAAATACAGGCTTCATCATATTTTCGAATGCTGATGCTGCCTCTTTAATCGGTACAATCTCATGCTTACACCCCAGATTCTTAACCAGATCCAACGCATCCTGTACAGAATGGTCGGTAGAAAATTCTGAGGGCATAAGCACCGCCATTACATTTTCAGGACCAAGAGCTTCTGAAGCCAGGGCACATACCAGAGCCGAATCTATACCACCTGAAAGTCCGAGAATAGCTTTGCTGAATCCTGATTTCTGGAAGTAATCCCTAATACCGAGGATAAGCGCATCATGAACCTGATGAATATCGTTCTGGGCATCATGAACTTTGGGTTCGTAGCCCCTTACTTTTTTATCTTTAAACTCATAGATCCTAAGGTCTTCAGAGAAATAGGCCATTTCATCGAGAAGCCTGCCAGAATCATCAAAAACTAATGAGCCACCATCGAAAATAATTTCAGTCTGCGCTCCAACCTGATTGACATAGAAAAGCGGCAGTTTATATTTCCGGCAATTATCTCCAAGTATCTGCACCCTTTCTTCATCATGATTATAAGCAAAAGGAGATGCGGCAATATTAATCATCAGATCAGGATTCTCCTTGATCAGTTCATCCATAGGGCAAATTGTGTACATAGGATTATCATTAATATTCCATAGATCCTCACAGATGGTCAACGCAATTTTATGGCCCATAAAATCCACACATCCGAAATCTATTGAAGGCTCGAAATAACGGTATTCGTCAAAAACATCATAATTTGGCAATAAGGCCTTATTCACGATGGCTTTTATCTCAGTATTCTCAATGAACCATGCAGAATTATAAAGATCCTTTCCTTCGATTTTTGAATTTGGAGTTGGGAGACCCAGGACGCAGGCAATATCAGTACAGGCGGCGGCAATTTTCTTTGCTGATTGCTCAGACAGATCGATAAATTCAGAAAATTCAAGGAAATCCCTCGGTGAATATCCACAAACAGATAATTCTGCGAAAACTACCAGATCAGCACCCTTTTGCCGGGCAGCCTGAATAGTCTTAATTATTTTCTGTGTATTATGTTCAAAGTCGCCAATAATGTAATTTAGCTGAGCTAACGCAATCTTCATCCTGTAATTCGTTAAATAAATAGCTATGATTTTTTACGTCCTGTTGAAGAAGGTGGACAGTAAATAATTCATGAGCATTTTTATAATTTAGCAGATATCTTGTATCCATGAGACACCTTCAAATTTACCTGTTTTTTTTTATATGCCTTGCAGCACTTTCCTGCAATAACAAAAAGTCACCGGATATAAGCAAGATTAAAATCAGTATTCCGATTGAAAGATTTGATCAGGACCTGTATAATGTAAATCCTGATTCTATTTCAGCAAAAGCTCCTGACCTAAGAAAAAAATATACGTGGTTCTACGATGATTATATGGAAAAGATGATCAGTGCAGGGTCTACCCGGGACACAGCATATTACACCAACCTCCGCACCATACTTGGAAATAAGGATTATCTTGAACTCAGTTCAACTGTAGCCAAAACCTTTCCTGATTTGGATAAGCAGCATCTAGAACTGAATCAGGCATTCAGGCATATCCGCTATTATTATCCTCAGCAAAAATTTCCGCGCCTCATCAGCTTTATTTCAGGTTTTGCAATACAAACTCCAATAGGTAATGATTATATCGGAATTGGGCTAGACATGTTTCTGGGGAAAAACGGTGACCGGTTCTATCCGGCTTTAAGACAGAGTATTCCTCAATACATTTCGAGAAGATTTAGTCCTGAGAATATCAGCCCCCGGGTTATTGAGGCTTTTATCCGTGAAGAGATGTTACCTGAAAATGATGCAGATCGGAATCTGATTTCAAAAATGATCTACAATGGAAAAATTCTTTACTTCATGGATGCCGTTCTTCCAGAAATCCCTGATATTTTGAAAATAGGTTATACCGAAGAACAACTCCAATGGTGTAAGGATTTTGAAGCAGGGATCTGGGCATATTTTCTTGACAATGAACTTTTGTTCGAAAGCGATTATCTGAAAATCCAAAAATACCTCGCTGAAGCCCCATTCACTCCAGGGATAGGTGAGAACTCCTCATCGGCTCCAAAACTGGGAGTCTGGACCGGTTGGCAGATCGTCAGACAATACATGGAAAAGAATCCGGATATTAGTCTGCAACAACTAATGCTTGAGAAAGATGCGCAAAAAATTCTTGCTGGATCTAAGTATAAACCAAGAGATTAATTGCAAAATAAAATGAAAATAGGTCTGGTACTATCCGGAGGTGGAATACGTGGTGTAGCACATTTAGGTGTCCTCCAGGCTCTAACTGAAGCAGGGATTAAATTTGACAGAATCAGTGGAACCAGCGCAGGATCCATTGTTGGTGCACTTTTCGCACAGGGAATTGAACCTGCCGAAATTCTCAAAGTATTTATGAAGACCCATCTTTATAAATATATCAGACCAGCTTTCGGGGCAAAGGGATTGATGTCACTCGATAAAATCAGAACACTGTTACTTGAATATCTTCCGCATGATTCATTTGAAGGCCTGAAAATCCCTACGGTTATTACAGCTACAAATTTCAATGAATGTAAAGTAGCCTATTTCAGATCAGGTGAACTGATAAATCCAATACTAGCTTCAAGCGCTATACCCGTCTTTTTTAAACCAATCCATATTGGCGGGAAAATTTATATAGACGGGGGTATCTTAAATAACTTCCCTGTAGAGCCTATAAAATCAGAGTGCGACTTTATCATTGGTTCGTCCTGTAACCACTTGCCTGAAGCTGATAGAATTGAAAGCTATCGCAGGCTTGTAGAACGGTCAATTATCATGTCAATTAATTCTGACATGGCCGTGAAAGCAGAATATTGTGACGTAATAATTGAACCCCATGGTATGGGGGCAACGAGTGTATTTGATGTCAGAAAAACCGAAGAGATTTACTGGTTAGCGTATGAAGCAGCTTTAAGAAAACTAAAAACGGATCTTAAACTTAAGAGTCTGCTTGTTTCTAAATAAAAAAGGCTCATAACCGCTTGGAAATGAGCCATTCACCTTAAAACAATTTTATTTTAAAATTTTTAAAACTGATCTTAAGCAGATTACAATACCAACAACCCAAATAATGTTCGACACAATGTTGATCATTGGCCATGAACCGGTAAAACGTAAAAAGATACCGATAAGACCGATTACTATTCCTATAGTAATAGTTGTATAGTGTGAAGGATCGTTAGCTTCAACGGTAGAGTTGTTATTGTTTGATGTGTCTTGCATTTCCTTTTATTGAGAATGTATAAATTTACAAATCTATTTTACAGTTCAAAACTGAATCCAAAAATATTAGCCATTAGATAATGCAGCAGCACCACTTACAATCTCGGTAAGCTCTGTTGTTATAGCAGCTTGTCTGGCCTGATTATAGGATAGTTTTAATGCTTTCAATAAGTCGCCCGCATTTTCAGTAGCCTTATCCATTGCCGTCATACGTGCACCATGTTCAGAAGCATGCGAATCCAGAACGGCTTTATAAACCTGAGTTTTGATTGATTTAGGGATCAGTTGTTCAACAATCTCTTCCTGTGAGGGCTCGAGAATGTAATCAACCTGAGTTGTGTTTGAAGTAAGATTATCAGACTTAGGTACCGGTAACAATTGTTCGGTTGTAAGGATTTGAACAGCAGCATTTCTGAATTGGTTATACACCAGTTCTACTCTGTCGTATTCACCTTTAGCAAAAGCCGTCATTACAGATTCCGTGATCTTGGAGGTATTTTCAAAACTCAAATCACTAAATAATTCATTGTTATTCCCAACAACTTTATATTTTCTCTTCTCATAAAAATCCTGAACCTTTTTACCGATAGCTACAACGTGAACATTGCCTTTACGGAGTTGATCAGAGTATTTTTCTGAGATTAAGTTATTGGTCGTCTTGATCACATTCATATTGAATGCACCCGCAAGACCACGATTGGAGGAAATACTAATAATCAATACTTTATTCGGCTCACGCTCCTGAGTATATGGAGAATTGGAACCGTCCATGCTTGCAGAAAGATTAGACAGAATATCTTTCATCTTATTTGCATAAGGACGCAGCTGAATAATCGCACTTGTTGCCCGTTTCAACTTTGCTGCAGAAACCATTTTCATGGCCTTTGTGATCTGCTGAGTCGAGCTGACAGATGCTATACGATTTCTTACTTCTTTTAAATTAGCCATTTTAAGGAGTACAAAGTACTGAGTATTGAGTATTAAGATGTGTGTTTCTCAATACTCAATACTCAATACTAATATCTTTTAATATTTATCACTTAACTCTTTCGCTACTGTTTCCAGAGCACCTGTAATAGCATCATCAAGTTTACCTGCTTTCAAACCCTGTAAAGCTTCCGGATGACGTTGCTCCAATTGTTGAATAAATTCGGCTTCAAAAGCTTTAACCTTATTAACCGGAACATTTCTCATCAGGTTCTTGGTACCTATGTAAAGAATTGCAACTTGCTTTTCGACTGTCTCAGGAGAAAATTGTGCCTGCTTTAACAATTCCACGTTACGTGCACCTTTATCCAATACCGATTTAGTAGCAGCATCAAGGTCGGAACCGAATTTTGAGAAAGCCTCAAGTTCACGATACTGAGCCTGGTCAAGTTTCAAAGTACCTGCAACCTTCTTCATCGATTTGATCTGAGCATTACCTCCCACACGTGATACCGAGATACCTACGTTGATAGCCGGGCGAACACCTGCGTTGAATAAATTAGACTCAAGGAAAATCTGACCATCTGTAATCGAAATTACGTTGGTAGGAATGTATGCAGAAACGTCACCCGCCTGAGTTTCAATGATCGGTAAAGCTGTTAATGAACCACCACCTTTAACGATATGCTTAATTGATTCAGGAAGATCATTCATTGCCTGTGCAATAGAATCGTTCTGGTTGATCTTTGCTGCACGCTCAAGTAAACGGCTGTGCAGGTAGAATACGTCACCAGGATAAGCCTCACGGCCCGGAGGACGACGTAATAATAAGGAAACCTCACGATAGGAAACAGCCTGCTTTGAAAGATCATCATAAACGATCAATGCCGGTCTGCCGGTATCACGGAAGAATTCACCGATCGCGGCACCGGCGAAAGGAGCGTAAAACTGCATAGGAGCAGGATCAGCAGCAGAAGCTGCAACAATCACTGTATACGGCAATGCACCATTTTCTTCCAATACTTTTAATATCTGGGCTACCGTCGAGTTTTTCTGACCGATGGCCACATATATACAGAATACAGGCTTACCTGCTTCATAGAATTCTTTTTGGTTGATGATAGTATCAATACAAACTGCAGTTTTTCCAGTTTGACGATCACCGATCACCAGCTCGCGCTGACCACGACCAATTGGAATCATTGCATCAATTGCTTTGATACCTGTTTGTAATGGCTCAGTAACCGGCTGACGGTAAATTACACCAGGTGCTTTACGCTCCAAAGGCATCTCATAAGTTTCGCCCAGAATTGGTCCCTTACCATCAATTGGCAGACCCAATGTGTTAACAACACGGCCAAGCATTCCTTCACCAACTTTGATGGAGGCGATTTTATTGGTACGTTTTACTGTAGCACCTTCTTTGATCTCATCAAAAGCACCCAGCAACACGACACCCACGTTATCTTCTTCAAGGTTTAATACGATACCCTGTAAACCGCTATCAAATTCAACCAGCTCTCCTGATTGAACCTTAGTTAAACCGTATACACGCGCGATACCATCACCCACTTGCAATACGGTGCCAACCTCTTCGAGTTCAGCCTCCGACTTAAAGCCTGACAGTTGTTGTCTTAAAATCGCCGAAACTTCATCTGGTCTTACCTCTACCATAGTAGTATTTTTTGAGTTTTATATTGTAAATCTTACGCCCCCCACCCCTGTAGGGAAGCAATCAATAGCCCTGTTAAGGATTTGGGGTTATTTAGTTATTTTCAAATTCCTTTTTCAGTTTATTCAGCTTACTGGATAAACTTGTATCAAACTGCTTGTCGCCCACCTTCAGTATAAACCCACCGATCAGGTCAGGATCAACCTGAGCCGAAAGGATCACCTCACCTTTTGTTGCCTGCTTAACCACATCTTCTATTTGAGCAATATTCTCCTTACTCAATGGAGAAGCTGAGGTTACTGTAGCTTTAACTACATTTTTAATAATGTTGTACTGGTTCACAAATTCCTTAGCTGTAGCGTATAAAATTTCTGCCCGTCCCTTCCTGATCACGATATGGAAAAAAGAAAGAATCATTTTATGCAACTTATCACCAAATAAGCCATCCAGAATATTGGCCTTTTTTTCCAGGCTTATAATTGGATTTTTTAATATTGCCTGCAAAGCAGGATTAGCTCTGCATGTTCCAATAAATAATTCAATATCCTTTTTCACCAGTTCAAGAGCATTTTGCTCAACAGCCAGGTCAATGATAGATTTTGCGTAGCGCGATGCAACTTGTATTTCTGACATAGTGGTTGTTAGTTGTTGGTTGTTAGTTGTTAGTTACAGATTTTTTCAAACTGTCAACTCTCAATTATCAATTATCAACTTAGTTAAGTTTTACTTCCTTCAGCAGGTCATTTACAAGAGCCTGTTGTTTATCCTGATCTTCCAATTGCTTACGTAATACTTTCTCGGCAATGGCTAACGACAAGCTTGAAACCTGATTCTTGATTTCTGCCATAGCAGCAAGTTTTTGGTTTGTGATTTCGTCTTTTGCTTTTTCGATCAATTTGGTTCCTTCGATCTTAGCCAGATCTTTCGCATCATTGATGATCTGATCTTTAATCTCTTTGGCTTCTTTGAGGATATTGTCACGCTCTAAACGGGCTTCCTTTAAAAGATCTTCGTTTTCACTGATCAGCTTAGCCATTTCAGCCTTAGCCATTTCGGCTTTTGATAAAGCATCTTCGATTGAACGCTCACGCTCATCAAGAGCCTTTACAATAGGCTTCCATGCAAACTTGCTTAAGAGGAAGAACAGTATTAAAAAAGCTACTGTTGACCAGATAAATAAACCCGGATCCGGAGAAACTAATGGATTTAATGCCAGTAATGTCATTTTGTTATATTATTTAATAAATCAATCAAAATAATAAAATAAGGCCGGTGCCAATCGCACAAGCCTTATTTTTTTAGTTTACTTGTCCTGTTCCCAGAAACGCAACAACTACAGCAAACAGTGCTACTGCTTCAACGAATGCTGCTGCAATTAACATGGCTGTTTGAATTTTTGATGCTGCTTCTGGCTGACGAGCCATACCTTCCATGGCTTTTCCACCAATGTTTCCGATACCAATGCCTGCTCCGATAGCAGCTAATCCTGCACCAATACCAGCGATACTTCCTACGATCATAATCTGATTTTTAAATATATATTAAACAAAAAATAAATTCATTTTAATGTTCGGCATGCTTCTCCTCAACTGCCATACCTATAAATAAGGCCGACAAAATTGTGAAAATGAATGCCTGAATAAATCCTACCACGAGTTCGATCACACTGATAAACAGTACAAAGGGAACTGCTATACCAGCAACAAGAACAGACTTTAAGATAAAGATCAGTGAGATCAAACTTAAAATAAGGATGTGACCTGCAGTGATGTTCGCGAATAAACGTATCATGAGGGCGATAGGCTTTGTAAACAAACCAATGATCTCAACCGGGATCATCAATGGGTATAACCACCATGGAACATGTGGGGTAAATACGTGACCCCAATAGTTTTTGTTACCGTTTACTGTAGTTAAAATAAAGGTACAGAGTGCTAACATCATAGTCACTGCTATATTTCCGGTTAAATTTGCCCCTCCCGGGAAGAAAGGAATTAGTCCCATCAGGTTATTCAACCATACAAAGAAAAATACCGTTAGTAAATAAGGCATAAAACCTCTGTATTTATGACCCAATTGCGGCTTGGCAATATCGTCGCGGACAAAGATGATGATGGGCTCAAGAATTGACTGCAAGCCTTTTGGTGCTTTACCCTCACGCTTTTTATAAGTATTGGCAATTCCAATAAACACAACAAGCAAAATTGTAACTGAGATTAGCAGAGAAACCACATTCTTGGTAATTGAAATATCAAGAGGTTTGGTATTCATGATCTCACCCTTATTGTTGTGTGCGATATAGGTCCCATCTGCACTTTTTACAGATTCAGGGTAGTAATACTTTCCATGGTAATAGACCAGTTTGGTACCATCAGCATCCAATAATTCAGTACCATGATCATTATGTCCAAACTTATTGGAAAGAAAACTAACCAGTCCGTTATCAGTCCACAAAATCACCGGTAAAGGAAGTGCTACATGACCAAAAAAGTGCCATTCATGCGAATCTGCGATATGATGAAGAATTACTTTAGAAATATCTTCTTCTTTTTCGGGTTTGGCATCATGTGCCTCTGCTGCTGTAGCATGTGTTGTATCTGAAGATGCATGCTCCTGAGAGAAGGCGGAAAAACTCAAAAAGGAAAATAAAACTGCACAAATAGCTATGCTGAAGAATTTTTTTGAATTGAAAATATGGCTCAAATCCATTTATTATAAGGAATTTACTTAAATTTTTGGTTGCGCAAGTTACATAACAAACAATATATTTCAAACATTGAATGAAAGAAATATAGATAAAAAAAATTGAGGATAAATTTGAAGGGATCAACAGGATTTGCGTTGATGTAAACAAAGGCTATTATCATGCAAAAAAGCAACTTTATAGTCACACTGCCAAGCAATGCCTGACCCGACGCTTTATCGCTGATCCTCATCCTCCAGGAAGCTATCAGATAAATACTTAGAGTTAAAATTTCAAATATCCAGAACAAAGCCCAAAACTTTGGAATTAAGAATTTCATTTCAGGATAATAGAGCTGAAATATCAGTGGAGCTATCGTAAGAAATATTGTAAACAGAACAAAATATAGGAAAAAACGATAAATACTCATTGCTTCAACTGTCTGATTGTCTGGTAAATTGATATTATAACACCTAAAACACATGCAATAGCCGTTACCCACTGGGTTTTATGTTCGTAGTATTGATCGGCCTTATAACCTAGATATGCCGAAAGCGCGATTATAGCCATCATCTGAAAAGCAACACCGGTATATTTTACATAACTGTTCAGGGCCTGCTTTTCAGCTTCAATTCCTTCAGTTTTGTCTTTCTTCAAGTGATTTTCATCCTTCTTCTCCATTAACTCCTTTTTATATCGCAAAATTATTAAAATATATGCTGCATTCATCGAAATAAATCTAAGCCGAAAATTGTTTGCGAACTCCATTGAAAGCGTTTTATAACAGAAAGAGTTTATATTTATCAGGACAATTCCGCTATGATAAAATATCTTTGCAAAGATTCTGTTATATATTTCAAGTTAGATTAAATTGAATTCAAATATTCGGATAGCATTTCGTTTTCTATTTCCAGGCTGCTTTTTTTTCGTTTGCCTGCTTTCATGCAGCTCACAGAAAGAAACTGTGGCCAGCAGAGGTATGCAGAATTTAACAGCGCATTATAATATTCTTTATAATGCTAAAGAACTGATCAATCTAAGTGAGAAAAACATCCAGTTAAATTACCCGGATAATTACGACCGTGTGATATCTGTTTACAAGGAGCCGAATGAAAGTCTATCACAATCAGAATTAAAAAATCTGGATGATGCATTATTAAAAGCAAACACTATCGCCAATGAAAAATCTTTAAGTAAGTATGTAGATGATGCTTATTTTCTAATCGGTAAAGCAAACCATTTAAAGTCGAATTTTTTCAATGCAGTTGAATATTTTAACTATGTGTATACGACCTATCCTGAAGAAAAAGAGATAAGACAGGCGGCATTGGCTTGGAAAGCAAGATCTCTGATTGCATCTGATCGTTTGGAGGAAGCTGAAAGCGCTCTTGACACCGCCATCGGCAACATAATGTCAGAAAAGAAATCTGTTGCTGACATTTATGCAACACGTGCTCAGCTCTATATTTATGCCAGGCAGGATGAAGATGCAATTAATTTACTCGAAAAGGCCCTAAAGACTGTCAAAAATAAACAAAAGAAGATTCGCTGGACTTATCTTACTGCCCAGCTTTATGAAATTACAGAAAAGCCACAAAAGGCTTTATCATACTATACGAAAGTCATAAAAAGTAACGCCCCTTTCGATATGGCATTTAATGCAAACCTAAGCCGTATAAATCTTAAAACTGAACTGAGTGGAGATACTTCAGGAAGAACCAGAGAGATCTTGGCTCTATTAAAGGATGACAAAAACAGGGATCTTCTTGATCAGGTATATTTTCAGATAGCCAATAGTTATGCCCAGGTAAATAATTTTGAAAAAGCAGTTGAAAATTACAATCTGGCTGTATCAAAAAGCACAAAAAATCTAAACCTGAAAGGGCTTGCCTATCTTGAACTTGCCGGAATTTATTTTACCCGGTCAGATTTTCAGATGTCTAAGGCCTATTATGATAGTACGCTCAACAGCTTACCTAAAAACTACCCCGATTACCTGTTAATTAAAAAGAAAGCCGACAACCTGGTGGTACTGGCCAACAGTTTAAATATCATAGCCCAGCAGGATACGCTGCAAATGCTGGCTGCATTATCTGATGCTGAGCGCAAAGAAAGAATTAGCAAAATGTTGGTTCAATCCGAAAAAGAACAAAATGTTTCAGGCATACCTGTGCCTGGAAATTCTTTTATGCCCTCTTCTCAAAAGTCACTTAGTGCCCGGGATACCCGCTTTTACTTTAATAACTCTGCAGCTTTAAGCCAGGGTCTTGCCGAATTTAAAAAGCGCTGGGGTCCAAGAAAACTGGAAGATAACTGGAGACGAAGCCAAAGAAATGTATCTGATATGCCTTCCGCTCTTTTACCGGATCCAGGCAGTCTGGCAAACCCTTTTCCAATTCAGGAAATAAAAAGTGAACCCGATATGGAAGCCCGGATAAAGGATTATCTCCTTTCAGTTCCAATTAGCCCTGAACAAAAGACTGAATCAAATCAGAAAATAGCATCAGCTATTTACGATATCGCCAATTATTATCGTGATATAACTGCTGATACGGCTGAAGCAGTGAAAACCTATGAGCAATTATTAACCCGCTTCCCTGAAAATCAGAACAAACTGGCTGTCTACTATAATTTATACAGACTTTACAGCACTGCAAACAAGAAACGCTCCGATGAATACAAAACAATTCTTCTGTCCAAGTTCCCTGAATCACCATTTGCAAAAATAATTTTAGACCCGGATTTTAGTCAAAAACAAGATGATCAGGAAGCTGCATTTAACCGTCTTTATAATGATATCTACGATCTTTATGTTAACAGGAATTATACAGAAATGATCAATTCTATTGATAAGTACAGACAGGTTTCGGGCGTACAAAAAGTGCCGGCACAATTAGCATACTTAAATTCGCTGGCCATCGGTCATACTCAAAAACTTCCCGGACTTGAAAATGCTTTTAAAGAGATCGTGAGTAATTTCCCTGATGAAAAAATTATTGTTCCTCTAATCAGGCAACATCTTGCATTTATCGATTCGAATAGAATCGAAATGGCTGAAAGAATAGTAGCATTAAGTGATGTGGATTTCAATAACAGATTTTTCCGGGAATCCGAAATTGAACAGCCTGCGATCGTAGTGGTAGAAGCAAATGATAATAAGCCCATTACTGATAATAAGGAGAAAACACAAACCGTTAAATTAGAACTTGAGTCAGAAACCGGTCTCTTCAGGAAAGACGATGCTGCAGTGCATTATTTCGTAGTGAATGTTTCTGATCCTTCAGTTAATTTAAGTTCATCCCGATTTGGGATCGGACAGTTTAACAGAGCCAATTTACCCGGATCGGCAATAAAACATCAATTAAAATCGCTTGCTAACCAAAATCAATTGATATTTGTAGGTCCGTTTGACGGAGTGGAGGCGGCTACAATTTATTTTACCAGGATCAACCCCCTGATGAGGGAAATTATGAAGATAGCCCCCGGCAAATACAGTAGCTTCATAATTAATTCTCAGAATTTTGAAAAGATAATTAATAAGGAAACACTTGACCAATATATTGAGTATTTCAAAAAGAACTATTAACTCAAGCATATATGAATACCAAGCTGACTCAGCATGACTTAAATCGCTATACTATCCTGTTCTGGAAATGGATCTTGGGATTGATAGCATTTGGAGCTATACTGATATTCAGTATCGGTCTGGGATTGTTCGGGAGTCTGCCTGACCTTCGCATGCTTGAAAATCCGAAAAGTTATCAGGCTTCAGAGGTTATTTCGAGCGATGACATTGTCTTAGGCACTTATTATGTACAGAATCGTTCGAATGTTCGGTATGATGAGATTTCTCCAAATGTCATTAATGCGCTGATTTCTACTGAAGATATCCGATTTTACAGTCACTCCGGAATTGATTTTAAACGAACATTTACAGTCATTTTTTATAACCTGACCGGGAGACGACAAGGAGCAAGTACGATTACACAGCAACTTGCTTTAAACCTGTTCTCAAAAGAAGGCAGATCGAGAAATTTTACCAAGCGACTGATCCAGAAATCACAGGAACTTATTGTTGCAGTTAAACTGGAGCGTCAGTATACCAAAGAGGAAATTCTTACAATGTACCTCAACACGGTAGATTTTGGATCTTACAATACTTATGGAATAAAGTCTGCGGCCAGAACCTATTTCAGTACAACACCTGATAAGCTCAAACCTGAACAAGCTGCGATTCTTATTGGGATGCTGAAAGGCCCTTCACTTTATAATCCTCACCGTAATCCGGAAAGAGCTTTGAGACGCAGAAATACGGTTCTGGAAAATATGCATAATGCAAATTACATCAGTGATGCTGAAGTGGAACTTCTGAAGAAAAGCCCATTAAATCTCGCATTTAACCCTTCTGACCATAATGAGGGCGCGGCTCCATATTTCAGGGCGGTACTGAAGAAAGATATTCAGCAAACACTTGAAGAAAACTCGATCTATAAAGCCGACGGTACGCCCTATGATCTGGATAGAGATGGATTGAAGATCTATACCACAATTAATTCACGGATGCAGAAATATGCGGAAGACGCTCAAAAGGAGTATTTAAAATTACTGCAGGTTCAGTTCAATAATTCATGGAAAGGCCGTGATCCTTTTAATATCCCGGAAGCTAAATTACTGATAAATCAGGGTATGCGTCGTTCAGACCGTTATCAGCAATTAAAAACAGAGGGAAAGACTGAAGAAGAGATCCTCAAAAATTTCAGGACACCAGCCCAAATGACCATTTTTAGTTGGAGAGGTGAAATCGATACGCTGATGAGACCTGTCGACTCTATTAAATACTATAAACTGATGCTTCGTAATGCCCTTATGTCAATGGAACCTCAAACCGGCTATGTCAGGGCATGGGTAGGAGGAACAAATTATACTCATTTTAAATATGATCAGGTAAAAATGGGAACCCGACAGGTGGGATCCACAGCAAAGCCATTTACTTATGCAGTCGCCATTGGGAATGGTGGTTACTCTCCCTGCTATACTGTAGCAAATGAGCCTGTTGGAATAGACGCGGGCGATGGCACTACCTGGTATCCTAAAGCTTATAAACCAATACCAGGTACTCTTACCCTGAAAAAGGCATTGGCTAATTCACAGAATTATATTACTGCCTACATGATGAAACAAGTTGGTCAGACGGCTGTTGCAACCCTAACTAAAAATATGGGAATTACCAGTGATGTGCCGGCAGTACCTTCAATTTGTCTGGGTACTTTTGATGCTTCCGTTTACGATATGGTTGGCGCATATTCAGTATTTGTCAATCATGGGGTATGGACAGAACCAATCTATCTGTTACGCATAGCAGATAAAAATGGAAACGTAATATATGAACGTCGTCCTAGAATAAAAGTTGTAATGGATGAACAGACAGCTTATGTCATGACTGATATGTTAAAAGCTGTGGTTAAAGAGGGTACGGGTGTCAGATTAGGATATAAATACAAACTCAATAATCCAATAGGAGGAAAAACAGGAACCACACAGAATAATTCAGATGGATGGTTCATGGGGATCACCCCTGAACTGGTAACCGGAGTTTGGACCGGTGCCGAAGATCGGGCAATCCATTTTAGTTCGACCAATTTTGGCGAGGGTGCAAATACTGCCCTCCCAATATTTGCGATCTATATGCAAAAGGTTTATGCAGATCCGGCATTGAAATATAGCAAAGGCGATTTCCCAGCTCCAAAGGGCGGAATTACAACGGTAATTGATTGTGGTGAGTACACCAAACAGCAATCAGGAGTGAGTGAACTTGATAAAAAGCTTGGCTTCTGATATCAATGATTTTCTTAACAATTTGCAATATTGCAGATCAGGGACTGCCTTGACCATAATCCTGACATGAAAGAATTTGATCCCCGGCCTGAGTTAAAGAATATCCCGCAAAAACCCGGCATTTACCAATTTTGGTCGGAAACGGAGGAGCTTATCTATATCGGTAAAGCCAAAAATCTGAAAAACAGGGTTTCATCCTATTTCAATAAGGATAATTTTCGGGTTAATGCTAAAACCCGGATCCTGGTCAGCAAGATCAGGAAAATCACCTTCACTATCGTTGATACCGAAATCGATGCCTGGTTACTTGAAAATAGCCTGATCAAGAAACATCAGCCAAGGTATAATGTGATGCTGAAAGATGATAAGACCTATCCATGGATTATCATCAAAAACGAAAAGTTTCCACGCATTTTCTGGACAAGAAGAATAATCCGGGATGGTTCAACCTATTTCGGACCTTATGCATCAGTTGGTATGATGCATACAATTTTAAGTATGATCAAAGAGATCTACCCCTTAAGAACCTGCACATTACCTCTGACCCGTGAAAACATTCATTCTGGCAAGTTCAGAGTTTGTCTTGAATATCAGATCGGCAATTGCAAAGGACCTTGCCAGGCCTTTCAAACAGAGGATGATTATAACCATAGTATTTCAGATATAAAAGAGATCCTGAATGGTAAAACAGGTACGGTGATAAGACGCCTGAAAAATCAGCTGGAGGAATCAGTAAGCGGACTAAACTTTGAACTTGCGCACAACCTGAAGCAAAAGCTTGAAATGCTTGATAATTACCAAAGTAAATCAACGATTGTGAGTTCATCAATTACAGATGTTGATGTGTTCAGCATCGCTACAGATGATAAACATGCTTTTGTGAATTTTCTGAAAGTAATGAACGGGACGGTTATTCAGACTCAAACGCTGGAAATCAAAAAACGCCTTGACGAATCTGATGAAGAATTGCTAAGTATAGCAATTACCGAATTCCGGTCAAGGTTTGATAGCCATTCAAAAGAAATTATCATACCATTTGAACTTGAGATCCCAGACACCGGGGTTAAATTCACCGTCCCAAAATTGGGCGAGAAAAAGAAATTACTCGAGCTTTCACAAAAGAACGTTGCTTATTTCAAACGGGACAAATTAGATCAATATGAAAAACTAAATCCGGAATTAAGAACCGACAGGTTGTTAGCTCAAATGATGAAAGATCTGCGCCTAAATCAATTGCCAATACATATTGAATGTTTTGACAACTCAAATTTTCATGGTAAATTTCCGGTATCGGCAATAGTCGTGTTCAAGAATGCGAAGCCTTCAAAAAAGGACTACAGGCATTTCAACGTAAAAACGGTTGAAGGTCCTGATGATTTTGCTACGATGGAGGAAGCTGTTTTCAGAAGGTACAGAAGATTACTTGATGAAGAACAAAGTCTTCCACAATTGATCGTGATTGATGGTGGCAAAGGTCAGCTATCATCCGCGATAAAAAGCTTGAAATTATTGGGAATAGATAAGCAGGTAACTATTATCGGCATTGCCAAAAGGCTCGAAGAAATCTACTATCCGGGCGATCAATACCCATTGTACCTTGATAAAAAGTCTGAAACTTTAAAAATTATTCAGCAATTAAGAGACGAAGCTCACCGCTTCGGAATTACCTTTCATAGAAAAAAACGAAGTATTGCGACCCTTGCAAGTGAACTTGAAAGTATTCCCGGTGTAGGGAAAACTTCTGCAGAAAAATTACTAAGACATTTTAAGTCTGTAAAGAGAATAAAAGAAGCTTCTGAAATTGACCTGCTGGAGGTAGTGAATAAAAGTCAGACTGCTGCCTTACTTGATTACTTTAAATAAATACGCCTGCCCGGTTTGACCAGGCAGGCGTGTATTTTTTATGGTATCAGTACCCGACTAATATGACCAGAGATCATGTTCAAAATCCATCAGGGCTTTCTTCACACGTTCAGATTCATAAAGTTTATCAATTCCAAGGGCATAGTCTTTAATACGCAGATCCTCAGGATTAGACTCCTTTACAATATAACTCGCAAATATTCGCTTCATGAATAAATCATCAAAACTGAGCCCGGTGGCATCATTATTTCTATTTACCGCAGGTTTAGTTACCAGCAAATGACGAACCTCCGGAAAATAGATCCAGAATGCCGGTTGTTCATCGAAAGACTGACCAGCTGCTGAAATACGGATCATTGGAGCGATACCTATGATACGTGGTTCAAAAACAGAACGCTGCTTATCGAAAATCCAATCCTCTTTGATACGAAATTTTAAAATACTGTCAGGGTTGAATTCTCCAGCTTTTACAACAGTCCCGGTTTGATTACCGTCTTTATCAAAAATTGGAACCAAAACACTATCAGCAAATTTTGCCATTGCCTGTTCAGGTTTCAGAATTACATTAAATTCATCTCCATTAACATCATCTTTGGTGCTGCTGGCGTCGTATGCAGTAAGCTCACCAGCCATAATTGCATCAGTTAAAATAGTAATCAGGCGGGCTTTAGGCGATGCATAAATCATATTCACCTTGTCACGAACATCTATTTCCCGCCATACACGTTTGCTAAACATTACATCTGATTCTCTCAGACTTGCATAGGGAGCAACCTTAGCACTGATTAAATTGGTTTTTTTATAATATCCATCCAGCGGCTTTTCTACCGGTTTTGGTTTGGTATCATTCGTTAAATTAGGTGCCTGGGCACTCAATTGAAGAGCTCCGGCAACCAAAATCAGGAAAGAAAATATTTTTTTCATAGCACTTAATTTGCTTTAAAAGCCATTGGGTCTAGTTGCCTTTGGGTTCCATCAGGACCCACTGCAACAATATCGTCAAATATCACCCTCGTACCTGGTGTTATTGCGGCCACAGCTGCACTCATTTGAGCACTGAATGAATTTCCACTTCCCTGCAATACTACAACATCTGCACGTGGTCTGGCAATTACCAGACTAAAGCGGGTAACATTAAATTTGGCATCAAAATCAAAACCTTCAAGTATAGCAAAAATTGAACTTTGCGACTTTATAACTACAGAACTCAAAGTTCCACCGGTTTTACCAGCAAATTTCGCTTTGGGATCCGGAATCCGTTTAACTCTGAAATCACTTGCTCCAATGTTCTGAACTTTTCCACTTACCTTAGCTGCAACATTTACTTTGGCAGTTGTACCGGGAGAACTTACAGTTACTGTATATTTTCCGTTAGAACCTGAAATTGAACCTCCACTCATAGTAACTACCAAATTCTCTTTGGGAATACCCGGAGCCGATACCGAAACCGGATTCGGAACACCAACATAAAATACATTCATTTTATCAGGAGAAACTACAGCCGAAGGGCGAGAAACCTGATATTTTTGTTCTGTGGTAGTATAGGTTTTTATCGTTCCATCCGTTTGCTTAACACGAACAGTACCTATCCAGCTGAATATTCCTTCACGGGAGGTATTAACTGTATATGTGCCTTTCCCGTCCTTTATCTGCAATCTGGAACCACCAACAGATATTTCGGGACTTGATTTCGAATCTGAGGCAGTTAAGAACACCTCTGCTGTATAGGGTTGACCAGCAATCAGATAGGAAGTTGGAGCAACAGCAACTGCAGCAAACTGATCAAGATTGACAACTGCCACATCCATTTGTCCAAGAACTTTCTTTACAACCTCAGCTTCAGCATTTTTTGTATCTGCCTTTATCTTTGCCAATGCAGTTAAAGCAGCTGTCAATGGAATACCATCTCCGAAGTTGGATTGTTCCCAGGTTCTGTTAACTCCACCACGATTTCCAGGATCCTTTGCCTCTAAAGAAAAACTGATGTTTTTACGATCTTTCTCATCAAGCAATGAGATTAGCTTTTCCCGTGTTTCATTAATTCTCTTTTTCAATTCAGTAGCACGTGGCTCATTGATCATTAACCTTGGAGATATATCAAGATTATCTCTTTTACTAATGTCGCCTGTTGCCTCATTATATCCGCCACCCTCAGTTTCAAAAAGCTTCTGAAGACCATCGACGTAAGTATTTAATTCACTTGTATATGAACTTGCCTTTTTAGCCTTTTCATATATCGGACGCGCTCTTTCGGGCTCATTTTTTAGTTTAGTTGCTTCAAATGAAGCATAAGTTGCATCAACACCAATTTGAACATTCTGCGTTGATGCATTTAAACTATCCGTCAAATTTTTGAAAGCTTCTAAAATTGAATCACTGACATTCAGTGCTACTAAACCCAATAATACCAGGTAAAGTATTCCAATCATTTTCTGCCTTGGGGTTTCTTTACCTCCAGCCATGCAATTTTTTTTAAAAAATTAAAGATTATAAATCGTTAAGCAATTATCCCCGGTTAGGTTGATTCATAGCAGAAAGCATATTCCCATAAATTGAATTCAGGGATGATAAGTTTTTAGCTAATTTTCCAACTTCCTCTTTGAATTGTTTGGAATCTTCCATTGACTCATTAAAATTTTGCATGGTCAGAGAAAGATTCTGATAGAATTTATTCATTGATTTTAAATGCGCACTTGAATCCTGCAATTCCAGCTCATAAACAGCGTTTAGCGCTGAAATATTTTTTGCGAGATTATTCACCTGTTCATGGTATGATTTCGAATCAATATTAGTATCGGCCATTTCTCTAAGGCTAACTGTAGCCTTATCGAAAGCTGTGTTCAAATTGTCAAAGCTCCCTGAGGCTGTTTTAACTTTAGCTGTCAGTTCGCTGGTTGCACTTGCTGTATCAGCTATCCCGGAAATTGCAGAAACCTTATCTCCGAATGATCTTAACCCCGTTCCCAAACTTTCAATCAGTTCAGGTCCAATTTTAGCTTCAGCCATCATCTTATCCAATGCGGCTGTGGAAGAACCGGAATTTCCGGAAACTGGCCTGGATATTTCTCCCTTGAATTCTTCATCAAGTTCAGGATATACTCTTGTCCAGTCAGGCTCTGATACCTCTGATTTAAAGCCTAATGCAAAAAACAACAAGGCTTCAGTGATTAGCCCAACAGCTATCATGATCTCACCACCTTTCCAGTGTAAGATTTTGAACATCAAACCAACAATAACTACGGAGGCACCCCATGAAATTAAGGTATTAATACCCAGTTTAAACTTTTTCTTTTGAGCCATAATATGAACGCTTTTTTATATGAGAGAGGATTGTAATTTTTGTTTAGAGCTTATCTTTGATATCACGGCCCTGGTATTTTGTTATACAACGAAAGCCGATGTAAGATTTCGCAGTATCCTGATATTCAAAAGTGCTTGCAGAATTTTGAAGGAAATAACCAATATCTTTCCATGAACCTCCGCGAACAACCTTGCGCTTCATTACTTCAGGATCCTCTGGCCGGGCTTCATAACTGAAGGTAGGATTCATATCATGAGTAAATGTAGAAGCAGATTCGTCAAATGCAGAAGAAGTCCATTCTGAAACGTTTCCAGCCATATTGTATAATCCGAAATCATTTGGATAATAAGCCTTTACATTAACTGTAAATGGTCCTCCATCGTCTATGTAATTACCTCTTCCGGGTTTGAAATTAGCCATAAGGCATCCCTTGGCATTTCTAATATAGGGTCCGCCCCATGGATAGCTTGTTCCAACCCGGCCTCCACGGGCAGCATACTCAAATTCTGCTTCAGTAGGAAGATCATAATCAGCCCGTTTAGGAAGACGGCGACTATCTTTGTATGCTTCGTTGAAACGTGTCCTCCAAACAGTAAAGGCTCGAGCCTGACGCCAGTTGACACCAACAACAGGGTAGTTTGCAAAGGCAGGATGTGAGAAATATCCTTTAACCATTGGTTCATTCTGAGCATAGGCAAAATCAGATAACCACACCAGAGTATCCGGATACACACCTACCGTATCCCGAAGAATAAAATCTGAACGTTTAGCCTCTCTGTTGTTTCGGTTGTTGGCTGCTTCCCTTAATTTCATTATTGCGAAATTATATTTCAGCAATCTTACATCAAGTTCATTGCGGTCAAAAACTCTGTCTTCACCCTGATAGTACATTGCCTGCAATTTTGGACCATTAGCTGATGCTCCTTTTTTACCTCCCCATATTGCACTGCCATTCCCAACTTTTTTCCAGTTAATATATTTTTTACCTGCATCATTCGGATCTACCTTGCCCTTGGGTTTAAGATAATATTGTTCGTCCTGAAGATAGGTCGTAATTGCGATAGAATCACGCACCCAATTTACGAATTGACGGTATTCGCTGTTGGTAATTTCAGTTTCATCCATGTAAAATGCCTGAACTGTTACCTGCTTGTTTTGAGATATCTGTGCAAAAGTAATGTCCTGGTCGGTTTGACCCATAATAAAAGTTCCGGCTGGGATGTACACCATACCATATGGGACCTGATTGTTTTTAAACTTTTTAGTTGCAACACCAATCAACTCACCATTTGTACCACCTTTACCACAACTGGCGCCTAAAACGGCAATAGCTGCAAGAACGATAAAGTATATTTTTCTCATTTTATATGATTCCAGTTTGCATTCGCTCAACAAAATTATTTCGAATATAATAAAAAAGCATATATCATATACGATAAAACTATTCTATCTGCGTTGATATACAACATTTCAGATTGTAATTATAAAATTTTCAACATCAATAAACGCACCAAAAATCACAATATTACATATTTAAGATATTAGACTCTTACGTATAAATCAAGCTCAGGGTTTAATTATTTGAAAATAAAAACGAACCTGCATAATATTTATTTCAATTTATTTATTGACTTGCTTGATATACTGCTCAAGTGCCATCGTCATACTTGGCGCTTCCGGAGTAGGGGCTGGTATATTAAGGAGCAGTTCATGTTCCAGAACCGCTTTATGCGTACTAACCCCGAAGGCAGCAATACGGGTATGGTTTTGCTTGAAATCAGGGAAGTTAATGAAGAGAGAATGAATGCTGCTCGGACTGAAAAATGCAATTACATCATAAAAAACCTCTGCAAGATCAGAAAGGTCGCTGCAAACGGTATGAAATAAAACTGCTGGTTTAAAATCATAGCCATTTGCGGAAAGAAATTTCTGGGTTTCTTCGGCTGCCACGTCAGAACAAGGATATAAAAATTTCTCAGATGTATGCTTTTTCAACAGATCTGCAAGATCGGATGCGGTTTGTTTTCCAAAGAATATTTTACGCTTTCTGTACTGAATGTATTTTTGAAGATAGAGCGCGATAGTTTCCGAAATACAAAAATACTTCATATCTGCAGGTACATCATATCGTATTTCTTCGCATATCCTGAAAAAATGATCAACTGCATTTTTGCTGGTAAATATAACTGCGGTAAAATCAGCTAAATTTATCTTCTCTTTACGAAATTCTTTTGCCGGAACGCCCTCTACATGGATGAAAGATCTGAAATCTATCTTAAGATTATACTTTTTAGCTAAATCAAAATAAGGTGACTTTTCTGAATCAGGCTTGGGCAAAGTAACAAGGATACTTTTGACTTTCCTTGGTTTTTCAATTGGACTTACTTGCATATTTCTTAAAAAGGCTAATACCCTAGGACTTTAAAAAGGATAATTAAAGGACAAAATTCGAGAGCACAAAGATAAATAATTAAATAAACTTTTGGGAACTTGTAATTTGATAAAATATTCGCTCCTGCTCTGATAAATTGGACAACGAAAATTCCGAGAAGCATCACTATTCCGATATAACTGTAAATTCCCGCAAATCGGCTAGAAGTAAGACTAAAGGCAATAACTACCGGCAAAAACAAAATTGCGGCATTGAAATAACTAAGATACAATACAGATACATATTCCCGTACAAGTCTTTTAACATCAAATAAAAACCCTAAAACCCGAAGTACTATAATCTTGAAGGTGAATAAGCCAATGACAAGAGCAGTCAGGAAAAGGAAAAGTTCAAAGCCCTCAAATGGATAGCTTAATTGCATGTACTTTCCTGATAAATAAAGGTAGAGCCCAATAATCAGACCAAAGAGTAAATAGAAAAACACGAATGGCCAGGAATTAAACAGACTGTCTTCTTTATTAATCCTGGTTAGAATCTGATTACTGTAAAATGCCATAATTATAGTATTCAACTCTGTGGGAAAAAAATACCTGACAAGCGAAAAAAATATGACCAGAAATAAAATAACTCCTATAATCCATGTTTCTCCTTTTGGTTTTGCTATTCCATATCTGTTATGGCTATCCCTCTTCGGAAATTTAGCGGCCCATGCAGAAAAATCCAGATTTTCTATTTTATACAAATTAATGAGACTGTCCAGGAATGGATTAGAACGATCCGGATCAGGTGCTTTAATCCAGACAATAGCCAACGAATCTCTTATGGCTTTAATAGAGTCCCGATAGGCAGCCCTTCTTGCCAAACCGGCAGAATCATACCTTTGATAGACGGTAGTTTGTGAATTCAGTCTGAGACTGTCTGTCTGTGCGAAAGCAAATGAGTTAACCAGAAATAATAAAAGAAGAATACTGTATAAATGTTTAATCATCCTCATTATTAAATCAAAGCAAATATTTTCCAGCGATTCAAATTTCAACTTTTTTATGGTCGTTTCCTAAAGTATTTAAGATTAAAATTCTGAAGGAGTTCATTATGGGTACTATCGGCATTGCTGGAAAGGGCAAAAATACAATGGCAAAAAAATACTATTCTTCAATATGACACTCGTCTAAATCCTTCGGCATAATATCAATTTCTACTAGTTTACATTTTTACAACCGTCTCCGCCCGGCTCTTTAAGCAATACCTGAATCATGCCTCACCCTAAAAGATAATGCACCCCATAAAAACTGATCAAGATTTTTCAGACTGGGCCACCAAATAATCAAACTTATTTGTAATTTTGACAAAATTGTCAAGGTAAAATTTTCAAGAAAATGAAAGAAACATTTGGTGAATACATACACAAGCTTAGGTCAGACAACAGCTTGACATTAACAAAACTTGCGGCAGCTTTAGACATTGACCAATCTACTCTTTCAAAAATAGAGAATGGGAAAAGAAATATTCACATTAACGTTTTACCAAAGCTTTCAAAAATTTTCAATCTTGACCTCAAACATTTGGAACACGAGTATTTCAGCGAGAAAATTGCTGAAATCATTTATCCGCAAGAAGAACCAAGTGCACTTTTAAAAGCTGCTGAAGAAAAGGCAAAATACATGCGAATCAAGTATCAAAAACAAGGGAAAATAAACTTTTAAGCTATGATAAAATATTCAATACTTCGGGACAAGCTAAAAGTTGAAAACTTAAATGGCAATGCAGAAGATTTAGCTTTTTTTACACATTATTTACACAACTACACAAACGGAGTATCAAAATCCTTTGAGAAAAGAGCAAATGAATATTTTACGACAATTAATGAAGAAATGAATATTATAGCTGAGCCTGAATTACAGGCAATGCTTCCCATAAAATGGGATATTCCTTTTCCTGCACCAGAAAACCCAGAATTTACTTTTATTGATCTTTTTGCGGGAATTGGTGGTTTTAGAATTCCATTTCAAGAACTTGGTGGAAAATGTGTTTTCTCTTCTGAATTTAATTATCACGCACAACGTGCCTATGAATATAATTTTGGCGAAGTTCCTTTTGGAGACATCACAAAACTTAATTTAGATATAGTTCCAAAACACGACATACTTTGTGCAGGTTTTCCTTGCCAACCCTTTAGCATTTCAGGTAAAATGAAAGGCTTTGAAGACACAAGAGGAACATTAATTTATCACGTATTTGAACTAATTGAAAAATGTCAACCAAAAGTTGTTATTCTTGAAAATGTAAAGCATTTAGTTTACCACGACAATAAAAGGACTCTTTCGACAATTGTTCAACATTTGGAAGAAATGGGTTATGTTGTTTCAAAAAAGGTTTTGAACGCATCAGACTTTGGTCTACCACAAAATCGAGAAAGAATAATTATAATAGGGCATAAAAAAATTAAGTTTGATTTTACAAAAATCAAAAAGATTCCAAAACCAGCCCTAAAAGACTTTTTGGATAAAGAAAACCAATTTGAATATTTAGACGAACCATTTACGATTTTGGAAGAACAAAAAATGCAAGATTCAGGATTGGTTTTCGCAGGATATAGAAACAAAACAATTAGAAAAGCAGGTGTAAGACCGGGGACAGAACATTTATCAAGAGTCCATAAACAACCAAACAGAATATACTCAACAGAAGGAGTGCATCCAGCTCTTCCTTCGCAAGAATCATCAGGGAGATTTTGGATTTGGCACGAAGAAAATGTAAGAAAACTTACAATTCAAGAATGCTATAAAATTATGGGTTTCCCGAAAAAATTTAAACTACTCAACAATAAAGCAGAACTTTACAAGCAAGTTGGCAACTCTGTTGCCATTCCAATGATTAGAGCCGTTGGAGAGCAGATTAAAAAACAACTTTTAAAAATAGAAAAATAAATGGGGCCAACAGAATTTCTTGAAAAAATATACGCCGAATCAATGGAACTTGTTGGTTCAGATGACAAAATCAAATCTGACTTAGATAACCCAATTAAAAATCCTCTGCTTGAAATTTTAGGTAGGTCGGAATCTGCTAAAGCAGTAATTACCGTTATACTAACAAGTGCTGTTTATAAACAACTAAATCCTGCCCAAGACATACGAAATCATCAAACAAGTATACCAAACGGCTATTCGGGAAGAACTTTTGATTCAAAATTCATTACTCCTTTTCTAAAGAGCATAAAATTTCCTGCAATGGCAGAAAGTGGTTGGTTAACTCGTTCATTAGAACAGAAGGTTCCATACGATTCAAATTATTCAGGAGCAATAAAACCAGACTCTCTAAAGATTGCATTTCTTGAAACCATTGGATCAATTCAGAAAGGTAAGGACATTGACAAACTTTTAAGTTTCCTTTTTCAAGGTTTAATTATTCAACGGAATGCACAACAAATTGACTTAGCTAAGCCTTTAAACTTGCCAATCGCAACAATAATTGATTTATTGAGCAAACATTTTGACAAAAAGTATTCAGCAGACGGTGTATCTCGTTTACCTGTATTGGCATTATACGCAGCTTATCAGTGCTTAACCAACGAAACCAAAAGATTTGAAGGCAAAGTTCTATTACCAATGGAAAGCCATACATCGGCTGACTCAAGAAGCGGACGAATTGGCGATATTGATATAGTTGATGAAAAGGAACGAGCTTTTGAAGCAGTAGAAGTAAAATACGGTATTCCAATCACTGCACAACTTGTAAAAGATGCCTTTGAGAAATTTAAGACAACTCAAGTAAACCGATATTACTTGCTTTCTACCTCAAATATTGATGCCAACCAAGCAGACGAAATCAACAAAGAAATAGAAAGAATCAAAAACATTCACGGTTGCCACGTCATTGCAAACGGTTTAACAAATTCTTTAAAATATTATTTACGACTACTATCTGATACATCGGAATTTATTGAAAACTATGTAAACAGTATAGAAATTGACACAGCACTGAAGTATGAACACAAAAAGGAATGGAATAATATCATATCTAAAATGTGACGAAAAAGAAGAACGAAAGCATAACAGCACCTGCACGCAAGCAGAGGTTTCGTGCAATGTAGATCAGCATTTTAATAAATATAAAGTTAAGAACTTCACATGAAGATCAATACTATATCCCATACTTGAGTGAAGTTTTCAACTGTTCAGGAAGTGCACCATGTGGCTGGAGATGATTGTTATCTGGTCAAGATTCGCACTTTTGACTCAGCCTCACTCATGGAATTAATGAGAAACTCCATTGGAAAAATTCCTAATATTCTATCTACCCGTACAACTATTGTTCTTGAAACTGTCAAAGAACAGCAGCAATTGGTTATACCCACGAAATAAACATGTCTAGTTCTACAAAAAAATCCGCATCTCTTTTAATTGTTGTCCTGGCCTTTGCAATAGTTTATATTGTTTGGGGTTCAACTTACTTCTTTATTCAGATTGCTGTTAAGGATTTCCCTCCTTTCATTTTAGGCGCCTTGAGATTTATCATTGCCGCTGTCCTGATGGCGGCATGGTGCATTTATAAGGGTGAGAACATTTTTGCTGCCAAAGGAATAAAACATGCAGCCATCAGCGGAATATTAATGCTTTTTTGTGGCAATGGTATCATTATCTGGGTTGAACAAAGTATGCCGAGTGCAATGGTCGCAATCATGGTCTCCTCTGCACCAATATGGTTTGTACTGCTCGACAAACCTAAATGGTCTGAAAATTTAAGAAGTAAATCAATCATAGCGGGCATGCTGATTGGACTTGCCGGTGTGATCCTGCTTTTTAGTGAACAGGTTTCTGAGGCCCTGTCTCTTCAGGGAAATGAATCTGTAAAAATGAGCAGTATGGTTATGCTGGTTATTGCGGCAATAACATGGTCGGGAGGATCGCTTTACTCCAAATACAAATCATCTGAAGACCCAATTATCGTAACCAGCACTTGGCAGATGATGGCAGCAGGCATTGCATTTATCCCCGGAATTATTATACGTGATGAACTTAATGACTTTCAATGGCAGGAAGTGTCAGGAGATGCATGGATGGCCGTCTTATATCTTGTCGTTTTGGGTTCTATAGCAGGTTTCAGTGCTTATGTTTGGTTATTAAAGGAAAGACCGGCTATGCAGGTTAGTACTTATGCCTATGTAAACCCGGTTGTGGCTGTACTTCTGGGAGTATTTTTTGCAAATGAGAAAATTTCATCTATTCAGATAATTGGGCTTATTATTATCCTGGGAAGTGTTTTCATGATCAATATGGCAAGATACAGAAGAGAAAAACTGGCAGAAAGGAAGATCGCAGCGGCTGATTAAGCATAATTAGAACTGAAATTCTTAGAAATAAAGGATTACACTATTGTTGTAGATTTGTAACATGGCCGGAATCTATATTCATATCCCTTTCTGCAAAAAAGCCTGTCACTACTGCGACTTTCATTTCAGTACTTCTCCTCAGTATAAGGATCAAATGCTCAATGCTTTGCGATCTGAAATTATCCTTAGAAAGAACTATCTGGATAAAGAAGAAATTGAAACAATCTATTTTGGTGGTGGCACTCCTTCATTACTGAGTGCAGATGAGTTGCAAACCCTGATTGGACAGATTACTGATCAGTTTGAGGTCTCATCAAATGCAGAAATAACTCTCGAGGCGAATCCTGATGATCTGAATCCGCAGTATGTCAGGGAAATAAAAGGTACCCTGATCAACCGTTTCAGCATTGGCGTACAATCATTTTATGAAGAAGATTTGAGATGGATGAACCGTGCCCATACTGCAAGTGAAGCTCAAAGCGCAATAAAAAGGGTTCAGGATGCAGGCTTTGAAAATATTACCACTGACCTGATTTACGGATTTCCTCTTCTGAGTAATGTAAAATGGGAATCCAATATTCAACAGCTCATTGAGTACCGTGTCCCTCATATTTCTTCCTATTCCATCACGGTAGAACCCAAAACCGCGCTGGCTGCTTCTATTAATAAAGGTAAACAGCCCATTATGGATGAAGGTCAGAGCGCATCTCAGTTCCTGATGCTCATCGATCAATTGTCAGAATCGGGGTTTGAACATTATGAGATTTCAAATTTTGCAAAACCGGGCATGCATTCAAGGCATAATTCTAATTACTGGGATGGCGTGAATTATCTTGGCATCGGGCCATCTGCTCATTCTTTTGATGGAGAAAGCAGACAATGGAATATTTCGAATAACTCAAAATACATTGATGGTATTGAATTAAAAAAGATTCCTGCAGAAACAGAAATATTGAGTACCGAAAATAAGCTCAACGAATACATCATGACCTCCCTTCGTACCAGTAAAGGAATGAATCTGCAATCAATTACTGAGAGATACGGATCCGATTATTCAAATGAAATTTATAATGGTCTGGAACCATTCCTCGAAAAGGAATGGATCTATATTAATGAACAATTGGTTACCTTAACACGGGAGGGGAAACTTTTTGCAGACCACATTGCCTCAGAATTGTTCCTCAGTGCTAATTAGGTTACAATCTTATGGAAGTAAAGAATAAAATAGTCTGGATCACCGGCGCCTCCAGTGGAATCGGAGAAGCCCTTTGTTATAAGCTGAATCAGGCCGGGGCCAAACTAATTATTTCTTCAAGGAGTACTGAAGCCCTGTATCAGGTAAAGAACAAATGCACGAAAAATCAGCTTGATGTACACGTGCTTCCTCTGGATCTTGAAAAGACCTTAGAATTACAAGATAAAGCAAATGCAGCCCTGAGTATTTTTGGAAGGATAGATATCATCATTCATTCAGGAGGGGTTAGTCAGCGTTCTATTGCAATGGATACAGAGCTTGATGTTGCTCAAAAAATCATGAACATTAATTTCTGGGGGACTGTTGTTTTAACCAAAGCCATTCTACCCTCCATGTTATCAAATCACTCGGGACAAATTGTAATTATCAGTAGTCTGGTTGGGAAATTCGGTACTAAATTCCGTTCAGCATATTCGGCTTCCAAGCATGCATTGCATGGCTATTTCGACTCCCTGCGTTCAGAAATCGATTCAAAAATTAAGATCAGCATCATTTGCCCGGGGTTCATTAAAACCAATGTTACGATCAATGCATTAACTGCAGATGGGACAAAGCAAAACACGATGGATGACGCCCAGGCAAATGGAATGTCTGCTGATGAATGTGCTGTTCAGATTATAAATGCAATAAAATCCGGTAAAGAAGAGGTTTATATCGGTGGGAAAGAGAAATATGCTGTACTTTTGAAAAGATTTCTACCTGGATTATTTTCTAAGATTGTGAGAAAAGCCAAAGTTACCTGATGCCCTAGCTCGAATGATCGGAAATAACCTTCCATTCACCCTTAATTTTCTTTAAAATAAGGGTAAAAAAACCTTTTGGTTCGTCCTTTTCACGCTTTAAGTGCCAGGCTCCTAATACAAAGGCATGATCGGCAGAAATCAATCTGACCTCTTTAATGTCAAAACTTAAAAAACCCATTGCTTTTTGATCAGGATAACTTTTTTTGTAATTCATGAGTATGGTATCCCAGCCATATTCCGGTCCGTTCTTACCAACAAACAGCAATGAATCAGATTTCGAATATCCCTGCATATATTCCACAATATCTCCTTTATTCCATGCCTTTCTCTGATCCTCAAGAAGTTTAAGAATTAAAATTTTATCATCCATTTGGGCTGATAAATGTAAAGTCCCAGAAAAAAACAGGAACATGACCATAAGTTTCTTCATGTCTAAAAATAAAGAATAATAAATAATCAGGACAAGCCTTTATTTGACATGTCGATAACATTTTTAGATTCATAAACCTTTAACTTCGTTTTTTCGTAAATCCTTTTAAAAATCAAACTATGCGGGGACACGCATTCTCGAAATATATACCAAATGAACTTCCGAAAGGAGGTTTTGAAGAGCTTTTGAAGTTATTTCTTGAGCTTTTGAATTACACTTCGGGAGATGCGAATGAGGCTTTGGACTGGATGAATGAGTTGGATAAGCAATATAAGCTTACCACTGATGAATACGGAATGGGTGATTTCATAGAAGATCTGAAAAAGAAAGGTTATCTGGGAGATGATGAACAAAATCCAAAGGGATTTAAAATCACTTCAAAAACTGAGCAGAGTATCAGACAATCTGCCCTTGAGGAGATCTTTGGTAAACTCAAAAAATCCGGGAAAGGCGGACATAATACCAATATTTCAGGTCTCGGAGAAGAGAAAAATGCTGATCGCAGAGAATATCAGTTTGGCGACAGTCTGGATCAGATCGACATGACTGCATCTATCCACAACGCTCAGGTCAATCATGGTATTGGTGATTTCTCTATGACCGAAAGAGATCTTGAAGTTGAAGAAAAGGACTATAAGACCATTACTTCAACAGTGCTGATGATTGATATTTCTCATTCAATGATTCTCTATGGCGAAGACCGCATCACACCTGCAAAAAAGGTAGCAATGGCTCTTGCCGAGTTAATCAGAACTAAATACCCAAAAGACACCCTTGATATCGTTGTATTTGGAAACGATGCCTGGCCAATAACCTTAAAAGAACTCCCCTATCTCCAGGTTGGCCCTTACCATACCAATACCTACGCAGGCCTGGAACTTGCGGTAGACCTGCTGCGGAGGCGAAAAACTCATAATAAACAGATCTTTATGATCACTGACGGGAAGCCCACCTGTTTAAAGGAAGGGACCAAATACTATAAGAACAGTATCGGTTTGGATAGAAAAGTGGTCAATAAAACCCTTGGGATGGCCGCACAGTGTAAACGGCTGGGGATACCGATAACCACATTTATGATTGCCAGAGATCCATATCTTCAACAATTTGTCAGACAATTTACCGAAATAAACGGAGGTAAGGCGTTTTACAGTTCACTAAAAGGACTTGGAGAATACATTTTTGAGGATTACATTAAGAACAGAAGAAGAACGATTAGATAAAAATTCGACACAGATATTATGCTGCATATTAAAACACTGAAAGAACTAAAAGAATCGGGTTATGTTTCCCGCTCAGTAAAGGAAGAACTCCGTGAAAATCTCATACGTGAATTAAAGAACAAAAACACCGTACTCGAAGGGATCATAGGTTATGAAGATACCGTTATTCCTGACCTGCAGACTGCCATTTTATCTCAGCATAATATTTTATTATTAGGCTTACGCGGACAAGCAAAGACGCGTATTGCCCGCCTGATGATAAACCTGCTCGATGAATATGTGCCGTATATTGACGGTTCTGAATTATTTGAAGACCCATTAAACCCTATTTCATGGTTTGGACATCATACTCTGGAAATCAAAGGTGATAATACCCCAATTGCATGGCTGCATCGCTCTGATCGGTACACCGAGAAATTAGCTACACCAGATGTAACAGTTGCCGATCTTATTGGTGATGTTGATCCGATTAAAGCAGCCACTCTAAAATTAACTTACTCTGACGAAAGAGTTATCCATTTTGGATTAATCCCGCGTGCACACCGTGGTATTTTCGTAATCAATGAACTCCCGGATTTACAGGCAAGAATTCAGGTGGCCCTTTTCAATATACTGCAGGAAAAAGATATACAGATAAGGGGTTTCAAACTGCGTCTGCCATTGGATATTCAGTTTGTTTTTACGGCTAATCCTGAAGATTACACTAATCGTGGAGCAATTGTAACCCCACTGAAAGACAGAATTGAAAGTCAGATTTTAACACATTACCCAAAAAGCATCGATATTTCGAGAAAGATCACACAGCAGGAAGCCCGCCTATCGTCTTCGCAAAGAAGTACTATCGAGGCTGATGGATTAGTTAAGGATCTTGTAGAGCAAATTGCCTTTGAAGCACGTGAATCAGAATACATTGATAAAAAATCGGGGGTTTCTGCGCGTCTGACTATCTCAGCATACGAAAATCTGATCAGTAATGCTGAGCGGAGAATGTTGCTTAATGGTGAAAACAACACTTTTGTACGGATTTCAGATTTTCTGGGTGTAATTCCAGCCATCACCGGAAAGATTGAACTTGTTTATGAAGGCGAATTGGAAGGTCCGGGTAAAGTGGCAAACATCTTGCTTGGAAAAGCGATAAAAACCCTGATGCTGAGTTACTTTCCAGACCCCGAAAAACTTAAAAAAGCAAAAGCCACAAATCCATATGCAGATATAATCAACTGGTTTGCAACCGGAAATACCATTAGTCTTGTTGATGACTTGTCACTGGAAGAATATATTGCAGCTCTGGAATCAGTACCCGGACTAAAAGCTGTAATAAAACAGTTTCATAAGACTCTAAGTAGAAACCAGCAGATTCTTTTAATGGAGTTCTTATTGCATGGACTTTCTGAATTTTCATTGATCAATAAATCCTTCCTCGACAAAGGATTTAGCTTTAATGATATGTTTAACAGTCTTTTCAATACCGAGTTTGAGGATGATGATGAGTATAATGAAGACCGGGATCAGTTTTAATTCCTGTTCTCAAGCTTAAATTAAATCATGGCTAATCGTATTTTTGGATTAATAATCATCAGTATTCTGTTGATTATAATTGATATATATATTTACAGGGCAATCCGCTCTGTGAGCTGGAAATGGAAAGGGCAAAAGCATCTTTCATTTACCTATATCTGGTGGGGATATACTTTTCTGCTGATCGCAGGAGTTTTTATCAGTATATTTTTCAATATTAAATTCCTCCTCAGATCGATCATTCTGGTTGTTTTCTTTTTGACCTTTGTATCCAAAATATTTATTCTGCCATTTCTCATTGCTGATGATCTACGCAGAGCCATGATTTGGATCAGCAGGAAGCTAAAAAGTAAAGACAACAATGAGCAAAATAAAGTTAATGGCATTCCCCGTTCTGAATTCCTGATCAAAGCCGGAACTCTGGTTGCTGCAATTCCATTAGCATCCCTCACTTATGGTGTTGTTTCAAGTGCTTACGACTATCGGGTAAAACGCAGAACCCTTTATCTTCCAAACTTGCCAAAAGCGTTTGATGGAATTAAACTCGGCCAGCTTTCAGACATTCACTCGGGTAGTTTCTATGATCGCAAGGCAGTTATTGGTGGCGTTGACATGTTGTTAAAGGAAAAGCCGGACATGGTATTTTTTACCGGAGATCTGGTGAACAATGTTGCTTCAGAAATGTATGATTACCAGGATATTTTCTCCAAAGTGAAAGCCCCTCTTGGGGTTTTCTCTGTGCTTGGTAACCATGATTATGGAGATTATCATTACGGGCAGGGAACTTCAGCTGCTAAAATCAAAAATCTGGCAGATGTTAAGAAGACGCATAAAAACATGGGCTGGGATCTTTTGCTTAACGAAAACCGGAGGTTAAAGATCGATGGTGACGAGATTGCAATTTTAGGCATTGAGAACTGGGGTGTTGGACGATTTGCAAAGTATGGCCGTATGGATCTGGCTGTAAAAGATACTGATGATGTTCCTGTAAAGTTATTGCTTTCACACGATCCATCACATTGGAGGGCGCAGGTTTTACCGGAATATCCTCAGATTGATGCAATGTTCAGTGGCCATACACATGGCATGCAGTTTGGCCTGGTAACTGAGAAATTCCAATGGAGCCCCGCACAATACGTTTATAAAGAGTGGGCCGGACAGTATAAAGAAGGATTACAACAACTTTACGTAAATGTAGGTTATGGCTTCTTAGGTTATCCGGGGCGAGTTGGAATATTACCTGAAATTACGATCTTTGAGTTGCGCCGGGGTGATTCCTGATTAATATCCCGGGTTCCATCTATGAACAAATACCTTAGGCAGAGCATCGACCTTCTTTTGTTCAGCAATATATTTATTGCTTTTTGTGCGGTAGCTCAGGGTTTGGTTACTTATCAGTTGCTAAAGGTCAAACCTGATATTTATGTATTAGGACTTCTGTTCAGCTCAACTTTAGCACTCTACAATTTCAGCATCGTTCTATCTAAACCTAAAAATCCGGAGAATTCATCGTCAGCGAGAGTCAGGTGGATATTTTCCCATTATCGATTGATGATCACAATCAGTATCATCTCGGTATTTTCAATAATTCCTCTAAGTCTATTTCTGAGCACTTCATCAAAGATTCTGTTGTTTACACTTGCCCTGATATCAGTGGCCTACAATCTTCCGCTGTTTACTATTCAGGATAAAAAATTCGGATTGAGAAACATTCCGGGAATAAAATTATTCCTGATAGCATCAGTCTGGGCACTGAGTTGTGTTTTACTACCGATTCTTGAAATGGAAAATAATCAAACGATTGCTGTTACATTAAATGATTCGATATTACTTATCGCTAAGCGCTTCCTATTTATTGCTGCGATAACGGTACCTTTTGACATTCGCGATATCTATCAGGACAAATTTTATGAATTGAAAACCATACCCGTACTATTTGGAGAAAAATGGGCATTGTTAATCTGCCAGGGACTGCTTGGAGCATATCTCATTTTACTGGTTCTCTTTACTGATCAATTTGATGCCAACTTTTTCGGATTAAGCCTGACTATAATTCTAAGCGGATGGTTAATTTTCAGATCAAAGTGGAAAAAAAATGAATATTATTACTTTTTGTACCTGGATGGAACTATGATTCTTCAATTTTTCATGCTGCTTCTTTGTGGCTCAATCATTTTATGAAACCATCATGATTTTATCCAAACCACAGGGGGGATTATTAAATCATGATCGCCCGCCCGGCCAAGCCGTTCGGACGGGCTTCATCACCTTTAAAAAACAATAAATAAACGGATGAAAAATATCAGCATTTCATCGATCAACATTCTTGGCAATTCTGAGCTATTAGTTTCTGACCACCAGAAGGCACATTCTGCATACCGCAAACAAGCAATATCAGGTGATACTATTGAACTGGGAATGACCGGTTTTGCGGGTGACATAATCGTCGATAAAAAACATCATGGTGGTAACGATAAAGCAGTATGCTGCTATAATGCCGATCATTTTAAAAAATGGAAGGCAGAACTTGGTTTTGATCTGGAAGCTGCTGCTTTTGGAGAAAACCTGACACTTATTGGTCCAAACGCAAATGAAGAACATATTTTTATAGGCGACCGCTATCAATTGGGTGAGGCGATATTAGAAGTCTCAGAACCCCGCGGGCCATGTTATATGATCGGAATCAGGTATAATTACAAGCAGTTTCCTGTTCATTTACAGCAAACAGGACTTACCGGATATTATTTGAGGACGATCAAACCAGGTCTGGTTACTAAGACCGATAAACTGATACATATCAGCTCACATCCTGAAGAGATATCAGTGATGAATGTAAATTATGTAAGATATCATGACCCTGAAAACAAAGAATGGCTTCAGCGGCTTGTTAATCTGAAAGAATTAACTTTAGAGTGGAGAGAACGGTTTGAGAGTATGTTGGGGAAGTTTTAATCCGCACATCTATTCAATCAATTTAAACTTATTCAATAATGAATTTGTAACCAACTCCACGAACTGTCTGCATAAAATGCGGTCTGTCTGGATTACTCTCTATTTTTTTACGTAAACGTACAATATGCATATCAAGCGTTCTGGTGTTTACATCAGAATTATAACCCCATACCACCATCATTAATTCATCGCGGTTAATAACAGTATTTGCATTTTTCAAAAAATACAGAAGAATTCTGTTCTCAAGTATGGTAAGTTCAATTTTCTTACCCTCCCGCATCAGAGAATGTGTATTGGGATGATGCTCCATGTTTCCAAATTTATAGATTTCAGTCTTCTCATTATTGATAAAGAACTTCACCTTATTTTCAATCAATGCAACAAGCACATCCATGTTAAAAGGCTTGGTAACATAATCGGAAACCCCGAAATTATAGGCATCTATTTTATCAATATCCTGTGCCTTAGCCGTCATCATAATAATCAGATTATCAAAACCGAGTTTACGAACATTCTGGCATACTTCAGAGCCTTGTTTAGTTGGAAGCATCCAATCGAGCAATACAATATCAGGTTCTTCATTCATGATCAACTCTTCTGCTACCTGCCCGTCTGCAGCTTCCACAACTTTATATCCTTCGGTTTGAAGACGATGTACAACTAAAAACCGAAGATTCTCATCATCTTCAATAACTGCAATTTTGATTTCTTTTCCCATGTTTATATTTCGTAAGGCAATTCAATTCTAAACTCTGTTCCCTTCCCCACCACACTTTTTACTGTTATTGTTCCGCTCATAAATTTAATCAGTTCTGCACAGAAAGCCAAACCTAATCCTACACTACCTTGCTGATTATACTGATTTTGTACTCTGTAAAACTTTTTAAAGATATTACTGATATCTTTTTCCGGAATTCCAATCCCCTGATCTGAAAATTTAAAAATTATTCGATTCTTAAGCCTTTGAATACTTATCCTTAATACCTTCATATCTGGATTGGAATATTTATAAGCATTATCGATCAGGTTTTGAAAGATACTTCCCAAAAGAACAGGATCAGAATTAAAATACTCTACATCCTTGATGTCACATTCTATGTCGAAACCGGGGTATTTTAACTGGTAACTATCGATCATATTCTGACAGAATACTTCAAGATTGATGTTCTCAGGCTTTAATTTAATGGCTTTGTTTTCAATCTGAGCAAATGACAACAGTCTGTTCATCAAATCATTTAGTTTATCTGCCTCTTCATCAAGTATTTTACCATAATGCAGCCGTTCACGATCTGAAAGTTTGGAAGCACTGCGAATATTATTACCTGCAATTTTAATTACACTGACAGGAGTTTTAAATTCATGGGTAAGATTATTGATAAAATCATACTGCAATTTGAATAGTTTACTGTTTATATTGAGGTTTCTGAAAATCAGATAAGCAATAAGTACCAAAACAAAATAAATAACGAATAAGCCTGCAGCGATAGGCCGGAACCGGGAATTTACCTCCTTTCTTATAAAATCTTTGCCGGAACTGAAATATAATTTATAGTCAGAGAAGGGACCGGATAAGGGCAGATCATTCTCCATAAACCCGGAGTCATTTTCAAGTGATTCGTAAACCAGAGGCTTAATACTGATGTACTGATATAATTCAGGATGCGAGTTTATAATTTTCAGCTCCATCGGATTCAAAAAAAATGTAAGCATATCCATTTCATAGACCGGAGATCTGGGTTCCTTTTTATACATCAGATCTTTATAAACTTTTATTTCCTCACGTCTGGGAATATTCATAAAGGTGATCCTGTTTGACCTGATACTGTAAAAAACACTAAACCGGTCATCGTCCTTCAAGGCCTTTGCAGTATCAGCCAGCTCAATAAAGCCACTGAATTTAATTGCCATTTTGTTAAACTCATCACCAGTTTTTAAAATAAACAAGGAGTCCGGACGATTATTTTCATAAAGCACAATTGAATCCTTAGGGATATTTCTGCCAAACTGGTAGACAGATTTCGGTCCCATAGAGAAATTATTCACTCTGATACCATCCGGAATTTTATGATTACTTATTTCCACGTCATAAAATATGACTCGTTCAACAAAGCGAAATTTGCTGAAAATAGTATCAATGTATTTTGCAGTTTGAGCTGAATCCAAATAACCCTGATAGAAAGATATTTCGGGTATTTTATTTTGAAAGAAATCATTGTAAGGTTTCACTGTTTCCTCGAGTACATCAATCTTCTGAGAAGCAAATTCATTCTCTACGTATTTTGATGTTAGATTATAGGCCAGAAAAAATGCCCCGGCCATCGCAGAGGTAATGAGGAAAAGGAATATTATAACCAGAGTAAAATTTTTGCGGTATATATATTGATACTCTTGCATCCCGCTATTCCCTGCTTAGATTCTGGTCGAGGAATATTTCAAGTTTCTTGTAAAATTCAAGCCGGTTTTCATTATTCCTAAAAACATGCCCTTCTCCTTCTTTAAAGATATAGGTAACAGGTACTTTCTTCTTTTTCAATTCCTTTACAAACTGGTGGGTTTCATTCATATTAACTCTGGGATCCCTACCGCCCTGTGCAATTAAAACCGGCACTTTGATTTTATCGGTATGAAAAACAGGGGATGCAGCTCTGAAATAATCAGCATCACTTTCAGGATTTCCCACAGTTTCGTAATACATCTGCAAATAAGGCCTGAAATAGGGTGGTATATCCTTAAAGTAAGTGAATAAATTAGTGAAACCTGAATATGAAGCTCCGCACCTATATAACTGTGGACTCGACATAAGTCCGTGAAGTGCTGAGAACCCACCAAAACTAAAACCATAAATCGCAATTCGTGAAGGGTCTGCAATCTTTTGCCCAATCAGCCAGTGAACCCCATCGGTTATATCATCCTGCATCTTAGCACCCCATTCTTTAAAGCCTGCAATCCAGAATTCCTTTCCATATCCTTTTGATCCTCTAAAATTAACCTGAAATACGGCATATCCGCGGCTTGCAAGAAATTGAACTTCAGAATTATAGCCCCAGCTATTCCTTGTATCGGGCCCCCCGTGAGGCATCACTACTACCGGGAGATCTTTTGCTGGCATTCCTTTGGGAAGTGTTAAATACCCATATACAGTCAGTCCATCTCTGGTTTTATAGCTTATGGGTTTCATTTCTGCCATATTTTCTACTTTAAGTGATGAGTTTACATCACTTAATTTAACCAGCTTATCATCATCTATTGAGTATAAATAGAATGATCCGGGATTACGGTCTGTATAAGTTCTGACAATAAATTTCTTTTCTAATGAATCTGAACTGGCAATCACAATTTCAGTGTTTGGCAGCATTTTTTCGAGCTTTTTAAATGTTGTCTTAAATGTATCATCCAGATAATGACGCTCCTTTTTCCAGGTCTCAAAACCAGCATAGATCAATTTGTCCTTATTGACCGAATAAATTGCTTCGGAGACATCAACAAGAGGATTACTGTAAATCACACGATGTTCATTACCTGTCACACAATCCAATTCCACCAATGCCATTTTATCCCGATTTTTATTCGACAAAGCATAGATACAATTATTATTTGCACTGAAACTAACAGGTGAAATACTTGTCTTGAAATTATTCGTCAAAACACTCCTGAAATTCTGATTCTCCTTATCACGGTATAACAATGTTTCATTAACTCCATCACTGGCAATTGCCATCCTTAACTTTCCAGCAGGATCAGAATACCACTTTGTAATGTTCCCGGGGTTTTGAAATAGCAGGGACAAGTTTCCGGTCTGCATATTTAAGCGGTAAGCATCAAAAACAGTTGAATCACGTTTGTTCAAAGAAACCAGAACCTGACCATCACTAACTGGCCCTGAAGAAATTAGTCTGATTTTTGTTTTTGGAAATGAAATAAGTTCCCTTTTATTGTTTCCGTCAATGTTAACTGCAAACAAACCTGGTTCCAGATTATCGGAGGCTACTTTTAAATATAAAATCTCATTATTACTTGCCCAGAAATAATTGGAGATACTGCGGTTAGAATCACAGGTTAGCTGGGTAGTAGTTTTCCCATCTATCGTTTCAACATAAATATGAATTCTATTATTATCCGGTTTTAGATAGGATATATATTTCCCATCAGGAGAAATCAAATAAGAAGTATTAATGGGAACGTTGAAAAAATTTTCTATCGGAATCCGTTTTGTCGCTTTTTCCATAGTGCATGACACCATACTGGCAAGAACAAAACAGAAGAAATAAATTTTAGATCCCGACATTCTATGTAAAATTAAATTCAATTCTGTGGCAAGTAAAAACATGCAACAAACAGACAAAATAAAGTTATCTATTCAGTCTGTTAACATACAGACTAATTCCTTAACTAAAAAGTCAAGTTAATAAATACATTTTTAAGTAGTTGAATGGAATCGTAACATTTAAACTACAAGTCATTTTTTGTCTAAATTGCAGCTGAATAAAGCGAACTTTAATAAGAATCGAAAAAATATTTCCCGAAACTTTTATTAAGACTAGACCTGATATCATAACCAATCGAGTTCGATGAAAAAATATATTCTACTGCTATTGATTATATCTGTCACTTTAGAACTGAAAGCTCAGCTAAATACTGATGAGGCTATGGCTGTCCAATATTTCCAGTCGGGCGATTATGAAAAGGCCGCTATTCTATATGAAAAGCTATTTAACAAAACCAAAAATGCGAGTTATTATGATCCCTACTTCAGTTGTCTGCTCAGGCTAAAAAAGTTTGATGAGGCAGAAAACCTTACCCGGACCCTTCAAAAGAGTAATCCCGAAAACTTTAATTATCCGGTTGACCTGGGTAGGGTTTTTCAGGAAAGGGGAGAACAGGAAAAATCAATTGCACTGTATAATAATCTGATTAAAAATCTACCGGCCAATGAGTTTGCAATAAAAGATCTGGCAATAACCTTTTACAGGGCAGAGGCCTATGATTTTTCAATTAAGACTTTTTTAAGTGGTAGAAAAATTTTAAACGATGAAAAATCATTTATCTATGATCTCTTAAGCCTCTATCGTTATAGAAAGGATAAGGTCATGCTTATACAGGAGTACTTATTGCTTTTGAGTGTAAACCCTGAAGCATTACAACAGGCACAAAATGTATTAGGAAATATTCTTGAAGACAAAGATGACTTCGACCTGCTGAAAACTGCAATACTTAGGCGACTGCAGAAGGATGCTCAAAATGTTGTACTTACTGAGTTTCTTGCATGGCTGTATGTCCAGCAAAAAGATTTCGATATGGCATTGCGACAAACACTTGCACTTGATCGCAGACTTAAAGAAGATGGGGGCAGAGTATTTGAACTTTCAAAACTGCTGCTTGCAAACCAGGCATATGAACAAAGTATTGAAGCACTGAATTATCTGATTGCAAAAGGTGAAAAAAGCAGATATTATGTTGCTGCAAAAATCGATCTGCTGAATGTAAAAACCAAGCAACTGACCAGTGGTAAGTTCGATAAAGCAAATTTACTGAATCTTGAAAGAGATTACGAGTCATTATTGAATGAATTCGGCCGCAGTTCAGGAACGGTATTCGCAATCCGGCAACTTGCCAATCTGCAGGCATTTTACCTTAAAAAATCGGAAGAATCAGCCATACAGCTTCAAAAACTGCTGGAATTACCCGGGATAACGCCAATAATAATTGCACAAACAAAATTAGAACTTGGGGATATTTATACCTTGTCTGGTGAGGTTTGGGAAGCTGCCCTGATTTATGGACAGGTAGAAAAGTCTTTCCCAAATGAAGTTTACGGGCAGGAAGCCAGATACAAAAATGCAAGATTAGCATATTATCAGGGGGACTTTCTGTGGGCAAAGGCACAGCTTGACATATTGAAAAGTTCTACCTCACAGTTAATTGCAAATGATGCCCTGAATTTAAGTCTGCTAATTTCTGATAACCTGCAAAACGAAAATGATACAGCCGCACTGAAAAAATACTCGGAAGCAGAGCTCAATATCTTTAAAAATCAGTCTGAAAGAGCATTGGGAATTTTAGACAGCATTAACATTCTTTACCCTTCAAATTCACTTGCTGATGATATTTTAATTGCAAAATCGAAAATATTTATAAGTTCCAATGACCTTGAGCAGGCTGTAAATCAACTACAAGCCATAATAGACAATTTTAGTACAGAACTCTGGGGTGATGACGCAATTTTCATGCTGGCTGATATTTACGAAACAAAGCTGAATCAGCCAGGGAAGGCAATCGAGCTCTATCAGAAAATAATAAATGATTATTCGGGTAGTTTGTACATCATCGAAGCAAGAAAACGCTTTCGTCAGCTTAGAGGAGATAAACTAGGTTGACTTTTCACATAAACTATCCAAAACTCAATTCCTATCTTCGCAGCATGATCTTATATAATGTCACTATTATTCTGGAAGAGGAAATTCATTTAAGCTGGCTGAAATGGCTGAAGAATGATCATGTGAAGGAAATGATGAAAACAGGCTTTTTTATATCTTACAGGATTTTAAAAGTACTGGACTCTCCAAATGAAGGGCTTACTTATTGTGTACAGTACATCGCTGAATCGCTTGAAAAATACAATGAGTACATGCAAATAAATCCCAGTCTGCTGCAGATCAATGTGCCAGCAGAATTTCAAAATAAATTTGTAGTATATAATACATTAATGGAATTTATTGAGGCTGAATGAAATTCTTAAAAACAAAAATTCCTGACCTGCTTATTGTAGAACCAAAGATCTGGAAGGATGACCGGGGATATTTTTACGAAAGTTACAGTAAGCTGAACTTCACCAATGCAGATATTGCCTCTGATTTTTTACAGGATAATCAATCTCTTTCACAAAAGGGAACTTTAAGAGGATTGCATGCTCAATCTAATCCAAATGCCCAGGGAAAATTGGTTAGGGTGGTAAAGGGGAAGGTTATTGATGTAGCTGTAGATATTCGGAAGACGTCAGAAACCTATGGACAGCATGTTGCAGTTGAACTATCCGGAGATAATCACCGGATGCTTTGGATACCCCCCGGATTTTTACATGGTTTTGTTACCATTGAAGATGATACGATCTTCACCTATAAAGTGACGAACCTTTACAATAAAAATTCTGAATTCGGTGTGGTATGGAATGACCCGGATTTGAATATTGATTGGGGCATTGCAACGAACGAAGTAATTCTATCTGAAAAAGACAAAGCGCTACCTCTCTTTAAAGATCTGAAAAGTCCTTTTTAATTTTTTTAAAAAAAACCGGAGCAAAAAGCTCCGGCTGAATAAATTAACAAGTTTCTAACCCTACTTGATCAGATTGTACAATTCATCAAGCTTGGGGGAGAGTACAATCTCTATTCGTCTGTTACGGCTTCTGACTTCCGAACTTGAACCTTCCTCTATCGGCTGGTATTCTCCTTTACCGGTTGCAGTAATTCTGCCATTCTCAATCTTCTCTGTTTCTGTTAAAAATCTAACCACTGAAGTTGCACGCAATACGCTCAGGTCCCAGTTATCCTTTATCTGTCCAAGATTTACTACCCGCTGATTATCCGTGTGCCCCTCCACAGAAATATTAATCTCAGGTTGTGTTTTCAGAACCTTGGCAAGCTCCCGCAAAGCAAGCTTTCCCTTTTCATCAATAACAATACTACCACTGCTAAACAATAATTTATCGGTTAAGGAAACATAGACCTTTCCGTTACGGATATCTACCGTTAAGCCACTTTGCTGAAACCCTAATAGCGCTTTTTGCAGTTTATTTTTAAGTGCATTGGTAGCTTCATCCCTTTTACGTAAAATGTCTTCCACCTCCCTTAATCTGGCCTCACGTTTTTGCAGATCAGCTTCCAGCTTTTTAAGATTAGTCTCCAGTTTACTTATTTCTGAGGAGGAATTTGAGCGTAAGGAAGTTAAACTTTCATTCATCCCTTTAATTTTTTCTTCCAGTTCAGCTTTTTTGGACTGAAGTATGGTACTATCAGATTTTAATCCAGAGATCATCTCTTCCAGAGAAGTAATTCTGATTCTTGCATTCTCCCAGCCAAGCGAAAGAGAATCCTTCTGAGCAATTAAATTGTTATACTTTTTTGGCGACATGACCACGCATGAAGCAAATAAACCGATAAATAAAAAAATGGCAGTGGCAGAATAAATAGATTTCCTCATACAAAAATGGATTTATAACAGCGCATTTCTCAAAAACGCAATAAAAGGGTACAAATGTATATATCCATTACATACCTCTTCAATCGCATTTGAACTAGTAAGTTCTTTATTGGATAATGCATGACTAAAGGTAAAACTTTTAAGTTTTAAAAACTCAATATCATGATGGTCGGCTTGATACCCCTTCGGCGGAGTCTTCAATTTATACTCAGATTCAAGAGTGCCGAAATATTGTTTAAAGGTATGATCATCAACAATCTCATGAAAATCAGCTCCGTTATAATCGATTTCCTGACGGATTGCCTTGAGCATATCCCCCTCCGGCATCCAGCATCCACCGGCAAGAAAGGATTGCTCAGGATGGATATGCAAATAATACCCGGCTCCTTTAAATTTTTTTCCATTCTCTGAAAATCCAGCTCCGAAATTGGTTTTGTAGGGAGTTTTGTCTAAACTGAAACGAACATCCCGATAGATTCGCATCACACAATTCTTTGGGTCAAGTTCTGAAGAAATTGCAGGATCAATTTTTGAGAGCTTTGCAATCAGCTGATCTGCAAACTCAAGAATATTGGTTCTGGCTTCATCATGCCTTAATTTATTTGCCTGAAACCAGTCCCGATTATTATTCGCAGCCAGATCTTTTAAAAAATCAAATGTTGCTGAGTTTATCATCAGTATCGTAGTCAGGGTAATACTTTATTTTTGGTGTAAGGAAATGAAGAAGGAATATTCTGGAGTAGCGATAGTTAATTGGCGTAAGCAATAAAATTGCCCCAATAATGGTTGAAATATATAACCAGGGTGAAGTATCATTTCCTGTAATCAGGTAAGTAAGTAAGCCCACATTAAGCATCTCAGCTACTACGAATGCATAACTGACATACATCGCACCATAAAAATAGCCCGGTTCAATTTCAAACTTCATTCCGCAATGTGAACATCGCTCATTTGTTTCCTGAAAATTGAATCCATACAAAGTCCCGGAAAATACATCACCCCTTCGGCATTTGGGACACTTTGATAATGCTATTGCGGTAAATTTAGAAGTCTTTGCCATAAGAGGAATGCGTTGGGAAAAAGTGTTATCAGAAAATTAAATCAAGCAGAGCTCAATTTAGATTAATCTTACTATCCTTAATATTTAAATTGACATTTTTGCGTCTGTACTTTTTATACCAGAGAAATCCAACACCGGCGATGGCCAGATAGGGGGCAGCTAAAAGATATAAAATACCATGATTTAAGCCTTTGCCTTCAGTATTGCCATTCTTAACAGAATTTTCGGCATTTAAAGTACACATTGAACACTGTGCTGAAACCTCAGCAGAACTCAGACATGAAAATATCAGGATGAAACCAATAATTGCTATTCTTAGCCTTTTCATATTGTAAAGATACGCCAAATGCAAGAATTAAAATAATGATACAACTATATTGGGGCTTAAGTTTACAGTCTGCTGATTAATTAAAATTTGTCAAGTCCTGATCTAAAAGGAATAATATGGAGAGATCATCAGATAAACAATAACGCCGGTGACAGTCACATATAACCATATCGGATATGTCCATCGCACCAGTTTTTTATGCTGCTCAACTTTCATTTGCAAACCCTTCTGAAAGCTAAATAATACCAATGGAAGAACAATAGCTGCCAGAATTATGTGAGAAATAAGAATTATATAATAGATGGTGCGAATGAAGCCTTCACCACCATAAGTAGTTTTTATCCCGGTTGCATGGAATATTATGTACGACACAAGAAAAAGGGAAGAAAGAATAAACGTAAGGATATTTATGTTCTTGTGAGCCTTTATATTCTTTCTTTTAATGAAATATAATGACAGAAGCAGAAGTATACTGCAAGCACCGTTAATTATAGCATTCAGTAAAGGAAGTGAAAATACCCAGGATGGAATTGCCTCCTTTTGAGGGAAAATATTTAAGATCTTACTTTGTAAAATTACAACTACGATCAGAACAATAATTGATACTGCGGTAATAATTCTAGAAATCAGTTTATCACTCATATAATACTATTTAGAGAACAGCAAATTGTAGTTTAGCGTACCTTAATGCTTCTGAGCTCTTCTGTGATCAATAATTTAATTTCGTCGCTCAGTAAGGTGACCTGCTCAGGACCCAGGCTTGAATCATAATACCCTCTTATCCGCTTTTGTGGATCGATAAGAATCAGCATTGGACTGTGAATGATGTTTGTCTTACCTGAAGTATCAGCAATAGCATCAACCATAAAATCAGTTTTTGCCAGTGCGTAAATCAGTTCCTTATTACCGGTTAAAAAATCCCATTTTCTATTTTCTGAAATATAGGGCTTACTGTATTCAGCAAGTATTGCCGGATTGTCATAATCAGGGTCAACGCTAATCGAGATAAAGCGCATCAAACGATTATTATTATACATTTTTGCCACCCTAGCTAAATCCTTATTTATATCCTTGCACAATAGTGGGCAACGGGTATAAAAAAAGTTAACAACAGTAATCTGATTACTATCGGCCGGGAACTTTACGGAATCTGCATTTTGGTTCAATAAACTAAAGTCGCGAATAACATGATAAATGGTATCCGGAATCTGCTTACCGCGCTTTGTGTGAAATGTTGCAGCTACCTTTTTCTCCCCATATATATTCAGTGGGCGATATCGATTCTGACCCTTCTCCTTTAACAGGTAATATAAGGTACCTGGCACTGCCAATAATATCAGCAGTATCAGAATTTTCTTTACAGGAAATGAGGGTAAACTCATTAATTCACATGAATGAACTGATAGTTCCCTTCAATAAGCATAAGTACAATGAAATAGACAATAAACAACAATGAACTAACAATTCCTGTTTTAAGTGCAAATTTTTCGAATTTCAGGTGCATAAAATAGGCCACAATGTAAAAGGCCTTTACCAGTGTAAGGATAATATAGGCGAAATTACCAATACCGTGTCCAACAATTCCCTTAGGAAGCAGATAAAGTGCGATGAAAAATTCAATGGCGGTAATACCTAAGAGGTAAAAGAAAACCTGCCATATTTTTTTCTTGGTCATTCCTTCATGCTCAGAAGCATGTTCGTCGTATGTGTGTTCTGCTGACATTATATATCGATTATCAGGATTTTAAACTAAATAGAAAAATGTAAATACGAATACCCAAACAAGGTCTACAAAGTGCCAGTATAAACCAACCTTTTCAACCATCAGATAACTTCCGCTTTTCTGGAAAACATTTGCGAGGACCATGAGCAGAATAATAATATTGATCAATACTCCGGTAAATACGTGGAAACCGTGGAAACCTGTTATAGTAAAGAATAAGTTTGCAAATTGAAGGGCCCCGACTGTATCTACTCCAGTATAAGATGCTGGAAAACTTCCCCACCAGTAACCTTCATGATGTAAATGTGACCACTCTAATGCCTGACATCCCAGGAACATCATTCCCCCAATAATTGTAGCAATCATCCACCATACAACTTCCTTTTTAGAATTACGATGTCCTGCTTCAACTGCAAGTACCATGGTAACTGAGCTCATGATCAAAATAAAGGTCATAATACCTACAAAGACCAGCGGGAATCCATGATCGGCTATTCCGGGAATTGACTGAAATACTACATCAGGATCAGGCCAGCTAATTTTACTGAAACGCTGAGCTCCGTAATAGATCAGAAATGCTGAAAATGTAAATGCGTCTGACAACAGGAAAAACCACATCATCAGTTTTCCGTATTCTACAGCAAAAGGCGACTTACCGCCGCTCCAGGCGTCAGTTCTTATTTCATCTAATTTTGATACAGTAGTGTTCATTTAAACAATGGTATATTGAGTTATTATTGATTCAAAAGTAAGAAAACATATAGATAAATCCATAGGATATCAAGAAAATGCCAAAAAATGGAAGCGACTTCCATGCGGAACACATTGCGGACCTGCGGAATGCTGCGAATTGCCCCAATGAGAGCGTAAAATAAAAAAAACAGTCCTACAAATACATGCAGAAGATGAGCTCCGCTGAACACATAAATAAAGGACTGAGACGCATTATAATTCACAAAATAGGCACCTGAATTATATAAAGCCTGCCATGCCTGGAACTGACTGTAGAAAAACGCAACACCCAGTAGAATCGTCAATAAAATATATATTTTTTGCTTACCCAATTGTAGTCCTATAGCAGAAAGGTAAGCCATATGCGCTGTAACACTACTGAGAACAATAATAACAGAACTGTACATAAATGCTTTGGGAAGCAATACTTTTATTCCACGTTCTGCATTTCCTTCAGTATAAACTATAAATCCACTGGTTAAAGCGGCAAACATCATAAAGGAAGCAATAATAAAAAGCCACATTAAAAATTTTTTGGCTTTTAAATTTAATCTATCTTCAACTTGTATATTTTCCATTTTGTTAAAATTATTTTGCTATAAAGTCAAATAACAGGGTCAATTGCATTATAGGTAGATAAACAAAAGAGGTATACATTAGCTTCTTTGCAGAAGGCACATCTCTTTTACTATAAAGCTGAATTGCCTGCCAAACAAAAAACAGGCCAGCCAGCAATGCAACAATAGTATAAATACTCCCTCCAAAAGCCTGTCCCGAAGGCATTAAATATATTGTCGGCATTAAACTTACCGGAATAAGAATAATTGTAGTCAAAAGAGTGATCATAGCACTTACTTTATCCTGCCTGGTACTTGGCAGTAAGCGAAATCCGGCTCTTTTATAGTCTTCATCCAGCACCCATGCTATTGCCCAGAAATGAGGAAATTGCCATACGAACTGAATCAAAAACAAAACAATCGGAATCCAGGATATTTCAGGTTCATTGAAGGCTGCAAAATACCCAATTAATGGGGGGAATGCCCCGGGGAATGCGCCAATAAAAACTGCAATTGGCGATTTTCGTTTCATGGGAGTATAGACAAATGCGTATAGAAAAATTGAAAAAACCGCAAGCACACCAGTAGGAAAATTAAGGCTAACCAAGAGATATGTCCCAGAAATCCCCATAATCAGGCTGAGAACAAGAGCCTGACCTGTTGTCATTTTACCAGATGGGATCGGTCTGTCCATAGTCCTTTTCATTAATTTATCCAGATCCTTTTCAATGATCTCATTAAATCCATTAGCTGCACCAGTGACCAAAAAACCTCCAAGTGTTAAAATAACCCAATTGATCCAATTGATTTCTCCCTGAAACCTGCTACCCATCAAAAAACAAACAGAAGCAGAAAAGACAACGGTAAGGGTCAGCCTCAGTTTAATTAATTTATTGAAGTCGGATATAAAATTCCTCACTATATTTTCTGTTTCACTCTTTCATATCAATTGCCGACAGTTTTAAAATACAAACCTGATCTACTAATAAAAGAGGTGATTTTAAGATCATCATTACGACAGAAACCTCTTCTCAAAAAGGATACATTCGTTGTAAAATTCTCTGCGGATTATGCAGAAAGAATATTCATTATAGTAAGCAGGCGATATCAAGATATCGCCTGCTTTAACTATTAACCTAATTTTTTATACTTGTTCCGGAGCATGTCGCTCGGACGCATGTTCTTTATCCCATTCCTGCTGAATAAGCTCAGCTTCAGGGTTTCCTTCAAAATCATGGAGCAGGTTAGAACTCATTGTTTCAGAAAAAGGAGTAGTTTGAGGAATAAAGTCAGCATAGTGACCAGGTTTACTGTAATCATATGGCCAGCGATGTACTGAAGGAATTTCTCCAGGCCAGTTTCCATGTAAATGCTTTACTGGAGCAGTCCATTCGAGTGTATTTGAATCCCATGGATTTTGAGGTGATTTCTTTCCGTAAAAAATAGAATAGAAGAAATTCCAAAGGAATGCAACCTGTGCCAATGCAGAGATAATGGCGGCCCATGTAATAAAGACATTCACCGTTAACCATTCTTGCATAAATGCAAACTCTGTGAAAGCATAGTAACGACGAGGCACTCCATCAATACCCATAAAGTGCATTGGGAAAAATACAAGATATGCACCGATAAAAGTTAACCAAAAGTGAATATAGCCCAAACGCTCATCCATCAAACGACCGAACATCTTAGGATACCAGTGATAAACCCCACAAAGCATCCCAAAAATAGCAGCACAACCCATTACAAGGTGAAAGTGAGCCACTACAAAATAAGTATCATGAAGATTTATATCCAGCGCTGCGTTTCCTAAAAATAAACCGGTAAGTCCACCAGAAATAAAGAAAGAAACCAGACCAACAGCAAATAACATTGCCGGTGTAAATCTTAGATTTCCACGCCAGATCGTTGCCAAATAATTAAATGTCTTTACTGCTGAAGGAACTGCAATGATCAATGTTGTGATCATGAATACCCCTCCAAGGAATGGATTCATACCCGTTACGAACATGTGGTGTCCCCAAACAATGAAAGATAATACAGTAATACCAATCAGTGAATAAACCATTGCGTGGTAACCAAAAATTGGCTTTCTTGAATTGGTCGCTATTACCTCTGAAGTAATGCCCAATGCTGGCATAATTACGATATATACCTCAGGGTGACCTAAGAACCAGAATAAGTGTTGCCATAATACCGGGCTACCACCCTGATTCGGAAGAATCTGACCGGCAACAACAATATCTGAAAGATAAAAACTGGTACCGAAACTACGATCGAAGATAAGAAGTACAACTGCCGAAACCAATACAGGGAAAGATAAAACACCTACAATTGCGGTTAGGAAGAAAGCCCAGATAGTTAGTGGCATTTTCCACATATCCATACCTTTGGTACGCATATTCAGAATAGTAGATATATAGTTTAATGCTCCGATAAGTGATGATGCAACGAATAATACCATACTTATTAGCCAAAGAGTCATACCAGTACCCGAACCACTAATGGCTTTTGGTAATGCCGATAAAGGGGGATAAACAGTCCATCCTGAACTTGCAGGTCCGCTTTCTACAAAGAAAGAAGACATCATTATCACACATGAAGTAAAGAACAACCAATAAGAGATCATATTAAGGAATGGAGAAGCCATATCCCTTGCCCCCAATTGAAGTGGAATAAGAAGGTTACTAAAAGTACCGCTTAATCCTGCTGTCAATACAAAGAATACCATCATGGTACCGTGTATAGTCACAATTGCGAGATAAAAATCGGGTTTTATTCTACCCCCTTCAGCCCATTTTTCACCAAGGAAGGTTTCCAGTAATGGGAAACTCTTATCCGGCCATGCTAATTGCAATCTGAAAAGGATCGATAGAATCATAGCAACAACCGCCATCACAATACCTGTAATAAGGAATTGCTTTGCGATCATTTTATGATCCTGACTAAAGACATATTTAGTAATAAATGTTTCTTTATGATGTCCGTGATCGTGACCGTGATCATCATGTTGGTGAAGTACGGCTGAATCGTGTATTGCAGTGCTTGCCATAATTAATTTTTAATAGTATTTGTATTTAAAGCTATTTTGTTAACTTCTTCAGATTTGTTGTTCTCAACCAGCTGAAGTTCTCTTTTAACATCGTCATTATAGTATAAAGGCTGCTTAGTAAGCCATGTAGCATACTCAGCTTCAGAAACAACAGTTACTTTAGCCTGCATATTATAATGGCCAGCTCCACAGATCTTTGCACAAAGCAGAACATAATCATACTTAGGATTATTTCTCTTCTCTCTCATTTGGGCAGTGGTAAGGCGTGGAGTAAACTGGAATGTAGTAGGCATTCCCGGAACAGCATTCATTTGTACCCTAAAATCTGGCATATAAAAACTGTGCAAAACGTCTTTGGAATTTATATTAATGCGAACTGCCTTGTTTACCGGAATTACTATTTCGCTGGTCAGTTTATCATCCCAACTCTTTTGATCTTTAAAATCTATACCAAGTCCGTTAGTTGGTGTTGTTAATTTGTAATTACGGTTTCCAATCTGATTGTCTGAACCTGCATAACGAAGACTCCACTTAAATTGTTCACCCGTTACCTCTATATTTATTGCTTTCTTCTGGTCTTCAGGCGAAACATTGGTTATACCTCTCCAGGTAAAGAATCCCAATAATACGAGAACAGTTAAAACTATCGCCGGTATAATGGTCCAAATCCTTTCGAGCGCATTATTATGCGGATAGAAATACGCCTTTCTGTTCTCAGATCCTCTATACTTGAATGAAAATCCGAAAAGGGCAATATGAGTTAATATGAATACAACTGTAGTTAAGATCAATGTTGTTTTAAACATAAAGTCTATATCAAGACCATGTTCCGATGCTGATTCGTGCATACTCATTGGACCCTGAACTGAGTACGACCAATAAACACCATATAGACCTAAAATCAGGAAGATACCAAGAAAAACACCCTGAATTCTGCGGCCATTAATACCTGATTTTATGCCCTGCATCTCACGGCTCAGCTCATATACCTTTAAGATCTTTCCTATGATTGCAATAAATACGCACAGAAGGAAAAACATCAGCACATAATAGGTAGCTGATTTATAGGACTCTGAATAATCCTTCGTTTCAGCGATTGGCTGCATGTTCTTGTACCTTGCTACTGTATCAACAGAAGTACTGATCAAAGGAACAGACGATGGTGTCAATTCGGTTGAAGCAGCTTTCACGGCTGTGTCAATTGCTGCAGTTGTTGAACTGATTGTAGAATCCTGAACCTGCGCGTATGTTGCACTGTTAGTTACAGTAAGGGCGCATATAACTAGTAATGCAGCTACAGTCCTGATATTAAAAATTTCTCTTAACCTCATTTTATTCGTAAATTTTCTTTTAGCTATTAAGAACTGTGTTTAAATCTGATGATTGATACTTTCTTGCAGGAAAGGATGATTTGTTGTCACCAATGACCGCTTAGTTAACTGATTAAGTGTAAGGAATGAGAAAAGTCCTACAAAACCAATCGCAATTCCAATTTCAATTATACCAAATCCTCTGTGAGACTCAACTGTTCCGGGCATAATCATCATGTAATAATCCAACCAATGACCACATAAAAGTAAGATACATACGAACATCAGCGTATTCATTTGGCGCTTGGAATTTCTTGACATCAGGATAAGCAATGGTGCTGCAAAGTTAATTATGATATTCAACCAGAACCATGGAAGATATTCTGGCTCCCAACGTTTGTAAAAATATACCGTTTCCTCAGGCATGTTCGCATAATAGATCAGAACGAACTGAGAGAACCATACATAGGTCCAGAAAATGGAGAATGCGAAAATAAATTTACCAAGATCATGTAAATGGTTTTCGTTGATCCAGCTCAGATAGCCTGCCTTCTTCATAAAGATAACTAAGAGCGTAATCACACATAATCCACTAACCCACATTGCTGCGAAATTATACCAACCAAACATAGTTGAGAACCAATGTGCTTCCAGGGACATGATCGTATCAAATGCCCAGATTGGAGTAGTAAATCCAAAAACAATAAGGAATATTGCCGACCATTTAAAGTTTTTATCGTGATAAACAAGTCCGCCTTCCAACTCCTGTGCTCTGGTGTATTTTGCAAACAACCAGGCAAAGAAGCTATATGCTCCAAGAAACACTGCCAGTCTGGTTAAAAAGAAAGGCACATTCAGGAAACTTGACTTTCCGGCAATTAGTTTATCATAATTAGGACTGTTAGGATCCGTCAGACCTTCACCATTCCAGTGATGATATAAATTATGTGTTAATAAACCCGCAGCACATACTGCAAA